>Ga0073900_10001510_pt1 | contig 12856 bp, 13 predicted proteins | sample KloWWTmetKNB5Kit_FD_66666 | JGI IMG/M metagenome (GOLD analysis project Ga0073900, IMG submission 66666) | Active sludge microbial communities from Klosterneuburg, Austria, studying microevolution and ecology of nitrifiers - Klosterneuburg... | ecosystem: Engineered > WWTP > Aerobic digester >...
GAAGGTTCTGCCCGTTGAGACTGGTGACGGAATTCTGTGGAAGGCTAGGCATGACCAACTCCTGCAGCGATTCGTAGCCCTGGATGCAAAATTCCGAAAGATTGCAAGCCAGCTTCATGAACTCGGGTTTGACGTGGACTAGCCTGGGATTGCGTCATCGCCTGACAACCTCCATGCCATCCATGCCTGGATGTTCTTGTCCTCGGGATTCTCGAAAAACTTATCAATCAGTGACGGCCTGTGCTTTTCGAGCCATTCTCTCAGCGAGCCAAAAGTGGCACGGTCGTCTGCCTCAAGCTTTTGTTCCATGTCTGCTGCCGCAGGATTCGATCCGTTGTGTTTCCGGAATTCACTAACCAGCTTGTTTCTTTCTGCAGAGCTCAGTGACAACAACCAGCCACGGAACCGGCGCCGGCGATGCTCCTCAAACCCTGCTAGCACCTTTCGTTCGCGTTCATCTGCTGCTTTCTGAGCACTTTCCTGACGGATCTCGGCTTCAATTCGCTCGTGGTCGATCTCATTCTCGCCGGCGACCATTGCGCGAAGGAGCCGAAGGAAATAAGGCTTTGGTTCGGATATTGTCTTACTCTGCGTGCTTAGCTTTTCTTCGGTTGCCTTCAATCTGTCGATGCCCTCACCAACAACTTCGACTGAGTATGCCTGGCTAATATCCGATAGCTCCTTTTCACTGAATCCGAGTCCATTTAGGACACTGAGAATCTTGTCGGGCCAGCTCAACGGCAGAACGAGCGTCGCTTGCTTAGGAAGAAATTTGAATTGCAGCCGACATACGCGGTTACCTTGACGATATTCTTTCAACTCAAGCTCGTAGGTCAGTGCGGGGATATCGTTGACTCGCTGAATGGCATCCAGAAGCACACGTCTCTTGAAGTCACCGTAGTTGATCGTTACTTTCCCGCCTTCCTCACGGATATATCGGTTTTTCCCAACAAGTAATTCCACCCAGATTTGTGTAGGGAGGGCAGGGGTTTCTTTCTCAGAACCGTCGATGTAGCGCCAGCAGGTTTGGAAGAGGCTGTAAGAGGCCGCGGTACCCAGGCCACCGGTTGCTTGAAGAGCGAGGGATGCCCACAGATTCGGTTCGAGAATGATGGCCAGCATGCCTGGATCCATCGCGAAGCGGATCAATCCTCGCTTGAACCCCATGCCAATTCCCCGCGAAGAGAGAAGCCGTGCCTTATTCGCCCAGACGACCTCCCCGGATCCACCAACGATATGCCAGTCGAAGGACCAATCGTAGAGCTGGTCAATCTCTTGATGGAGCCGTTCAAAGTTTTTGCCTGGTATCTCGGCCATCTTGGCCAACTCGGATATACGAATCTCAAAGAGAGGGGAGATTCGTTCGTCCATTGCTCGTTGGGTGTATTCGCGGCCTCGCTCGTTGAAGTACATTTGAGCGACCATGATCAATGCGTCGAAGAGTCGGCGATTGTTTAGGCTCTGGGAGCTGTCCGGGTTTGACGGAACCGCATGTATGGCCGCAACTTCCCGACGAACCTTCTGGAGAGATTCAGGAAGCATCAGATCCAGGTCGCGTTGCTCAGGTTTATGCCTGCGCATATCGAAATCTGGGTCGTCGTGGTTGACAGTGTGGATTATGGGTTCGGTCACAAGGAGAAGGGTTCTATGGCACCATGGGTGGCGATTCTGCCATAGACTTAATTTTCTATGCGCGAGTATGCCATCCGTCCATAGAAGTTCGATTTCTGCCGACTCTGAGTATGCAGAGTGTCCGTAGACTTTCCCGTGCGTATTGGTTTATTGGTATGCGCAGAGCGCCGCCAGGTACGGCAAAGACCATAACCCATTGATTCATTGTTGATCATATCGTGACGCCGGCATTGATCGTAAGGAGAAGTATCGGAGTTCGTTGTCCGCAACGGATCACGGAAGCGAGAATTAAGGGATATATGGTCCCTTTTGTCGCCGTTATGGCCCTTATTTGCTTAAAACTTGTGCAATTTCACATGAAAGTCTATGGATACACCGCATACTAAGACGCCGATACGAACAATACGCAAGGCTAGAAAGCGTATCGAAAAAGCGATGCATGTTCGCTGAATGTGGCGGGGCGTATCGGATAATTGATATGCGAGTGAAGGGGTGCAGGCTATACTTGCGCGATGGACGATCAGGACACCAAGGACCGACAGCTCAACGCCATCGTTGGCGGAGCTTTACGCGGCCTCGCCGAATCAGGCGCGGACGACGAGGCCATTGGTGCATTTGCTCGGTCGTACCTTCCGAAGGTTTCAAAGATTTTGGGTTGCCCCAGGGAAGCCCTCGAACCACCTGACCTTACTCAGATCATTCAAGAATCCGTCGCACAAGCTCTTGCAAATGCGGGACTAAAGCCTGCCCGGAAATCACGGAAGCAGAATGATCGCTTTACCGTGAATATCGCTGGTCAGCGAACTTCGATTACCATTCAGAAAACCATCGTGGCCCAGATCCTTGAGGTAAAGGGCAACCCAAAAGCTGTCAGCAGTTTTGTGCGCGAGGTTGCCCTGGACGTTCCTGATGCAGTGGAGAACAAATCAGCGTGGGTTGAAGATCGTATCGCAACTCTACTTAGCTTCGAGGCTGAGTCCGCCGGGGTCAGCACTTCAGCGAGGCACTAGGTTCCCCGCTGTTTGATCAAGAAACTTTGCGGCGTCGATCAACAAGAAGCATTGCATCGACTAGGCGCTGGGCAGCTGACGCGTCAAAGCCAAAGGCTCGATTAACTGCGATCAGTTCACTGCATCCCTCGGGGAATTGGCGTGGCTCGGAATCGAGCGCCAACCACGTTGCGTGCTTGCTATCTGGCGAACTGGCAAGATGCTTCTGGATAGCGAAGTACCTACCTTCTGGCCTCGATTCAATCTGGCCTTCAAGGCGGTTTCCACACTCTTGCAATCCTTCACGGACGGCATCGATGGTCTTATCAATAGGCAACGTGGATGCGAGTACCTGGTAAGCGGGGTGCTGGATCAGGATTTCGGTAAGGTGGGCTAGGCCGTGATCCAACCCTGCAAAGTCGATGATCAGGAAACGGTGATGTCCATGCTGGACGTCCTGAATTTCGTGCTGCTGTTCTTCCTGGACTATTGGCGCCGGTTCTGGGTGTGCCTCCTCAAGGGATTTGCCAGTTAGCCGACAGGACATCTTAATGACGTCCTCGATGTCCAGCAGGTTTACTTCCTTGCGGCGGGCCCAGTCAATCGCGTTGGCCGTGAATTTTCCGAATGTGATGGCGATGCAACCGGTGGCCTGGTTGGCTGTCGCTGCCTTCTGAAGAGACTGTATAGGTTTGATGTCTACCAAGTCCTCGTCGTAGTGGTTGAACTGGATGAGTAGGGTCTGATCCTTCTTCACTGCGATGAGGTCAGCATCATCGAACCTATCTAGCTCTCCGATCGCGGAGCGCACTCGATACCCATCCAATGAGAAGAGGGCGATCAAGAACTGTTCGAGCTGCTTTCGCTTCATTCCTCTGAGAGTATCGGGCGTGGAGTTCGATTCGAGCTGCTTGAAGGCCTTCATCTCCTGCATGACCGCATTGATGCCCAAGAGCGCAAAGATGAGGGAAATGAGGATGCAGACCAGGCCGACGAACTTAGCGTTGTCCACGAAGATTGCAACCAGCGAGTAGCCCCCGACGATCGCGGCGATCATCAGATCCATCGCCGGCGGGAGAGCCGCCAGTTTATGGAGGAGGACATCGACGCCGTTGGGTTTTTTTCCTGCGGCTGATTGTTTCTTCGGGCCGAACATGAAGGTTCCTTTCGTGTTGTTCGTTCGTTCGTTCGTGCAGGCTGGCCTGCGGGGTTAGGCCGCCGTCGCTTCAAACGAGGCGGCCGCGTGGATTTCGGTAGGGGTGAGGTCAATGCATCGAAACACCGTGCTGCGGCTGTTTCCGCTTTGTCGTTCCGCATCCTCGAACAAATCGCCATACCCCCGGAGCTCTGCGTCTTTCTCAGACAAAATGAATCCGTCGGCGTGGTCGACGACGAGCTGGAGGCGCTGCATGGCCTCTGGTTTGACGGTCTCCGGCAGGAACATGAAGAAGTAGCCGGTCCCTCCTCGACGGGCTACGCGCCCACGGAGTTGATGCAGGGTGCTGGTCCCGTATCGCTCGGCATTGACGACGATGAGAGAACGCAGTTCACCGAGGGTCAAGCCGATCTCTATCACGCTCGACACGATGGCGATGCGCTTTTGGCCCGACTTCAGTGCCGCCACGGCATCCAGCTTCTCTTGTTCCTTCATCTGCCCGTGGACCATGCCCACGAGGCCAGGGAATCGACGATCCCAATCAGCAAAGGCAGCAACAACGCTTCGTTTTTCCTGCTCTTCGTCATCAACGATGGGATACACAATGGCGACCTGGCCGCCGGCATCGAGGACGTTACGGGTGTGCTCATACAAGCGCCGCGATTCACCGGCGGTCACAATGAACGACTTGATCACCTTCTTCACGGGCATCTCTCTGATCAGCGATACATTCATCGCGCCGTGAGTAATCAGTGCTGTAGTGCGAGGAATTGGCGTTGCGGTCGCCTGCACGTAGTTGCTGGTGAGATCGGTCAGTTCAACCTTCTGACCGACGGACATTTTCTGCTCTTCATCGACGCAGAAGAAGGTAGGCGGCTTTTCACCCTTGAGCCGGGTAAGCAGGGCGGTGGTCCCTACCAGGATCGGGTTGCTGGTCAGGTCAAGCTTCTTCGTACCGGAGGTTACGGCGATGACATTGGTGTCCTGACCGAAGTATTCCTTGCACTCTTTCACAAACTGATCGGCAAGAAGGCTGTTCGGCGTCAGGATCACCGCACGGAGGCCCAGGCGATGTACTGCAAGAGCTGGGATCATGATGGTGAAGGTCTTGCCACTGCCAACATCGCCGCTAACCACGCGGCGCATAGGCAATGGAGACGCCATGTCATCAACAATTTCGCAGATAGCCTGCTTTTGGTCGCCGGTGAGCGGATACGGAAGCTTGTTGATCAACTCTGCAATCAGGGTGGGCGGGATTTGCACGACCGAATCAGGGACCGGGCAACGCTGCTTCATTCGCTTTGCGTTTTCGACGATAGACAGTGCCGCGAGTCGCCGCATGGCGGCCATGCCCCGCAACCCTTCATCCTCGGAGGTTGGTGCATGGGCTGCCTTGAGGATCACGGCAATGGTTGGTGCTTTAAGCCGAGCGCGACGAAGAATGTCCGGTTCGGACAAGCCATGAAAACTGGCGATCAGATTCTTGATCGTGTCCTCGAAATGGTGCTCCAGTGCGTGCCGGGTGGCGTCGTATATCGCCCCGTCGGCGACGATGCCTCGACGCTTCTCATAGACGGGGACAACCGTTCCGATCAGCTTGGGCTCGATCAGGTCCGGACTTACCATCTGGAGCATGCCGTTCCAGTTCTGCAGCGATCCGCGGACATGGAATTTCTTGCCCTCTTCCAGTTCCTTCCATGCCGCCACATCGACGCCAGGGTGGATGAAGACGACGATCTTTACTGCCAGCATTCCATCCGTTGCATTCAAGATGAGTCGCTTTTTCGGCTGCGACACGATGCAGGCTATATCGGTCACGACGAGCGTGAACAGATGCGACTCCGACACCACGTCGGCGCGCGGGAGTGCCTGCTTCAGCGTCGCGACCTGGGAGAAGTCGAGAAACGACTTTGGGAGACAGAGGAGAGGTTCGTGCCAGGCGGTGATCCCCATCCGTTTCAGGCGATCGAGGACAGGCCGCTCAGCGGCCTTTGAACCTGCCCTCGGAAGGGTTTCAGGCGGCTGCGGCATCGTTGATCTGATGGGTGGCACGCACCGTGGCCAGCAGTTCGTTCAACGGGATAGCTGGATAGCTTTCCGCGAGTTGGGTCAGGAACAGGATGGAGACGGCAGTTGCATCCGTCGGCATGATCTTCACGGCCCGAGTCGGATGTTGGCCCATCTTCTTCGCAGTGACCTTGGCGTAGAAGTGCTGCCCCTGGAATTCGATGGCGAATCCCTTGTCGTTCTGAGAGCCGTGTGCGGCAAACTCGATCCCTTTCCGCCAGCGACGGAATACAGCAAGGACGGCGCCAACCTCGTTTGTATCCAACCAGACATGAACCGCGTTCTTCCAGTCGTATGATTTCGGCCCATTCGACACCGCCGCATCCACCATCACGCCGGGTTTGCCCTCCCATTCGGTTGCGTTGAAGCACAGGGCGTAGCCCGACCCATAGACATGGCAGGAGTGATACTTTTTTCCATCGGCCGCAGCCTGGCCTTGGCCCTGGCGTGTACGTGCAACCGGGGCACTGTCCGAGGTCGGGCGTTCGTTGCGGGGAGGAGTGGGCGAGGTGGATTGCTGGGGAGGTGAAGGCGGCTCGTCCCGGGCGGCCGGTGGCGGTGATGCGTCCTGCTCGGAGGCGGCGAAAACCCCTTTGAGGAAATCCTTGGCATCAGCGTGGCGCTCATGTTGAGCGTTGCTGGCGGCATCCACAGCGGACAGGAATTTCGCTGGCGCCTTCAGCACTACGGGTACGATCCTGTCGGAAGTAACATCCGGCACGATCGGCTTGAGCTTGTTCAGAGTGTCCGGGGAAAGGCTCCGCAGGAGATTGGAGATCATCTTCTTGCTCGCACCGTCCCCATCCTGTCCGGTGATGCACTTGGAGAGATTTTCGAGGAATTGCTCGCGGCAGTTGCGGGAGATGGTCTGGATGGTCTCGACGCTGGGTTGAAAGCCGAGCGACGACAGGGCGCTTGTGACTTCCTTGGCTGTTGCGAAATTTGTGGTGGTGGTCATGTCCGTAACTCCTTCAGGTACTACCAAAGAGCGTACCGAAACGACCAAGGTGGTTTTGAGAAAAGTTTGCCGGCGTCAGGCAGACTTCCGATGCCGTGGCCCGTGGAAAATCAGGATGTAGGGTGTCGTTGCTTTTTCCTTGTCCCGGTAGAACCGGAAGACCCTCGTGCAGAAGCTTTCTGATGAGCATTGTGGCTCGCCTTCGTCGGTCGCTTTGGCGAATTCGGCCATGCGAACGTAATGCTTGTCGATCAGGGCGGTTCCGCAGAACGGCTTGTCGATGTATGGCACCTCGACCGTAGTTGCGACGCCCTGTTCGAGCTTCGGTATCGCGCAATATTCGCCGTTTTCGTTGTTGGCATGGGCCAATCCAGTGACGGCAACCAACGCGAGCGCGCCAGCGATTATTCGCATTTCAGACTGGTCTTCTTGTGGTGCTCCGCATGATTGCCGGCTTTTGCGACCGCCACGCACTCGTCAGCTCTCTCGGCTGCGGTGACGAAGCCGTAGAGCAAAGAAGGAATAGCGAGAACCGCTACAACTAGAAGAAAACCGCCAGGAAAACGACGATGTTGTCCCATAAGATCACCTCACTTTCGGTGATTTGATGATCCCACTTGGGTCGAAGCGAGTCACCGCGAGAATGCGGCTGAAATCTGGGGGTTAGGCGTAGGAATGGACAATCCCGGGTGAATTTTTGGGGGGTTGGCGAAATCCCCTGACCTAAAATGGCGCGATGATCCCACTACGCATTCATCGTGCGCTGATCGTCTTGTTCGCGGTCAGTGCCTTCATCGGCCTGCTTGAGGAAAGCCTTGAACATTTCGGGGTGAGTCTGGACTTGGCCAAAATCGCTTCCGGCGTGTTCACCGGCTTCATGGTGTTCGTCCTGGCCTACGAGGGTGGTCGCATCCTCCGGTTCTGCGGGAAGGGCCTGGTAGATGACCCCGAACGCCGCGCCAAGGTGAGAGCTGCCCTGTTCGATATCGGCATCCTGGAAGAGCGCCGTTCGGGGAAAAGGCGCAAGGAAGGCATACTGAACCTCGAGCGGCATGGCGATCGTCGATCAGACGGGTCGCCCGCCAAGATGCTGATGTACGTGTCCGTTGTGGATTCGGATCGCTTCATTGCCATCACCGTGAATCAGGGGAAAACCCACCGTGCCTTCATCAGTACGCGAATGGTGGATGCGATGACTCCGGCCGCGCTTCGTGGAGTTTTGGCCCATGAATACGGGCATGTCTGCCACTTTCACCCTTTTAAGCAGGCGACCCTGCTTGGACTTGTGGCCTCAGTGAAGCTTTCCATCGGTGTGCCGCTCGGTGCCGTTGCCGTGATCCTTCTGTCCTACCTCTTCATGCTTCGATCTTGGGAGTACGTTGCGGATGCCGCTGCTGTGGTTCGCACCAGTCCCGATGATGTTCTCGCTGCATTCAGCGAGTATCAGGAGATTGCCGGCGAAACGAATATGAGCGTTTGGTCAGAATTTTTCTCCGGCCACCCAAGCCTCCACCGTCGAATCGCGGCGATCACTCAGCCGGCCCCCAATCCTTCCTAGAACTAGTACCAATATGTTTAAGATTATCCCAATCCTCTTGGCAGCGCTGATTGCTTCATCTGCCGATGCTCAGCAGCAGAAGACCATCAACTACGTCGTGTTTGATGGTGGCAAGTACAAGGGGGAAGAACTGAAATGGGCTTCAGCGAACCCGAAGCCGTCGACCACGCCGTACCTAGACAAGTCGAACTGGCTCATTATTCCGCGTGCAGTTGATAACCATTATTATGTTCCAGGAACAATCAATGGCTTCCCTGTCACCTTCATGATCGACACAGGGGCCAGCATTACAGCCATCGGCCTGGCGGTCGCTCGCAATTCTGGTATTCGAGCGGGGGAAAGTGGGCAAACCTTTACAGCAAATGGGATAGGGCAGTTTGGCCAATCGACAGGCAACTACTTGCAGGTTGGCCCCTTTACTCTCAGCGATGTCCCGGTAGGTGTCGTATTGAATCAAAACAGCCGGGACATGGTGCTTTTGGGTATGGATGTGCTCAAGCGATTCCGCATTTTCCAAGGGCAGGATGCAATGCAGATCCAGCGGATCAACTGAGGATGAGTCGATGGACAAACGGCTGATACCTTTGATGCTTGCTGCAATTGGAACCTCGGCATTCGCCGCAGATAGTGTCTCTCAGAATTACTACGACTACGAGGCTCCGATTGTGCGCGCGCCGCACTCCCAATCTGTTGAATCGTCGCCATCGAGGCGCAAAGCCTTCGTGGTCGACAGTGACAGCATCCCTGCGAATGCAGGTCCTCGCCAGGCTGTCCGTGCGGGACAGGATGAACCGAACCAGCAGGTGTCCGGCCACATGACGCAGCCAGCATTGCCGCCAAACATGGATCGGGGCGTGCGGGATCTGGAGGCTGGGATGGATGACCTTAGATCCTATACGTCCGTGATGGCAGCCCATGTGCAACAGAACGGCATGCGCGGCTTCCTCGCCATCCCGCAGGAAATCAAGGATCAAGGTCAAGCAGTCGGAAGAAAAATTGGGGGGGTATCGGAGGCATCATGACCGACGCTGCCCACGAAATGATTGTTCCTGAGAAACACTGAGACCTGGAGACTTATGAAACATCTCTTCCTTTCCATTTGCTTTACTTTGCTCTTGGCGCTCGGCGCCGCTCCAATCGTTGCTGGTGATTCCCAACCAGGAGAGTTGGCGACGGTCCCGTCCTTTGATGTTCAGCGGTATATGGGGAAGTGGGAGGAATTCGCACGCTTCCCGAACAAGTTCCAGGAGAAGTGCGCTGGCGATTCGACGGCTGAGTACAGTTCGCTGCAGGATGGCTCGATTCGAGTCATAAACCGATGTCGTTTGGCCAGCGGCGAATTGCATGAAGTTGAGGGGGGGGTACGCCAGGTCGGCGGCGAAGGATCGTCCAAACTTGAGGTCAGTTTTTCGCCATCGTGGCTGTCCTTTATTCCCGCGGTCTGGGGGGATTACTGGGTTATCGACATTGATCCGAACTACCAGATGGTGGCGATAGGTGAGCCGAAACGGGAATACCTCTGGATCATGACCAGGGGCCAGCCGATCTCAACTGCGACTTATATGGGGTTGCTGTCTCGCTTGATGGCGAAGGGCTACGACACGAAAAGGCTGGTTTTTCCGGGTCCGCCTGCACGGAAGTAGTCTGAAGGACCGGCCTGAACAAGCATTGCGCAGAGGGCGGCTTTCGATTTACGGGTTATTTATTCAAAACAATGGGATACATGCTGCGCAAATAAAAGTTCGCAAAATGTGTTGACGGTTTGCAGAATGCGAACTAACTTGTGGGCGTGATCGGCGCAATCGTCAAATCTGAAATAGACGGGAGCGATTTGGCAAAACCATCGCGAGGTGGTGACGCAAAGCTTTCCGGTCTCGGCCATTAAGGCTGAGATAGCGGGGCCGCAATACTGGCATCCACAATCTCGAACCTTGATGGTTTTCTCAACGGACTTTGGAGAAAACCCATGAAAGGCACCCTGACCACCCTGATCCTCGGGGCCGCACTTGCGGAATTCGGTCTTACCGGTCTTCAGCACGAAGACGGTTCCTCCTATCAGCCTGCTGAACAAGCATCTGCCGTCTATGAGCAGATCGTGCCGATTGGCGCCTATGGCCCCCCGCCTGGAATGGTCGTGACAAGCAACGCCGGCATTGAGCAAGACGTCGAAGCCGGTGTTCGTCAGCTTGATAGTGGTGTCCGCAAGCTACCCGGGTATGCCATGAAGGTTGCTGAGTCCGTTGAGCAGCACGGCATTGCTGCGCTTGCCTACGAAGATCCGGAAATGAAGCGAGTCGGGCGCGAAATCGGCGCAGAGGTCGGAAGTGGCATCCGTCACTTCGCCATCGCCCTCGGAAAAGACCTGGTGGCCGGAGTCCGCGAATCCGGACTTGGGGCTCGTGCTGTTAACTGATAGTCCTTGGCGCTGCGGCTCTATTTGGGAGTATGGCTGCAGCGTGATTTTTTGGGCAGTGTAGTTTTCCTTGGCGGGAAAAAAAGGCCGGCTCCTCCCAAGGGACCGGCCTCAATGCTACTTTTCGCCTATACAAATTCTGATGCGCTTCACAGGAACAAGTACAATGGACCAATTCGCAAAATGTGAATTACGGCGGACTATACACCAGCAGTTCGCTAAATGCGAACTGATTTTGACGACGAGACCTTGAGATGAGCAAAGACCCCCTTTTCACCGTGTTTGATTCAACTGAGCTTGAACGCGATCTGGCGCTTTTGGATCGGGTCAAGGAAAAGTTCAACATCGGCTCTGAGAAGGAGCTGGCCGAGTGGCTGGGGGTTCATAAATCCATTCTGTCCGAGATCCGCAGCTTCGGAAAAGCTGTCCGTGAGGGACAGGCAGTCGGACGGACGCCGCCGCGTTCCCTGACGGCACTTCAGAGGCTTCGAGCATTCGACCGGCTGGGTTACGCCTGGGCGAGAGATGCGCTTATGACAGCCTTCCCCGATGCCGTCAAAGACGACCTGATCAAGATCGACAATGAGCGATCGAAGGCCAATTTTCGAGCATCACGCACTGATGCCGTGGCCGAGGATTGCGTCGGTCCCGAGGTTGCCCACTGAGGCATTGGGCGAACCGCTCCTGACCTAAGCTTCCAACTGTGCCTTCTTCTCGGCGAAGGTGCCAAATAGCTCCGCTAAAAGCGCGAGCAATGCAAAACCGCAGACCATCGCGCCTATCCAAGCCCACCAGGGATAGCCGGTGCGCCGGTCGATTTCGTCGAGCCAGTATTGAGCATCGTGCTGTCCCTCCAGGGTCAAGCTATCAGGATCTGGCTGACTAGCCTCTTCAACAACTGGCGGTGCCTGGATAGCCGCACGAGGTATCTCGGTCGGCTTCGTGACGATCGTTTCCCCGGCGTGTTCATAGTCGGCAACAAGAGCCATATTCTGCTCAGCGGCGAAACGAAGAGGCGGCTTGAAGGCGTAGAACGTGACTGGCATGGACTCAGTGGCCACAACACCATCCTTTCGGATGATGGCCTTCGAGACGGCGAAATGTAGGTGGGGTCCGGATGAATACCCTGTGTTGCCGGAATAGGCGATAAGCTGGCCTTCGATCACACGGTCGCCAGTGTTCACTCTGGCGCTGTGCGCGGCGAGGTGAACATAAGATGCCATTGAGCCGTCTTCGTGAATGATTGTGATCACGTTGCCCTTGTCGAGAAGGTTGGTTTCCTCCCCTCCCTTCGTGAAGCTGTCTGCGACATCAATGACCGTGCCCGGATGGGCTGCCACGATGGGTGTGTTCTCAGGTACTGTGAAGTCGATCGCATATCGACTGTCGGCGCCGTTATGCGTTGTGATCTCGCCGCCGGGGGCTTGTCCAACGATGCTTTTCACCCCATTGGCAAGAGGGATTCGATAAAGGACGGACGGGTCGGCGGGCAGGAGGACATTTCCGAACCCGTGGCTGTATCGTGTATTGAACTTGTACCCCTCTCCAACCTTGGAAGCAAAGACACGAGCAATCTTCCTCGAGGAGTGGGGTGGAATGACCTCTACGAGAGGCCAGTTCCTGTCGGACGCTACATTGTTACCTTTGATCTGGGCCGACAGGGTGATCGGCGCCGGGCCATCGTTGACCGCGACCAACAAATGCTCCTTCCCAGCGGCGCGGGTGTCGACGCGGAAAGGGTAGTCCCTGATCGAGGCCGTTGCGGTCTGTGCGAGAGCAATCCAAACCAGGATGCCGGTGATCCAGCGAGTCACTGGATCGCGTGGCCAGCGATAATGAGCGGTGAATTACCGTCGAGAACCGCCCGGCATGCGCGGTCAAGCACTTCAGGGTTCTTCATTTCCTCGAGGATTGCAACACGCTCTGTCATCCGTGGGTGGAAGGTGTCCGTAATGTCATCCTCGATGACGGGCGTTGGTTTGCCCGAAAGATGGGTGATGGCGTCCAACATCGTTGCCGGCGAGGTTGAACACGCCCCAATGACGTCGCCCCTGAGTTCATAGATCACGTTCAGGCTGCCGAT
>Ga0073900_10001512_pt1 | contig 12838 bp, 11 predicted proteins | sample KloWWTmetKNB5Kit_FD_66666 | JGI IMG/M metagenome (GOLD analysis project Ga0073900, IMG submission 66666) | Active sludge microbial communities from Klosterneuburg, Austria, studying microevolution and ecology of nitrifiers - Klosterneuburg... | ecosystem: Engineered > WWTP > Aerobic digester >...
CGCCCCTTCCACGCCCGGGATTTACACCAGCACATGGCAATTGCGCAACCCGGATGGCAGGCTCTTCGGAGTCCGTGTGTATGCCCAAATCCGGGTACCCTGACCCAAAACCATGAGCCGCTCTTCGCGATTGTTTCTGTGTGGTTTCATGGCCAGCGGCAAGTCCACGCTTGGCCGTATGGCGGCCCACACCCTCGGCTATGATTTTGTCGACACCGACCATGAAATAGAGCTGTCCGCCGGCATGCCCATCTCGGGCATTTTCGCCAGCGAGGGCGAAACCGGTTTCCGCAACCGGGAGAGCGCGCTGGTCGCTGAATTGTCCGGCCGCCAGCGCATCGTCGTTGCCACAGGCGGCGGCATGGTTGTGAGTCCGAGACTTCGCGCGCTGCTCAAAGAACTTGGCCCGTGCGTGGGTCTTACCGCGACACCCGCCGAATATGCCCGTCGGCTTGGACCAAATGCCGCGGCGCGCCGGCCGATGCTCCAGGGGGCTGATCTCACCCAGCGCATCGCCGTCTTGCTGGCCGAGCGCGCCCCGGCCTATTCCGATCTGCACTACACCGTGGACACCAGCTTCGATTCCCCCGAAATTCTCGCTCAGCGCCTGGCCCATATCGTGCTGGCCGAGCAAGAACGGCTGCCGGTTCAAACGCCCGGAGGCGGCTCGTATGACATCATCCTGGGGCGGGGATTAATCGACCAGCTCGGGCACATGCTCGCCGGACGCGGCTGGGCGCGCAGGGCGGCGATCATCACGGACGAGAAGGTAGGGCCGTTGTACGCCGCGGCCGCCCAGCGCGCCCTGGGCCAGGGCGGACTGGACAGCTTTGTCGCGACGATGCCGGCCGGAGAAGCAGCCAAGCACCTGCGCACGGTTGAGGATCTATATCGCGCGCTGGCCCAAGGCGGCGTCGATCGAAACACGCCTGTGATCGCGCTCGGCGGCGGCGTGGTCGGCGACACCGCGGGATTCGTCGCGGCAACGTATCTGCGCGGGCTGCCCTTTGTTCAGGTGCCGACGTCGCTCCTGGCGATGGCCGACTCCAGCATTGGCGGCAAGGTCGGGGTTGACACATCGTTTGGCAAAAATCTGGTCGGCGCCTTCAAACAGCCCGAGCTCGTCGTCGCCGACCTGGCGACGCTTGCAAGCTTGCCCGCGGTTGAGCGCCAGTGCGGTCTGGCCGAGATCGTAAAAGCCGGGCTCATTGACGGCGGCGACGCCTGGGCGCGGTCGCGGGCAATTGGCGAGACCAGCCCGGTCACGGCGCCCTTGCTCGACGCGATGCGGCTCAAACGCCGGATTGTCGAAGAAGATCCATTCGAGAAGGACAAACGGGCCTGGCTGAATCTTGGCCACACCTTTGGGCATGGCCTCGAGGCCTGGAGCGATTTCCGAATCAAGCACGGCCAGGCGGTCGCGCTGGGACTGGTGTGCGCAGTTCGCGCTTCGATCGCGCTTGGCCTGTGCAATGCGGCCCTCGAAGGTGACATCCTCCACGCGCTGACTGTTGCCGGCCTGCCCACGGCGCTTTCCGAACTCGGGCTGCAATTGACACCGCAGGATGTCGATGCGGTCTGGACACGGATGGGCAGCGACAAGAAGCGCAAAGGCGGTTCCCTGCGCTACGTGCTCCTGCGCGCGCCCGGGGATCCGGTTGTGACCGACGCGCTGACAGAAACCGACGCGCGGGCGGTTTTGGCGCGCCTGTAGGCATATCGCCTACCGTGCCTCCGTATTCGTCCACAGATTACGCAGGTCTACGGGGATTGGGGCAATGCGCGATTCAACCCAGTCCCAAATCGCAATCGGTGAGAACCTGCGTAATCTGAGGACGTACCCTCCTGCCAATCGTCTATCATCGTCAGCATGTCCAAGATCCTCGTCCTGCATGGCCCCAACCTGAACCTGCTCGGCACCCGCGAGCCCGGCGTCTATGGGCGCGTGACACTGGGCGACATCAACGCCAGGCTGCAAACCGCAGCTGCCGCCCGCGGCGCAGAGCTGCGCATCCTGCAGTCAAACCACGAGGGCATGTTGATCGACGCCATTCAGGCGGCGGCCGGTTGGGCGGATGGGATATTGATCAACCCGGGCGGGCTGACCCACACCAGTGTTGCATTGCGCGACGCGCTCAGCGGGGTCGGCCTGCCAACGGTCGAGGCCCATCTCTCAAACATCTATGCCCGGGAACCCTTCCGCCACCACTCGTATGTGTCAGCCGTGTGTGTCGGCACGCTGGCCGGCTTTGGCTGGCGCAGCTATCTGCTTGGCCTGGCGGGGCTGCTTGACCACCTCGACGGCTGATCAAGATAACTCGGGAACCCTAATCACATGAAACCACTGAAGGCCGCGCGACTCGCGGCGATTGGCCTGCTCGTATTCGCGATTCTGGGCTACAGCCTGGTCTCGGTCGCCGCGGCAGCCATCCTCACCCAGCCGATACGCCAAACGTTGAAAGGGGATCCGCGTTCTTCCCTGGATCTCGCCTTCGAGTCGGTGACGTTTCCGGCCCGCGTGGACGCAGTTTCGATCTCCGCCTGGCACATTCCCGCCCGCGAAGCAAGTCGCGCCATCATCCTCGTCCATGGCATGGGCGGCTGCCGCACCTGCGAGTTCCAGGGCAAAGTCCTTGAGTTCGCGAAAACCATGAACACGCGTGGTTTTGCGGTCCTGATGATCGATCTGCGCGGGCACGGCACGAGCGGACCAGGCCGATTCACGTTTGGGCAGCTTGAGCGACGCGACGTGCTGGGCGCGGTCGATTTTCTGTTGGGCCGCGGTTTCAAGCCGGGGCGGATCGGTGTGCTCGGCATCTCGATGGGCGCGGCCAGCAGCATTGGCGCCGCGGCCGAAGAGCCCGCCATCGGCGCGCTGGTCGAAGACAGCGGCTATTCCGACCTTAATCCGCTGCTGCAAGTCGAGTTTCCCCGCAGCAGCGGCTTGCCCGCGGCCTTTCTGCCCGGCACGCTCGCCGCCGCCCGGCTGATCACTGGCGCGGATATCAGCCAGGCCGTGCCCGTTCGCGAGATCGTGAGGATTGCGCCCCGCCCGGTCATGGTCATCCATGCTCGCGGTGACGCTCTGGTGCCGTTCTCGCAAGCCGGCGAGCTTGCCCGCGCGGCGGGCATCGAAGCCTGGATCACACCCGCCGACGGTCATGCCCGGAGTTACGCCTCGACCCCGGCCGAATACGCTTCGCGGGTGGGCGATTTCTTTGAAAGGAGCCTGAAATGACAGACATCACTACGACGATTACAGCCGTGACCGTGTACGAGGACCGCGCTCAGGTGACTCGGGTTGGCAAAGCCCGATTGGCAGCCGGGGCAAACGTGCTTGTGCTCGGAGGATTGCCGACGTCCCTGGACGCCGGTTCTGTCCGGGTTAAGGGACGCGGGAACGGCGCCCGCATCGCGGGATCGGAGGTGGCCAGTGCATACCTGACGACACCTGTCTCGGGAAATGCCGCCGCGTTGCAAGCCGCACTCGAAGGCCTGCGCGACCAGGACACGGCGATTCTCGATGACCTGGCCGCCGTTGCCGACCAACTGGAAATGCTCAAGGCCCTGCGCGACCACAGCGGGCCGCGTTTTGCCAAAGCCATCGCATCCGGCAAGGCGACGATCGATACGATGCGGCCCGTGGCAGGCTTTTTGGCTGGGGGATTCTCAGAGGCGCTCGCTCGTAAGCGGGATCTGAACGCAAAGCGGCGTGATCTTGCCCGCGAGATCAAAGCCGCCGAGGAACGCTTGCGCCAGGCGGGATCGACAGCACGGGTCGAGACTCGCGAAATCCGGATCGATGTCGACGCGACCTCCGATGCCGAAGCCGAGCTTGAGGTCACGTATGTCGTCGACGGCGCGTGGTGGGTGCCGATCTACGATGCCCGGCTGAGCGGGACAAAACTCAGCGTCACATACTTCGCCCAGGTTCGGCAGACGACCGGCGAGAACTGGCCGGCCTGCGCTTTGTCGTTGTCAACCGCCCAAACCGGGACCGGCGGCGACATCCCTGAGCTGGATCCCTGGTATATCGCCAAATACGCGCCGCCTGTGCCGATGCCCAAGCGCATGATGACGCGTCAGGCGATGGCGGCCCCGGACGACCTGGCAGTAAGCTCCGCGCCGATGCCTGCGATGAGTGTCAATGAGTCGAGTTTCGATTACGCTCGGATGCCCGAACCGCAGGCCGTGGTTGAGAACAACGGCATCGCGGTGACGTATCGGGCGCAGCGCCCGGTCGCCATCGCCTCTGACGGGACGCAGCGCAAAGTGCTGATCGGCGAGGCCGTCCTCGACGCGGCCCTGGATTACGTGAGCGTGCCCAAATTGAGCGAGGACGCCTATTTGCGGGCAAAGGTCAAGAACACGTCCGAGCTAGTGTTCCTGCCGGGCTCGGCAAACGTCTTCCATGACGAAGAAATGGTGGGGACCTCGACCTTCGAAGAGCCGGTCATGAAGAACAGCGACATCGAGCTGCAGATGGGCGTTGACGATCGCATCCGGATCAGCCGCGAACTTACTCAGCGCGACACGGGCAAAACGTTGATCGGCAACACACGCCGGCTGACTTTCGGGTATCGGATCAAGGTAAGCAACACCCGCGACAGCGCGGTCAAACTCAGCGCGCAGGACCAGATGCCGGTCAGCCGGCATGAGGACATCAAAGTCCGACTGGCCGAGGCCCTGCCCAGGCCGATCGAGGTGACCGATCTCAATCTGCTCAAGTGGGAGCTCGATGTGCCCGCCGGCGCAAGCCGCGAAATCACCTTCACCTACACGGTGGAGCATCCACGCGACATGCAGGTCACCGGTCTGGAATGACGCGGGTCAAGATCTGCGGCAATACCCGGCTCGATGACGCGCGCCAGGCGGTCGAGGCCGGGGCCGACCTGCTCGGTTTCATCTTCTATCCGCGGAGCCCGCGCAAGATCAGCCTCGGAGACGCGCGAGCGATCAGCCGGGTCCTGCGCGGCCAGGCCATCCTGGTGGGCGTGTTTGTGAACGAGCCGATCGAGGCCGTTGAGGCGGCCCTGGCCGAGGCCGAGCTCGATCTGGCCCAGCTCCACGGCGAGGAGACGCTGGCGACGGTGGCGGCCTTTGGGGGCGCGGCCTTCAAGGCCATGAAACGCGCGATGGTGGCCGGCGCCAGCGCGGAAGAGTACGCCGGCGCGGGGCCGACCGACCCGCGCCTGCCCCAGTTGTTGCTCGACGCCGACCATGCCACGTTATATGGCGGAACGGGTCAGCGCGCCGACCAGGGGTTGGCGGCGACGCTCGCGCGGCAGCATCGGCTGTTGCTGGCCGGCGGGCTCACTCCGGACAATGTGGCCGCTGCGATCGCGGCGGTGCAACCGTGGGGGGTCGATGTCGCCAGCGGGGTCGAGGCCGAGCCCGGAATCAAGGATCACACGCGGGTGTCCCGCTTCATCGACGAAGTCCGCCGGAGCCGATAGCCCCCGGGCTTCGCCCGGGGGCTATCGGCTCCGGCTATCCCGGGGATAATGCCGCCTATCTTGCAATCGACTCCGACCCGACCCACCGATTCGCTGCGCGACCAATGGCCGGATGCGCGCGGCAAATACGGCCCGTATGGCGGCCGTTTTGTGCCTGAAACGCTCATGCCCGCCCTCGACGACTTGACCGAGGCTTGGGAGGAGTTTCGCTACGATGCCGCCTTTCAAGCCGAATACCAGGGCCTGCTTGCGACCTATGTTGGGCGTCCCACGCCGCTCTCGCATGCCAAGCGCCTGAGCGCGCAACTTGGCGGGGCGCAGATCTATCTCAAGCGCGAGGACCTCACCCACACCGGCGCGCACAAGATCAACAACGCGCTCGGCCAGGCCCTGCTGGCCAAGCGGATGGGCAAGACCCGCATCATCGCCGAGACTGGGGCCGGGCAGCACGGGGTGGCCACGGCCACCGCCTGCGCATTGCTCGGTCTGGAATGCATCGTCTACATGGGTGTGGTCGACATGGCCCGCCAGGAGCCCAACGTCTTTCGCATGCGGCTGCTGGGGGCCGAGGTGCGCGGCGTCACCAGCGGAACTCAGACGCTCAAGGATGCCGTCAACGAGGCCATCCGCGACTGGGTGACCAACGTTGGGGACACCTATTACATCATCGGCAGCGCGCTTGGGCCGCATCCGTATCCGCTCATGTGCCGCGAATTTCAGTCGGTCATCGGAATTGAGGCCCGGGCCCAGATCCTCCAGCAGGCTGGGCGTCTGCCTGACCAGGTCATCGCCTGCGTCGGGGGAGGCAGCAATGCCATCGGCATTTTTCATCCATTTCTCGATGATCCGGTCCGACTGGTCGGGGTCGAGGCGGGCGGCTATGGCCCCGCAACGGGCAAGCACGCCGCGCGTTTCGCCGATGCCCCGCTTGACTCGGGTGTTTCAGGGCGATCGGGCGTCTTCCAGGGCATGCGCACGCTGGTGCTGCAGAACGCCGACGGCCAGATCGCCGAGACGCACTCGATCTCCGCCGGGCTGGACTACGCCGGGATCGGGCCCGAGCACGCCCTGCTTCACGACACCAAACGGGTCGAGTATGTGTTTGCCAACGACGATGAGGCCTTGAGCGCCTTTCAAACGTTGTGCAGGATCGAAGGCATCATTCCCGCGCTCGAGTCGTCCCACGCGGTCGCGGAGGCCCTCAAGCGCGCGCCGGCGATGCGCCCGGACGAACTCCTGCTGGTCAATCTGAGCGGGCGCGGCGATAAGGACCTGAATACGGTCCTGAAGGCGCTCCACATGGAAGGCGCTCGAGCATGATCAATGACAAGGACCTCGCCCTGGTCATCGACCTCAAAGAGAAACAGCACCTGATCACGATCCGGGCCGGGGCGAAGTTCGAGACCCACCACGGCATCATTCTGTATGACACCATGATCGGTTTGCCGTGGGGGAGCATCGTGCACTCGACCCTTGGGCACCCGTATCTCGTCGTCAAACCGGGCACAGCCGACCTCATCCGGCACATCAAGCGCAGTTCGCAGGTGATCTTTCCCAAAGACAGCGCCTATCTTCTGATGAAGATGAACGTTAAGCCTGGGATGCGCGTCCTCGAGAGCGGCTGCGGCAGCGGCGGGATGACACTGGCCCTCGCAACGGCCGTCATGCCGCATGGGCGGGTGTATTCGCAGGAGATCCGCGAGGACTTCATCGCCCTGACCAAACGCAACATGGAAAAGGTCGGGCTGTCCGAATATGTCACCTTCATCCTGGGAGATGGCACGCAGGGCTTCCAGGTCGACGAACCGGTCGACGCGGTCTTCATCGACATGCCGATGCCCGAGACCTGCGTAACGCAAGCCCGCAAGGTGCTCAAGGACGGTGGGTTTTTCGCCTCGCTGGTACCGACCGCCAACCAGGTCTCAGCCCTGCTCCATGCTCTCGACCAGGAGGCCTTCGGATTGATCGAGGTCGAGGAAGTCATCACCCGCGGCTACAAGACCAACCCCGACCGATTTCGGCCAAAGGACCGGATGATCGCCCACACCGGCTATTTGATCTTCGCCCGGGCGATGGTCAAAGCGCAAAACAACTTGCGGGTCTCGCTCAAGCGCCGGTCGGTCGAGAGCGTGGACACCGAGGCGGTGGTCGACGGCGAGGACACGGCTCCAGAGGGCGAATGACAGCGCTCGATATCGTCCTGCTGATCGCCCTGAGCGCGATCTGGGGCGCGTCGTATCTATTCATCCGCGTGGCCGGGCCGGCCTTTGGTCCGTTTGCGCTAATTGATGTCCGGGTATGGCTTGCCGGGGCCGCCCTGGTGCCTGTCGCGCTTGCGGCCCGCCAAATGCCCGACCTGCGCGCGCGCTGGCGCGATTACCTGCTGCTTGGCGCCATCAACGCGGCCATCCCCTTCACCCTGATCACGATTTCAGTCGGCAATCTCAACGCCTCAATCTCCTCGATCCTGAATGCGACCACCCCGCTGTGCGCTGCCATCGCGGCGGCAATCTGGCTGAAGGAACGCCTGTCGCCTGTAAAGATTGCCGGGATGGCGCTTGGACTGGCCGGCGTTGTGGCACTGGTGGGTCTCAATCCGTTGGAGATGACCCCGGTCCGGCTGCTTTCGGTGGGTGGATCGCTGCTCTCGGCGATGTGCTACGGCGCGGGCGGGGTGATCGCGCGCAAGCGCTTTGCGGGGACACCGTCGCTGGCGTTGACGATCGGTCAGCAACTCGCAGCCGGGGCGATCATGTTGCCGCTCGCCCTGCTCGCCCCAGCGCCGCGCGCGCCAAGCGCAGGCGAAGTCGGCGCATTGTTGGCGCTGGCGCTGATCTGCACCTCGCTGGCCTATCTCATCTACTTCCGCCTGGTTGCCCGGGTCGGTCCGGCCCGCACACTCCTGGGAACATTTTTGATCCCCTTCTTCAGCTTGCTGTGGGGGGTGGTCTTTCTGGGCGAGCCGGTTAACGCCGGAATCGGCCTGGGCCTGGTCCTGATCCTGGCCGGGATGGCCCTGGCAACCGGTCTGGTCGGCGGGCGGCGGGCGGAGAAAGCAAAATGACGGCGGGCGGCTTCCTGGCCGGGAGCGACCTCAGCCCCAACTCGCTGGAGCAGGCCCGCCTGCGCCTGGAAGGGCGCTATGTCGATCTGACCAGCAGCAACCCGACTCACAACGGTCACCTCTTTCCCGCAGGCGTATTGACCGCCGCCTCCGCGGCGTATTGGCCGGCGCGCCGCTATACGCCCGACCCGCGCGGTAGTCTGCCTGCGCGCGATTCCATCGCCGCGTACTACGCGTCGCGGACGGCCGCATCTGGCATCTCGGCTGCGTCAACATTTCTGACGGCCAGCACAAGCGAGGCCTACAGTCTGCTGTTCAGCCTGCTCGCCGGGCCGGGCGACAACCTGCTCGCCCCGCGGGTGAGCTACCCTTTGTTCGATCTGCTGGCCGAGATGCGCGGGATCGCGCTGCGGCCGTATGAACTGGCGGAAGCGGACGGCTGGGCGATTGATGAAGACAGCCTGCGCGATCAGGCAGATGCGCGCACGCGAGGCGTCCTGATCGTAGCGCCCCATAACCCAACCGGGATGATCATCGAGCGTGCGCTTCCCGCCCTATCCCAGCTCGGCCTGCCGATCATCTGCGACGAGGTCTTCGCCGAGTTTGCCTATGCGAAGGGGCGCCAGCCAGTGATGTCCGCGCTGCACCCAGAATTGCCCGTTTTTATCCTGAACGGGATCAGCAAGATGTTCGCCCTGCCCGACCTAAAGCTGGGCTGGATTGGCTTGAACCCCTCCGCAGAGGCGACTTTTGGACCACGTCTGGAAATCCTCAACGACACCTTTCTCGGCGCCAGCGGATTGGTCCAGGCGATGCTGCCAGCCCTGTTTGCCGACGGCCTGGCCTTCACCCGATCGATGACCAGCGCGGTGCGAGCCAATCTCGATTTCGCTCTTCAGATCCTGTCGGCCTCGCCTCGACTGCGCGTGCGCGCGCCGGCCGGGGGCTACTACCTCTTCCCCCGCGTGCTCGGCTGCGAGGACGAAGAGGCCCTGGTCCTCGATCTGCTCGAGGCCGGCGTGCTCGTCCACCCCGGCTACTTCTACGGCGCCGACGCGGGCTGCCATCTGATGCTCTCCTGCCTGACCGAGCGCAGCGTGCTGGCGGAGGGGCTGAGTCGGTTGGTGAAGGTACTGTTGTAGGCGCAGCCTTTAGGCTGCGCGCCGAACGGTGCGTGAGGCCCATCCGTTTTAGGCGCAGCCCAAAGGCCGCGCCCACAATCTTGTTGCATGGATGTGCGCCATGGGCGTCTGGCGCCGCCCATGGCGCAGCCTAAAGGCTGCGCCTACATCGTTGTGCGGACGTACTTGTGCATCCGCCCTTCCACGCCAAGTTCAACTTCTCCAGCGTACAGATCACCGCGCGAATCCACCCACAGCCCGTGCGGCCCGCCTCGAAACTCGCCCGGCCGCTCGCTTTGGGCCGCCCCACCCCAATCTGCCAGCATCACACCGTCCAAGGTCCAGACGCTGATGCGGCGGCCCAACTCCGCCACATAGGCCACGTCCGCGCGGGGGTCAAAGAAGACGCTGTTCGGACGGAGCAGACCTGTGCGCTCGCCGAGAAAGACGCCGTTCAAATCAAACATCTGGATCCGATTGTTCTCCCGGTCGCAAAGCCAAATCCGATCCAGCCGATCCACCCGTGCGCAATGCGAGATCGAGAACTGGCCCGGCCCCTTGCCGCGCTCGCCCCATGACCGGAGCAGGCGGCCATCGGCAGAATACCGATGCACTTTTGCATTGCCGTAGCCATCCGAGACGATCAGCTCGCCGGTTGACGTAACAGCCAGATCGGTCGGCTTGTTGAACGGATCGCCGTCGCGGGCCCCCGGTTGCCCCGGTGTGCCGAGCGTCATGACCAGCTTGCCGCTCCGATCGAACTTGAAGATCGCGTGATTGGTCACATCGACGCAGTACACGTTGTCCTCGCCGTCGATAAAGAGTCCGTGCGCGCACATCGGCGCGAGCACGCCCTCGCCCCAGGTCTCGACGAAATTGCCGTCGCGATCAAATACCGCCAGGGGGTGCTGGCTGCGCGAATAGACAAAGACCCGGTCGCGCGAATCGCACGCGACGGCTGGAATCCAGCCCCAGACCCAGCCAGGCGGCGTCTTGAGCCAGCCATCGGCGTAGGTGTAGGTGTAATCGCCGCTCCCAAATTCCATCGGTGTGCTCCTCTTGTTTGTCTTGGCGAGACTCCAGTCCCCGCGCTTCGCGCGGAGATCCCAATCTCGCCAGATGTTATTAGGATGGCCGCAAGCCTCGTTCGCTTTTGATGGACTCAATTAACCCGCGCATGAAGCCGATGGCGAACAGCTTGCCGCGGACCATGTAGCCCGGATTGTCGTTCGACTCGCCCTCCATCGTGGGCGCGTGATCGGGCCGCATGGGACCGTCGAAGCCAATGTCAAAATACGCCCGCATGGCGTCAACCATATCCGTCTTGCCCTCGTCGTGAAATGTCTCCTCAAATGCGGGCACACTTCCCCGCACGTCCCGGAAGTGGGCAAAAAAGATCTTGCCGCGCCGCCCGAAATGGCGGATCGCGTTTGGCACATCGACATTGCCCATCGCCGCGAAGTTGCCCTGGCAGAACGTCATGCCGTTGCTCGGGCTGTCGGCCAGGTCGAGCACCCGGTTGAAGGCGTCCACATCCCGCATGATTCGGGCGAGACCCAGGACCGGCGACATCGGCGGGTCGTCCGGATGCAGCGCAAGTTTTACCCGGGCGGCCTCGGCGACGGGCAGTACTCGCTTGAGGAAATACGCGAAGTTGTCCCACATCTGGGCGTCGGTGGTCTCGCCCACATAGGTGTTTGGCGCGTTGGCCAGATCGGCGGCATCGAAACGGGTAACCAGCGCGTCGCCGCGGCCGCGGACCGCGGTCGATGTCCTCAGCCAGTTGAAGACCGCCATGAAGTTGTAGCAGTAGATCGGGATACCCGCCCGGCCCATGTTGCTGATCGTCTCGCACACCCGATCGAGGTCCTCATCCCGGCCCGGCAGGCCGAGCGTGATGCGGTCGGAGAGCTGATAACCCTCGATGACCGACAGAGTCAGCCCGGCGGCCTCAACCCGCTTGCGCAAATGCAGGATGTCCAGATAGGCCCAGCCCGGCGCCTGTACCCGCTCGGGCGCCATCGTCACGCCGGTCATCGTGGTGACCACGTCGGTCATGCCAAGCTGCCTCGCCAGGCGCAGGTCTGTTTCGGCCAACGGCCGGGAAACCATCGCAAGTTTCACCATGTCACTCCCTCGTGGACTGGGTGTTCACCATAAAGGCACAAAGACACAAAGAAATCAAAACGACCTTTGTGTCCTTTGTGCCTTTCTGGTGAATACGAATGAAGGTCGGTCCGCCTATAACACTCGTCAACGGGTCAGGTCGCCGACGCGACCTTGGCGTCCAACGCCGCAATGTCTTCTTCCCCATCGAGAACGGCGATCTCGAGGTGGAAGTCGCGAACCTCGCCCGGTTGAATGTGCTTGAGATACCCGTTCTTGCGGTTCCAGGCCCGGCCAAGCATGCTGACGTTGCCCGGCTCGATGCCGGTGACATAGGTCCCTTGCTCAAAGTGGCGCCATTGGTTGAGCAGCGGCATCTCGGCCTGCGGAAACGTCCACGACAGGCCCAGCTTCAGCCCGTCGTTGACCAGGCCCACGGTCACGTTGCCGTTGGCGTCGGCGCGCGGGCGATGAACAAACACCCCGCCGTCAGGCTTGGGCGCGGGCGCATCGGCGTAGGTGTAACGCTCCGGAGCAGCGAGGCTGTCATCCTTGGAGTCAGTCGTCTGTGCGCTGTTGATGGCGATCCGGGTGCCTTGATCCAATACCGGGAATCCGGGATTGCAGTGGTAGACAAGCATGAGCGGCGCGGGCCGGATGCCGAGATTCTCGATCCGGTCATGGATCTTGAAGCTGCGCTGGCCCAGGACGGTCGTGATCTCGCGGGTGAGCTCGAGGTTGACCCCGAAGGGCACGGTCTCGCGGACCTTGCCCCGAATCCGGATGACGTAATCGTCGCCCTCCCAGTTCGCATCGGCGCTCACATTCCGAGCCGGGAGGAAGGACAGCCGCCCGTGCAGACCAAGCTCCTCGTTTTCTTCCAGCGGGTCCACCTCTGGATGACCGGTGAAGGTCATCCCGCAGGTCAGCACCAGGCCGCCATAAAAGCCGCGCAGCCAGCCGCTGCCCTTGGGCTCGTAGAAGGAAGGACCGACATCGCCGGTGCTGCTGCGGAAACACAGCGACATGCCCTTGTAGGTCGCGCTGGAGATGTCGAGCGCGCGGCCGGGCAGGACCGAGAAGGACAGCCC
>Ga0073900_10001525_pt1 | contig 12801 bp, 10 predicted proteins | sample KloWWTmetKNB5Kit_FD_66666 | JGI IMG/M metagenome (GOLD analysis project Ga0073900, IMG submission 66666) | Active sludge microbial communities from Klosterneuburg, Austria, studying microevolution and ecology of nitrifiers - Klosterneuburg... | ecosystem: Engineered > WWTP > Aerobic digester >...
CCCCAAGGGCGAATACCTGCTGCTCTTCGACCCCCTGGACGGCTCCAGCAACATCGACGTGAACGTAAGCATTGGCACTATCTTCAGCGTGCTGCGCATGCCCGAAGACGACCGCGGCGTGGACGAGGGCGACTTCCTCCAGAGCGGCACGCAGCAAGTAGCCGCCGGCTATTGCGTCTACGGCCCACAGACCACGCTGGTACTGACCGTGGGCGACGGTGTAGCCATGTTCACACTCGACCGCGAGCAGGGCTCGTTTGTGCTCACCCAGGAAAACGTGCGCATCCCCTCTGACACGCAAGAATTTGCTATCAACATGAGCAACATGCGCCACTGGGACGAACCTGTACGCCGCTATATCGACGAATGCCTGCAAGGCCGTGACGGCCCACGCGAAAAGGACTTCAACATGCGCTGGATTGCCAGCATGGTGGCCGACGTGCACCGCATCATGACGCGCGGCGGCATCTTCATGTACCCCTGGGACAAGCGCGAGCCCAACAAACCCGGCAAGCTGCGCCTGATGTACGAAGCCAACCCCATGGCCTGGCTCATCGAACAGGCCGGCGGCGCCGCCACCAACGGGCGCCAGCGCATCCTGGACATCCAGCCCACCCAGCTTCATGAGCGCGTAAGCGTCATCCTCGGTTCAAAAAATGAGGTTGAACGCGTAACCAGCTACCATTCAACGCTATAATTCGAGGCTAAGCCGGTGTAGCTCAGTCGGTAGAGCAGCTCATTCGTAATGAGAAGGTCGGGTGTTCGATTCATCTCTCCGGCACCAAATGAAAGCCCCTGATTCGCAAGAGTCGGGGGCTTTTTTCATGGGGTCAGGATATATGCCCGAGGGGACATATTCAGGTGCCGTCTGGGCAGATTGAATCGGATTGCGCAGAGGCAGCCCCAAGTCGAGGCCTTATTGAAGCCGGCCTGCCCACCCTTTCCGCCGCACCAGACCCAATTCAGAAATCCAGTGGTTCTGGCGGAAATTCATCCCCATGTGGGTTGTCCGTGGGGGATAGATCGCCTTCCATCGCACGGCGTTTGCGATTGACGTGGTAGGCAGACATCACCTGATGCGCCACCATGTCCAGGCTGGGGCGGGTGTTGCCTTGCTTGTCGGTCCAGACGCGGGGCGTGAGGGTCCCGGCAAGGGACACGCTGTCACCATCGGCCAGGGCACCCAGTGCGGCGCAGGACGCTGCATCGAAGGCGATGACATTGACGAACAGGTTTTCGCCATCGTTACTGGTGGCGCGCACGCGGGCTACCGTGAAGGTTTTTCCTGCCTTGTCTGTGCGTTCGGCGGCCTGTCCGTACAGTCGGCCTGCAATCAATCCGTCAATCATGTTGGTTCCTTACCCGGTTGGGCGCTGTGGTTGTTGGCGCATGCTGCAGTGCCTGCACATGGACGCCTTGCGCCTTCCAGGTAGCCATGGTTTTTTTCAAGTGAAGGGCGCACTGCGCGCAGCACAGGCGCCACACCATAGCAGTGACATGGCTTGGCTCCCGTCTTGCTGGGAGCAGACCCCCACACCGTACCAGCAAAAAGCCTGGCCATTACTTCCAGTGATGACGGTGTGTTGCGTACCCTGCATTGCACCGGTCACAGAAGCGGGGCCTCTTGCATGTTGCTCATGTGTCCATGCTGATCTTGCCGACCCAGGTTCGCCATACCCCTCACTCGCTTTTCGCCACTGCGGACAGCGACATTAATTTCATGTTGAGGGGAATACCAGATTGATCTCGTATAGACGCCATCATCCGAAAGGCCGATGCCTGAACGCGATCCGGAAGGCGAACGAAATTATTATCTTGCACCAGCGTGTCCCCGTTAAAAAATGACCAAAGAATAAATTGAAGCGCGGCTGCGGTTTGTTCTGCATTTTTTGCCATTCTGGGGAAAACAACGAAAGTCCCCATAGTGATTGGCCATGCACCTTTACCTGGCTTGCTGGTCAAGGTAGTGTGAAATTTTCCTTTCGTGGACCATTCACTATTTTTCAAGGCATGTTTAAATGAATCAAGTGAAGGTTTTACATAAAATCCATCGGCATTCTTCATTTGAATCGCCGTGAGCCCATATTCTGCAACATAACCATAATCAACATAGCCAATCGCCCCTACGGTGTCTCGTACTGCCTTTGATACACCATCACTGCCCTTGAACGCAGCAAATCCATCCGGCCATTGGATGGTGGTTTTGACGCCATAGGTGGATTTCCATTTTTTGCTGATTTTTGCCAAATAATCAGCAAAATTGTAAGTTGTCCCAGAGCCATCTGCCCGCACGACGACTTTGATAGCCAAGTCTGGAAGCACGATCTCTGGATTCAATTCGGCGATTTCAGAGGCATTCCAACGGTTGACCTCTCCCATAAAGATACGACTCAGAACATCTCCTGTCAGACGAAGCTGTCCATTCTGTATCCTGGGCAAATTGATGATGGGACTGATGCCCGTGATCGCAACCGGGAAGACAACCAAATCACTATTAATCAAATCTTCTTCGCGGGGGTGCACATCCGTCGCACCAAATCCAACTGCATTTTGCTGGATTTTTTTCATGCCAGCGCTGGATCCTATTGAATCATATTCAACGTTGGCACCTGTTGCCCTTGAATACGATTTTGCCCAAGTTCTATAAATAGGTGCAGCAGCTGAGGAACCTGCGCCAGTGGCAGTTTCTGCTTTAACAAAATTCATCTGGAATGTGCATGCAACAACACCACACGAAACAACCCAACGAACAAATTTTGTACTGTATTTATATTTCATAATATTTTAAATCAATCATCAAAAGACCTCGCACCACTGATTTCCTGCCAATCATTCCACAAAAAATCTGCTTTTTTACAATCACCTACTAGAGTTTTGTTTTGGTCTGTTTTCACAATGCTGTCATTTAAAGCAATTAGTGTTTACTGAAGGCTGCGGCGCACGGTTGCGTTGGCGGCTTTTGCCATCGTCCTGGGCCCGATCGCCCGCGATAGACCAAACATGTCCAGTGATTCACGAAAGTTTCAGATGCTTCAAAACTTGAAAATTGGCACCAGGCTGGCGCTGTCCTTTGCATTGCTTCTTGCGCTGATCGCGGCGCTGGCAGCAGGTGGCATTAGCGGGTCAAGGCAGCTGACAGAACGCAGCGCCACGCTGTATGGCGACCGCATGGTTCCCATGGGCCTGCTGGCAGAGATCAGCCACCTCACCCAGCACAACCGTGTCCTGGTCATGGACATGCTGATGGATCCAGGCACCCGCAATCTCCAGTCCAGCCATGCGGCACTCACCACCAACGTCGAGCGGATCAACACCTTGTGGAAGACCTATGCATCCCGGCCGCTCCGTCCCGATGAAGATGCACTGGCCAAAGCATTTGCAACCGTCAACAACACCTACCTGAAACAAGGCCTGATCCCCGCAGCGTCGGCCCTGGTTGCGGGTAAATACGATGACGGCTCAGAGCTGTACATCAGTCAGATTCGGCCGAACGCGGTCAAGGTGCAGGTGGCGGCCGAGCAGCTTGTCGCATTGCAGATCGAAGTGGCCGCTGCTGAATTCGCTGCGGCCAGGCATCTGAGTGAAAACATCCACGTCTGGATGATGGGAGCCACGGCACTGGCTCTTCTGATCGGGGCTGGCATGGCCCTCGTCATTACAAGGTCCATTTCCCAGCCATTGCGCCAGGCCGTCGCCGTGGCCCAAACGGTGGCTGGCGGCGATCTCAGTACACAAATTGAAGTGCGGGGCACCGACGAAACGGCCGAGCTATTGAGAGCATTGCGTGAGATGAACAACCAGCTGGTGCATGTCATCACGCAAGTAGGCGAAAGCACCGCCAGGGTCGCAGGAGGCGCCGCATTCATTTTGGATGGAACAGAGGACCTGGCGAAGAGAACAGAGGTGCAAGCATCCAGCCTGCAAAAAACTGCGGCGTCCATGGAGCAGCTCACGACCGCGGTTCAGCACAACACCGACAACGCGAGCCGTGCAGCAACTCTCGCCCATGAGGCAAGCATGGTGGCCAATGAGGGCAGAGCGGTGATGCAGGACGTCATCGCAACAATGCAAGAAATCAACAGCCAGTCCCGAAAAGTCACAGACATCATCAAGGTGATTGATGACATCGCCTTCCAGACCAATCTTCTGGCACTCAATGCAGCAGTCGAGGCCGCCCGTGCAGGTGAGCAGGGCCGAGGATTTGCGGTGGTGGCAGGGGAGGTTCGCCGACTTTCCCAGCGCAGCAGCATGGCGGCCCGCGAGATTCGGGCGCTGATATCGGCCAACGTACGCGGTGTCGAACTCGGTTCGTCCTTGGTCAGCCAGGCCGGGGAACGCGTGGCCAACACCGTCACACACGTCAATCATGTCGTGAGCCTCATCACCCAGATCAAGGACGCTAGCCAAGAGCAAGCCCGGGGTATTTCGCAGGTCAACGAGGCTGTCCGGCATCTGGACACCGTGACACAACAGAATGCAGCGCTTGTGGATGACAATTCGATAGCGTCTACGGGTATGAAAACCCAGGTCAGGCACCTGCTGGAGGTCATTCATCAGTTCAAACTGACCGCTGATGGCGTGCCCTATACCCTGGAAGCAACCGCACGCCCCATGGTGAACGGGCCCACGCAGCGCGCGCTGGCACTACAACGCAATGCCGCAGAACAGTGGGCTCGCAGCCCCTCCTTGCCCGGATAAGGTGCGGTTCGTGTCGTGTTTCGCTCGTATTGGCAGTCAGTTCATCAACCCAGGCTCACTCTCCTGCGGCAGCGCTGCCGGTGCAGGCATGGCCTCCTCGTCCAGCGCTCTGTCCACCAGCGGCGAAGGCAGTGAACGGGTGGGCTTGACGCCCAGTTCCTTGAGCATTTCGGCCTGGCGAATCACGTTGCCCTTGTTCTGGCTCAGCTTGTTGTAGGCCTTGGTATAGGCGTCCTGGGCCTGGCCCAGGTTTTTGCCGACCTTGTCCAGGTCTTCCACAAAGCTGGCCAATCGGTCGTACAGCTCGGCGCCGCGCTTGGCGATTTCCTGGGCGTTGCGGCTTTGCGCTTCCTGGCGCCACAGGTGGGCCACGGTGCGCACCACGAACAGTAGGGTGGACGGACTCACCAGCAACACATTCTTGTTCCAGGCGTCGCTGTAGAGCTGGCTGTCGCTGGTCACGGCAAGCATGAAGGCGGGCTCGATGGGTACGAACATGAGCACGAAATCGAGCGACTGCAATCCGTGCAATTGCTGGTAATTGCGTTCTGCCAGGCCCTTGATGTGCTGGCGCACTGATTCAATGTGGCGGCGCTGGGCGGCGGCGCGCTGCAAGTCGGTCTCGGCGTTGGCAAATTCTTCGTAGGCAATCAGCGACACCTTTGCGTCCACGACCAGGTGGCGGTTCTCAGGCAGGTGGATCACCACATCGGGCTGTGCGCGCGTGCCGTCGTCACGCAGGTGGTTTTCCTGCACGTCATATTCGATGCCGGGGCGCAGACCGGCGAGTTCGAGCACACGCTCCAGAATCAGTTCGCCCCAGTTGCCCTGGGCCTTGGTCGAACCTTTGAGGGCCTGCGTGAGATTTTTGGCGTCCTCACTCAGCGCCTGGTTCAGGCCCATGAGCTGGTGCACCTGCTGTGACAGGGCGGAACGCTGTTTGCCTTCGGTGTCGTAGAACAACTCCACCTTGCCCTGAAACTCCTGCAGGCGCGCACGCAAGGGGTCGAGCAACTGCCCCAGGCTTTGCTGGTTCTGCTCGGCAAACCGTTTGCCCTTTTCTTCGAGGATGTCGTTGGCCAGGCTTTTGAACTGGTGGGTGAGCGATTCACGCGCTTCGCCCAGTAGCTGCAGTTTTTCCTGCGCTGAACGGCGTTCCGCATCCAGTTGTATGGTCTGCCCTGCCAGCTGGCTTTGCGTTTCAGCCAGTTGCTGGCGCACGGTCTGCGTCAAGGCCGCCTGCTCCTGCCACTGTGCTTCCAGCCCCGGTACGCGGGCGGCGCGCTCGGCCAGTTGGGCACGCTCGTCGCGGGCGGTGTCCAGCGCTTCGCGCCAACCCTCGGCCTGCACGCGGGTGTGTTGCAGCTCCGCCAGCAAACTGGCACGCTCGACCTCCAACCCGCGCACACGCTCCTGTGCGGTGGCCATGTGGGCATTGGCCGTGGCCTGCACCTCCATCTGCGCCCGGCTGCGTGCCTGGGCCGCGATCTGCTCGTGCTGGGCAATCGCCTCACGGCGTGCGCGCGCTGCGCCCCAGAGCCAGCCCAGACACAGGGCCGCCAGCGCCAGCAAGACGGCAGCCAGCAGTGTCATGGCATCAAGGCCCAAGATAGTTGCTTTCATTTTTATAGCTATTAGCGCTTACTGCATAAGCGCTAGACGGCATTTTTGCTTCAATTTTTCGCCACCGGCAGGTTCACCGGCGTCAGCGGCCCATGCCCGCCCAGAAAGGCGATCAGGTTGTCTGCCGCCAGCGTGGCCATGGCCCGCCGCGTCGGCACGGTAGCGCTGGCAATGTGCGGTGTAAGCACAACATTGGACAGCGCCAGCAGGTCCGAGTGCACCCGCGGCTCGCCCTCAAACACATCCAGCCCCGCCGCTGCGATGCGCCGATCGCGCAAGGCTGCGGCCAGCGCGGCATCGTCCACGATGCCGCCCCGGGCGATGTTGACCAGCGTGGCAGTGGGTTTCATCAGGGCAAGTTCTGCCGCGCCTATGGTGTGGTGCGATTGCGGCGAGTACGGCAGCACCAGAACCACATGGTCGGCCGTGCGCAGCAGTTCCTCTTTGCCCACGTAGCGCGCCTTGCACGCAGCCTCCAGGTCCGGGGCCAGACGCGAGCGGTTGTGGTAAATCACATCCATGCCAAAGCCGTGTGCACCCCTGCGTGCAATACCCTGCCCGATGCGCCCCATGCCGATGATGCCCAGGCGACTGCCATGCACTTCGGCCCCGGCAAACATGTCATAGCGCCAGTTTTTCCAGCGACCGGCGCGCAGATAGTGCTCGCTTTCCGTAATGCGGCGCGCAGTGGCCATAAGCAGCGCAAAACCGAAATCGGCTGTGGTCTCGGTCAGTACATCCGGCGTGTTGGTGCCCTGCACGCCTGCGCGCGTCATCGCATCGAGATCGAAATTGTTGTAGCCCACGGCCATGTTGGCCACGATGCGCAAGTCCGGACAGGCCGCTAACAAGGCTGCGTCGATACGCTGGGCACCGGTGGTCAGGGCGCCCACCTTGCCTTGCAGGCGCTGGGCCAGCTCCTCCGGAGTCCAATCCCGATCCTCGGTATTCGACTCGACCGTGCAGTGCTGCGCAAGCTTCTCCAGCACAACGGGAAAGATGGCGCGCGCCACCAGGATTGCGGGTTTTTCCATGGTGGCCATCTACCGATCAACGGAACCAGATGAAGGTGATCAGCACGAACAGCGGCACCAAAATACCGAACGACCAGAGCATGTAACCGAAGAAGCTGGGCATTTTTACGCCGCGGTCTTCAGCAATGGCCTTGACCATGAGGTTGGGCGCATTGCCGATATAGGTGTTGGCCCCCATGAACACGGCGCCCGCCGAAATGGCGGCCAGCGTGGGTGCCAGCGTGGTCATCAGCACAGCCGGGTCGCCGCCTGCGGTATTGAAGAACACCAGATAGGTCGGAGCATTGTCGAGGAACGAGGACAAGATGCCCGTAGCCCAGAAGTACATGGCCGGATCGGGCGAGCCATCGGGCCGCGTCACCGCACTGACAATGGCGCCGAAAGGCCCGTTCACACCCGCCTTGAGCATGGCAATTACCGGGATGATGGTCAGGAAAATGCCGGCAAACAGCTTGGCCACTTCCTGCATGGGCGCCCAGCCGAACTGGTTGTTCTCATGCACCAGTTTGGGTGTGAGCCACAGGGAGAGGCCCGTTACCACCAGCAAGCCTACGTCGCGGACGATGCCGGGCAGGCCCACGTCGGTGCCCGCGATGTTGAAGACCACGGAAGATTTCCAGAATCCGCTGATCAAAACCAGGGCCACGACCACGCCCAGCAGGGCAAAGTTGAGCTTGCCGTCAAAACCAATGGCGCGCGTATCCGGCGTGGGGTCGCGCGGCAACACCTCTTCGCGCCGATGGTAAAACCACCAATCCAGCATATAGAAAACACCCAGCAGCACGCCCACCAAGAACAGGGTTTCAGGGAAGATGTGGCTAATGGTCCAGAAGAAGTCAACCCCCTTCAGAAACCCCAGGAACAGCGGCGGATCGCCCAGCGGAGTAAGTGAGCCCCCTGCATTCGAGACGATAAAGATAAAGAACACCACAACATGCGCCTTGTGCGTACGGTTGTCGTTGGCGCGGATGAGTGGGCGGATCAACAGCATGGACGCGCCCGTTGTACCCATGAAGCTGGCCAGCACGGCACCAATGGCCAGGATGACAGTATTAAGCGCAGGGCTGCCGTGAAGATTGCCCCGTATATAGATGCCACCTGCCACGGTAAACAGTGCAGTCAACAAAATGACAAACGGCAGATACTCTGCCAGCAGCGCATGCACCAGGCTCGCACCCGCCAGGCCCGGCCCGAACACCACGGCGAACGGCACCAGAAATAACAAGCCCCAGCCAGCAGCCACCTTACCGAAGTGGTGGTGCCAAAAAATGGGCGCCACCAGCGGCATGACGGCAATGGACAGCAACGTGCCCGCAAAGGGGATACCCCACCACAGCGGCAACGCACTGCCATCAATATCTGCCGCCATGGCCAGACTGGGCAGCGCCCCCAGCAAGGCCAGGATCAGCCAGCGAAAACGTTTCATGGGTTTGTCTCCCTCTCTTTGTTGGAACCACAGGCTTGGCGCCCGCCGCACAGCCTTCTTCTAGGAGGCAGGGGCCGGGAGTGCATCCGTATCACCAGCCCGGCGAACGTGGCCTTAAAGTGTAGGCGAGGTTGACACCCAAACGCACCATAGCCCCATGGGCCCGGGCCACTGCAAACCTTCCGTCAGGAAAGCCCGGTAGGCACCCTGCCATGCAGGATTTATTGGTCCTTTGCCAGCAAGGTCTCCAGCACCTCACGCAGAGAGGGCGGCACGGGCACCGGACGGCGCGTTGCACGGTCCACGTAGACATGGATGAAATGCCCTGCCGCAGCCGTCAGGGGTTCTCCAGCCGCAAAAAGGCCTACCTCATAGCGCACGCTGGACGAACCCAAGCGCGCCACGCGAATACCCGCCTCGACCGTCTGTGGAAACGCCAGGGGCGCAAAGTAATTGCACTGCGTTTCAATCACCAGGCCAATGGTGGCGCCCGCGTGGATGTCCAGCACCCCCTGCTCTATCAGATAGGCGTTTACTGCCGTGTCAAACCAACTGTAGTAAACGACGTTGTTGACATGTCCGTAAACGTCGTTGTCCATCCAGCGGGTGGTGATGGGGCGAAAAACAGGGTATGCACTGCGCGGTATCGGTGCCGGGCGTGCGGGAGAGGCAGCGTGGTTCATGGGCGGCCATTCTGCCAGCGCCAATGCTGCAGTGACAGCGTCGACCGTCACCTTGGCGAACCCCGCGCTCATCCATCGACACGCCTTGCCCACAAGCTTTTGAGACTTCAGAATCCTCGGGTGCGATAGCACCGTCAGGATGCCGTTGCCGCTTTCGACGCCCCACATTCAGCAGGATCCAGGCAACAATTTGTAAAGGCATCCCTCTAAAATGCTGCATTGCAACAATTCCACTTGCAATTGATCTGTAACAGCGTAGAATTCGTTTCATGCTGCACTGCAACATAGCCACCCGGTTAATGATCAGCGCAGATGTCTGTAACCCCCTGGGATTCACCAGGGACCATTTTTAGGAGATATGACATGTCGCTGACTACCGAACAAATCCTGGCCGCCCACAAAGCCAACATCGAAACCCTTTTCGGCCTGACCAGCAAGGCTTTCGAAGGCGTGGAAAAACTGGTTGAACTCAATGTGACCGCTTCGCGCGCCGCACTGACCGAAGCCGCCAGCCACACCCAAGCCGTTCTGAGCGTCAAGGACGTCCAGGAACTGATGGCCCTGCAAGCCGGCATCCTCCAGCCCCTGGCTGAAAAGACCGCTTCGTACAGCCGTCACCTGTACGACATTGCATCGGGCACCGGCAGTGAGTTCACCAAGGCCGTGGAAGCCAAGACTTCCGAAGCCCAAAAGAACATCGCCAGCATGGTCGACACCGCTACCAAGAACGCCCCCGCCGGTTCCGAAACCGCCGTGGCCGTGATGAAGAGCGCCGTCTCTGCGGCCAACAACGCCTTCGAATCGGTTCAAAAGGCCGTCAAGCAAGCCACCGACGCTGCCGAAGCCAACTTCAACGCCGTAGCCGCCTCGGCTGCCGACGCTGCCAAGACGGCTGCTCCGCGCAAGCGTTAATGCATGAATGACGTCTGGAGAAATCTCTCTAGACGTCCACAAGGGATTACCCGCATAATGCGGACAGCTCCCTGAGAAATCAGGGATCTCCAGTTGTCTCCTTGGATCCTCCGAAACCCCCGTTTCAGGATCCTTTTAAAGCCCGGTTGCAAAACTGGGCTTTTTTTTGCTCGTCGTTTGGGTACACCACGGGCTACTTCGCACGCAACCCATGTGCAGGGCATTTGGATATCACAATTCAATTGCGAATTGTTCGTGTTTGCTTTAGCATGACGCACTGAACACACTCTCGACTCGATCCATGTCTACAAAGATTCTGCAAGTCCTGCTTTCCAGCTGTTTCCTGACCCTTGCCAGTGGTGCGGCCTTGGCCGAAGACCAAGTGGTCAATCTTTATTCGGCCCGGCACTATTCCACCGACGAAGCTTTGTACAGCGACTTCACCAAAGCGACCGGTATCAAGGTGAACCGCGTGGATGCCGACGACGCCGGTATTCTGGCGCGCCTGAAGGCCGAAGGTTCTGCATCACCCGCCGACGTGGTTTTGTTGGTGGACGCGGCACGCCTTTACAAGGGCGAAGTGGACGGACTCTTTCAGCCCATCCAATCCAAGCTACTGAATGACGCCATTCCCGCCCATCTGCGCAGCACACCGGCGGCCGATGGCGGTATCTCATGGTTTGGCCTGTCCACCCGAGCACGCGTCATCGTCTACAACAAGGTCAAGGTTGAAAAGACGGATGTGGACACCTACGAGGAACTGGGCGACCCCAAGAACAAGGGCAAGCTGTGCATCCGTTCTGGTTCGCACCCCTACAACCTGAGCCTGTTTGGCGCTGTGACTGAACACCTGGGCGAGCAAAAGGCACAGGACTGGCTCAAAGGCATGGTCGCCAACCTGGCGCGCGACCCCAAGGGTGGCGACACCGACCAGATCAAGGCCGTAGCGTCGGGTGAATGCGAAATCGCCGTCACCAACAGCTATTACCTCGCCCGACTGATGCGCTCGTCCAAACCTGAAGATGTGGCCGTAGCCAACAAGGTGGGCGTCATTTTCCCCAACCAGCAGTCCTGGGGTACCCACATGAATATCGCAGGCGGCGCCGTCGCACGGCACGCCAAGCACCCGGCCAACGCCATCCGGTTCCTGGAATATCTGGCCAGCCCACAGGCACAAAACTACTTCGCCAATGGCAACAACGAGTGGCCCGCCGCCAAGAACGTCAGCATCGACAACCCGGCCCTCAAGGCCATGACCGGTGGAACGCCCTTCAAGAGCGAGACCATTCCGATCAGCGCCGTGGGCGCTAATGTGACCAAGGTGCAGCAGATGCTGGATCGCGTAGGCTTCAAGTAATCGACCGCACCACTGGGTCAGTGGCACCCAGCACTTCCAGACATGCCCGGCATCGACCGGGCATTTTTGTGGGTGCAACATCGGTAATAATTGACGTTTACGTCAACGTAACCCACAGGAGACTGAACATGGAAATCAAAGGCAAGGTATTCATCGTGACCGGCGGTGCATCGGGCCTGGGTGAAGGCACAGCGCGCATGCTGGCGGCCCAGGGCGGCAAGGTCGTCATCGCCGACATGCAAGTTGAAAAAGGCACCGCAGTCGCCCAGGAGATTGGTGGCGCATTTGTGAAGTGCGACGTCAGCAGCGAACCCGACGGCCAGGCCGTGGTGGCACAGGCAGTTTCCATGGGTAAGTTGATGGGCTTGGTCAACTGCGCGGGCATTGCTCCGGCAGAAAAAACCGTGGGCAAAAATGGCGCGCACGCGCTGTCCGTTTTCAGCAAGACCATCACGGTCAATCTGATCGGTAGCTTCAACATGATCCGCCTGGCTGCCGAAGCCATGAGCAAGAACGACGCAGAAGCCACCGGCGAGCGCGGCGTGATGATTTCCACCGCCAGCGTCGCAGCCTATGACGGCCAGATGGGCCAGGCCGCCTACAGCGCCTCCAAGGGCGGTATCGTCGGCATGACACTGCCCATCGCCCGCGACCTGGCCCGCAATGGCATCCGCAACATGACCATCGCCCCCGGCATCTTTGGCACGCCCATGCTGTTTGGCATGCCCCAGGAGGTTCAGGACGCGTTGGCCGTCGGCGTACCCTTCCCTAGCCGTTTGGGCACGCCACAGGACTACGCCAAACTGGTTCAGCACATCTTCGAAAACGACATGCTCAATGGCGAAGTGATCCGCCTGGACGGCGCCATTCGCCTTGCGCCACGCTGATTTGCTTCTTTTTTGATAGCTTCCAGCGCTTATATTCAAAGCGCTGGAAGCCAATTTGGCTAAAAAAAAGCCGCCAGTCTTGCGACTGGCGGCTTTTCAATACTGGCGGAGTGGACGGGACTCGAACCCGCGACCCCCGGCGTGACAGGCCGGTATTCTAACCAACTGAACTACCACTCCT
>Ga0073900_10001532_pt1 | contig 12759 bp, 9 predicted proteins | sample KloWWTmetKNB5Kit_FD_66666 | JGI IMG/M metagenome (GOLD analysis project Ga0073900, IMG submission 66666) | Active sludge microbial communities from Klosterneuburg, Austria, studying microevolution and ecology of nitrifiers - Klosterneuburg... | ecosystem: Engineered > WWTP > Aerobic digester >...
ATTAGTCTTAATCCTCTCTATTCGAGGAAGGCTTTCCGACTGCGGGCACCCTTTTCAGCCTTTGTAATCAACAACTTACAGAGGCCCTTAGGGGAAAATCCCAAAATCGAAAAGTTGATGGTTTTTTGACCAGTTTTTACCATCGTGTTTGGCATAATACAGTGCCTTTTTATTCCTGCCAAGCAGGTGAACCGGGATATTCATCCCGCTCCGCCCGCCGTACTTTCCTTGACTGCAAATGCGGGCTACACCAATGTATTCAATGCCTGCTTGAAGTCCTTGTCTTTGTTTTTGGATACCAGAAACTTTTTATCCTTTCCTGCTTTCACCAACGTAACCAATGCCTGCCGGTCTTCAGTGGCCCAGTCTCGTGCTCGCTCAAGCAAGTCCATGATATCGCTCAGCAATACAGAGTTGGATGCATCCCCTGCTGATGGAGCCGCTCGGACTGCCTCTAGCCGCTCGCCTAACTTATGAATTTCCAGTTGCTCAGGACTGAGAAGGTTTGTGATTCCCTCTCGGCGAATTTTGTCCAGATGGCCTTCAATTTTCGAACGCAGCTTCTGTTCTTTGCTGGCATCTTGCACCATCAGGCCATAGCCGATAGCGGTTTTGCCCCCCGCTCCTAAATAAGCAAGGCCGTGATCAAGCGCCTGAAAAGCTTCCTTGACCAAAGCGGAGTCGGCGGGATCACGCGCAGCAATGGCAAAAACAAGGCTAATATTTTTGGTGACTAAATAAGGGATTGGAACGGGGGCATGCCAATCACCAGGTATCTGCCTGGGGTCACTTCCCCCCTTCTGCCCATTCAAATACCAGTCGTCCATGTGTGGTGTCATGATGGCGTTATGCAGAATCACTGGCTCTATCGGCAACGCATCCATGAATATCAGAGCCCCCGCCTGCTCAGCGACATCTCCCTTTTCAGTAGTGCCAAACCAGCGCTTTAGAATCTGGTCACGATCAGCGCCCTCATAGGCAGTCTCTACGACTGCCCGAACCAAGCCTTTAACCGCTGAACCCGGTAAGTAAGGAGTGCCCAGAGTGTGATGCCAAGTCAGGCCATTTTCAATAGGATGGGAGTTGCCCATGCCGGTCACAAAATAGGTGGTTGCGCGATAAACCCGGAATGCGCCCCCTATGGCAGCGGTCAGTTGTGCCAAGCGGCCTGCGTGCTCTGTGAGAGCGTCTGAACTGCCACAGCTACGGCTGGTTACCGTTTTGATCCACGCGCTTTTCCCACCATTGGGGACATTTAAAAAATTATGCTCGTACTCGTTAAAAAAGCGATCGTACCAAAGCCCGGCATGGCCGCCAGAAGGCAACTGCGCAGGGGCACTTAGTTCTTGATATAAAGGCGTGCTCATTTTGTATCACCATTTCCATTCTCATCGAGAAAGGCTTTGGTAAATTTTTTGATCCACACCAGCAAGGCCTGAGCTTCTGCCTGCGCGGCCATATAGCGCTGCATGTCGCCGGCTGTTATGGCATCCATCAGTTTCTGCTCTTTATCAAAGATGCGGTTATCACCTTTGCAAAGCCATTCTTCCAATAAGGTATAAAGCGACTTCCACGCATTAGTTGGATGGCTGAGCGCAAAGGCCATGGCCTGACCAAACCCGTTCATGTGAATCATGGCGGGCAAACTGGCGGCATTACTTTTTAACTCTTTTAAATCCTTTGCATCCTTAAGCAGCAAAGATAGCCCTTTGATTTTTTTCAGGGCAAACGCAGCACGCTGTTGCTCCATGGTTTGAGTCATGTCGAATCTCCTTAGCCTTGGGCCGCAACAGTGACGGTGACACGGCACCAGCCCATGCCGGTAGTTTCATTGCCACCAATTTGCAGATAGGGCGTCGCTGCTCCCAATAGCGTCACAGTCACTTGCTTTAGCAACTCAGCGGCGGGGGCAGGCGAATCATTACTCTTGCGACGGGCATCGGTAGAGGCGAGCGCCATATAAAGCACGGTTTCTGGTGGCAGGGATTCTTCGTGCCACAAAGCGCCGACCTTCACTGTCTTCGTAGCAGAATCAATCGCAATATGTGGGGTCACCGCCGTGGCATGTCGTGACAGGTAGCCAAAAATATCATCAGACACCACCACCAATTGATTTTCAAGCGACGCGGCTGAGAGTCCCTGCTTACTAAACTCATCTAACATTTTAATTAAACTGGTCAGCGCTGGCGTTTGCTTTTGTTGCAGCCGATATTCTTCCAAAAACAAATCGCCATCGCTCTTCAGCGTCAAGGCGTTAGTGCCACTCAATGCAGGCAGGGTAACGTTCTCAACGGCTACCCCCAAGCGTTTTGCATCGCGCAAAAACCGTGTAATCAGCGCCGGGCACGTAACCCACTTAAAATGCGAGCTCAGTGACCGCACCGGCAACAGCAGCAGGCGAGCATCACCCACCATCAAGCTGCCAGCATGAACATCATCACCTTGTTTGTCACCCGATACCTCTGGCCCAAACAACACAACAGTTTTATCGCGAGAGAGCAAGCCACTACGCTCGGCTTTAGAGCGCAGCGCCCCTTTCATGGACGAGCCATACACACAAGGCCAGCCGCTATGCACTTCGCGCTGAATGGGTAGATCAATTCCGCTGGCCGATTGGCCTGCACCGGCATGCACACTGGTTTCCGATACCAACATCAACAGAGCATTTGCAGTTGTCATTCTTTTTATTCCTTAAAGGCAATTTATAATCAGATGGTCCACAGGCCACAGGCCATCTGGCCTCGTCCATAACCTTGTTCGTCACCAAGCTGACGGAGGTGCAACGCTTTAATGGCCGCATTGATCTCACCTGTCAGCACCTCGGCAAAATATGAGGCACCGGCCCCCACATAGCTCTGGACTGGCCGTGAGCGATGCTGGGCCATATCCCAACCGCCTTCTCGATGCGCCTTACCTAATGCCATTGCATGAATGCGTAAGGCAATGCCGTGACACTCGCCTTCCCACACCGTTATGCCATCATGAAGAACCGCACGAAATCCCGTTGGGATGGCACAGGGCTGGCCTGACGCATCACGAAACAATGCCGGCGTGAGCAGATACAGCACAATGCCTTTGGTTTTCTTGGAGGCCGAAGGGGCGGGCAACGTCGCTGCCGCAGCAACCGATTCAAGGCTGGATAAACGGCCCTCTGCACCCAAGCGCACCGTTTGCCCTGCTTGCGGCTGCCACTTGCTGCCATCGTTCACACTAATATCGATGCTGATATTTTCTTCGTTGTTCAAGCGCAGATGACGGGTTTGATATAACAACCCTTCAATGACGGAGCCGGCAGCATTAGAGCGTGCAATACCCAGCCGCGACTCTTCATGCAGCAAGCTATCGCGTTTAAATACCGACCCTGGTTCGGGGGCTTGGCCTTCGAGCACTTTAATCAGGCCGGCGCGAGTGATCCACGCATCGTCCAATCGTTTAGCGCCGCGCGTATCAGACAACCCCGGTACACTGCTCGGAAAACTTGGTAAGCGCACTCGCCCCAAATCACATTCAACGGCGTCCCCGGGTGCCATTAAAAACACTAAGAACGTATTTTTCTTGTTCTTTTTGTTGTTATTTTCATCGTTCTTTATTTCGATCTTTTTTTCTGCCAACACCAGCGGTGCCGGGTACAGGCGTTCGCCATTACGGCTCAGAAAAGGCCCTTCAAAGCTAAGCGCACCCAGGTCATCGCCCAGACCAATAACTTGTTGCAGCGCTTCTAACTTGTGCAGGTCGCGCCACTGGGTGCCATTTTGCCGATGCCAGTCGTCGCCAATGGCGGTACGTACAGCACCCGCCAGAGAACGCATGGGCGGTGGAAACAGTGAGCCTAAGTCACTCGCGCCCACGCTGCCTTGTGGGCGTGACTCACGGAAAAACCAAGTATCAAAGGGCTGAAAGCGCAAATTGATCGTCGTCATCAGTCTCTCCCCAATCCTTTTTGAGCTAAGAAACGCAGCAGCATGGCACCTTGCGCGGAACAACCGTCTGCCTTGGCCTCTTTGTCCTCCGCTGTAGCGCGGCGGAACTTAATACACTGACGTACAAGATCCTTAAATACCGCAACATTCGCTGTCAATTTACTGCCACCCGAATGGAGATACTCCGCCAACAACAGTGCTTCAATATCAGCCGGATCATTGGAGCCAAAACGCTCAAGAATATCTTCCATGCGAAAGAAAAACTTATTGGTAAAGCTGGCATCGCTGCCCTCCTCACCAAATGCGGCCAGCAGCCGTGTCAGCACCACTTCCGTGCCTTCATTTTCTGTGGCTACATCCCATGGCTGTGCCCATTGCACCGTCATGCCGCCGGGCTTCCACACACGAACAGCCAATGCATTACGGCCCACTTCAGCCTTGGCCACACCATCCAGCAAGGCATGCGCATCTTGCAGCACTCGCGTTAAGGGCATACGGATATGAGCAAACTCAATCGCACCCGATAGTGTAGAAGGAATCTTTGGCGCATGCGTAGAGAAACACTCTCGATAAAAAAGTCGCAACGTATTAGCCGCTGCAATAGCTGACTCTAACGGCAGGATGGCCAGCACATCATCACCACCGGCATAAACCAAAAAGCCATCGTGATCACGCACGCGCTGTTCAACACCCTGCGTAAATACATTGAGTGCCGTACTAATAGGCATCTGATTTTCACGTTTGCCCATATGCTTGCCAAGCTGATCGCCGTCCATCAACAAGATGGCATAGAACGGGCTGGGTAAGCCTTTTACATCGGCACTTTTGCGCAGATCGTGCAGCGCAGAAAGTGTTTTTTTCGCCGCGTCTTGATCAGGGAAAATATTTTTATTTTGAAGCGCAGCCTCAAAATACACATTGCCATCAAGACCGGCCCAACGGCGATCGAAACCGTCTGCTTTTCGGGCTTGAGCGGCTTCTTTAACGCAGCGGATATCTGCCTTAATTTCGCCATAATCTACTACTTTTTTGGCTGCCTCATTAAAGCGGCTGAATACAGCCACATCAGCAGTGCGAATCACCTGTGCCAGCCAAGGGCTGGCGGCAATAAAGGCCACTGATGGTACTGCCGCTGGAAGCGCCCAACCGCTAAAGCTTGCGCTAACAAAGCCGGGCATGGGTACACGATCAATATCTTCAAAATAGTGGACAAACCGGCGCTTAATAAAGGCCAAGGCCGAGAGATGCTCGCCTTCACGGATATCCCGTTTAAGCTCTTCGGTGTGCCTAACAGTGCTCCAGAATTGGTTAACCCTGTTCATATCCGGTGCTTCCACACCAGAAAGTTCCTGCCAGCCCTCCATAATCATGCACTTGTTGCCACTTTCAGATGGCGGCATCCAAATACGTGAGTTCTTGCGCTGATCAAGCAAGGAAGGGTCATCCTTGGCAGAAATAACCCAGCTAATCTCCCAAAAACCCTTTACCTGGCGATCCCAAATAGCGCGGGTTTCTGGTGTTGCTACCGTCTTCAGATCGCGCTTCCAGATAAGTTCAGCCAACGTTTCCCATGCTTTACGCACAGCATCATCAACTAACTGACCCTTAAAGCCCTCGGGTACACTTGATGACAGTGCCTTAAAGCGGTTAGGAATACAGCCTTGCAGAGGAGGCGAGGTAGACTCAGCAGGATCACCCACCGGATACGCATCAACATCACTGGTCAACCAGCCCATAAAGTTATTGTTGGGTGTTGGAAACTCAACCGTACCGCCCTGTAGGCGAATGGCGTGCATGGCCACACCTGCCAGCCAGGAGAGAATGAATGAGCCGGCCCAGAAATCGCGGGTACGACGAGCCTGAGAGACAAAGCCTTGGACGGGGCCTAAGGTGAACTGGAAATATTGAGAGTTACTCACTTGCGCGCCTCCTTACCAAAGCCACTGACCGGAGTAAAATAATCTGATGTATTGCCTGCCTTAATGTCGGGATGAAAGACCGCAGGCAAAAAGACAGCAACTCCCGTAAAGCCCTTTCCAACAGGATGAATATGCAGCAGTAGTGGGCTGCTGCGACGCTTATTTGTATCAATGGAGGTCAACGGCAGTCCAAGCGGGACGCGAGACTTTGTAGGGATATTTTTACGAAACTCTTTGTATTCGCTGCCAATGCGTAAGTGTGCCTCCCGCGCATCCCGGCCACTCACAATCAACTGAATTGACGAAAATTTTGAAAACGCGGTGAATGGGGGGAGCTCATTAAGTTCATTAGTTTTATAGCGATCAAGCAGCTTAGTGATCTCAGACAGCCAAGCGGAGTCATTGTCAAAAGTAACTTCTTGTTGATCAAGCAGGATCATGGCTACAGATCCTAACGCACGCCGAGCACGGCCACCCAATCCACCCGCCATACCCAACAAAGTAAGAGCGTCACGCACTGAGTTCATCTGTTGTGCAGTGACACTAGGCTTGAAGGTCAATTCCACTGTGAACAATTGATCCTCGGTAATAGCTTCACGATGAGCGGCACCATTATCGCCAGTTAAGCCATAAGCAAGATATGCACTTGAATCACTCTGGCTTTTCGGAGGCCAATTGATAATGGTCTTTAGCGGAGCGTGGAGAATCTGCACCGCAACCGCACTTTGGCAGGTAGTTTTATCGCCTGCTGCACTGCCGAAAAGTTGACTTTCCTGTTCATGAAGCTTTTTTAAAGCCTCACTACTTGTTGTCGCTGTAGAGCGCACGCTGGCCCACACAAGTGCTCGCCACCAAAACCGCAACGCCCCTTTAAAAGACGCGGCACTGATTCCTGTGGCCTTCTGGTTGGCATCCCCAATAAACATCGGGGTCACCACCTTGAACTCCGCTCTTATGCTTGGCGGCTTCCTGAATTCCATTCCTATCCCCTACTGGTTCCGAACCCTTTGGTTCATACACGACAACGAGCTCGCCATACCCTGACACATAAAAGGCCAGGCAAGGCGGCTCACAAGCTTGTCACGCGATTGGTCAAAAAATATACAGATCGAGGAAGGCAGCGAAGCAGGTTGAAGTAGTACAGGTCATCCCTTTCCGTCCAGCCTGATAGATGTATGGCTTTTTGGTTCCATAGTTATCTTTTACCAGCCTGTATGAAAAAAACAAGACAGAAGAAGACATCTGCATTAGCGACAGCTCTGATCGTGCTGAATGGTGGCCTTGGAGCATGCCAAAACCATGATAGTAAAAGGGTGTTACTGCAGCCCATTACAGCCTTCTAACTTATACAAGCTTGTGAGTTAGCAAAGAGCCGGAGGGCTCCGCTAAAGTACGGCCATCTTGCTATGAGAGCAGCCATATTGTTTGGCCAGCTTCATAAGTATTACAAGGCTGGGCAAAGATAGTTAAAGCGAAAAGTGAATACGAATTCTTCAAAAGCTTGTGAAAAAACTATTTAGCAAATTTATGCATTACCTTTAGTCATCCCCGCAGCAACAGTGCTGCGGAAAATCCGAACAAGGAGATTCAAAAATGCTTCCATTCATTCTTTGGGCTGTAGGGGCTGCTGTTGTTGGCGCAGTGGCGGTATCCGTAGCTAATGATAGCTCTGATGACAACGAGAGAGACAATGAGCGTCGTCATATTGACGATGACAATGATGCTGCGCAAGAAAAAGCTGAGCGCAAGCTAAAGAAAGATGCCATCAAATCAGCATGGCAGATTTTTTCTAAGAAGTACGATATTGCCGAGTCTGTTGTTAGCCCTGCAAAGCTGATTGACAACCCAACTTTATCCAAAGAAACAGTGGTTGATGCATTTCAGCTTTCTGAGCCAATGCTTGGATATTTGAAAGCCGAGATATCGTCAAGTTTGGAGCTCTCCGAAATGCAATCTGCCAGCCTTCTCCTTAAGGAGGCAAGCATCAGCACGACAGAAGTTCCTGGTTTTGTTGCCGATCTTGGCGCGTATTTCCCTGACCAGATATCCACTCTTGAGCGACTTAATCGCATGGTGGGTTCTACACAGCCGCATATTACGGTTGCAGGCAAATACAACCACTCAAAAAGCTCATTGCAAAATGCACTTATTGGAAAGGATGTGTTCGCCGTGGCCGACAAGCGAGAAACCATCAGCGTTGCACGTCACATGACTGACGATGCCGTCTGGATTGATACCCCTGGCCTAGATGCTGATGTGCTTGGCGAAGACGATAATCGTGCCTGGGATGCCGTAATGCAAACGGACATCTTGCTGTTTGTTCATGCGGTTAGTGAGGGTGAACTTGATATGGCTGAGTGCGCTTGGCTTGAAAATCTGCGCACCCGTCGTCCAGACTTGTTAGCGCGCACCGTGATGGTTGCCGCCCGCACTGATGAAGTTTCAGAAGGTGAGCTGTCCGGCATTATGGCGAGGATGCAACAACAAGCACCATACCTTCCTATGCTACCGGTATCGGTTAAGCGATATACAAATGGAATTGCCAATAACATGGAAAAACTGGTTGAAAAGAGCGGTATGGCAGACCTAAAACAAATGATTGCCGCCTTGCGCACTGATTTTGTGAAATCTCGCGAACAGTCTATTTCTTCCTTGTGCGAATTCTATGAAATTGCACTGAATGAAAATCTAAAAAAAGTCATGACAACCTTAGAGCAAAGCAAATCTGCTAAAGCTGAATATCAGTCATGCTTTAACAAAGACTTGGATGACCTGCTATCAACCGGCAGTCGTTCAAATATTTTTCAAAACACAATTTCCTCAATCTTCATGGATAAATTTTAATGAAAGCCAACTTTTATTCTGCCATTAAAGACTTCAGTCATACATTTGATAGCCTTGATAATGCCATTGCGTTGTTATTGCCTGTGCGTGACCATTTTGTGTCTGTCATGCAAATGCCAAGTACAAATACCACACTGGTAGATACAAACCCGCTTAACTGGCTGGCAAATGAGGTTGGCACTCAGATTGGAGCAAGTGTTACCCAATGGAACCAATCGTGGGAAGCAGCAGCCCCTATGCGTAAATTATCTGAGGCTTTTACAGATCGCGTCGTCATATTGGTGAGTGGAAAGGTTAATTCTGGCAAAAGCTCCCTGCTCAATTTTATTGCCTCGCAATACGAGTTCGGCATACCCCAGTATTTTTACTTGGATGATGGCCATATCGTGCTAACAGACGAGCAATTCGCAGAAGGAGCCACAGAAACGACCAGTCGTATTCAAGGTGTTTTTCTGGGAAGTAATCTCGTTTTTTTAGATTCGCCAGGTCTTCATTCTGTAACTGCTGCCAATGGGGAGCTTACGCGCCGCTTCACGGACAGTGCTGATCTGGTGCTCTGGATCACCAGTTCAACCTCGCCTGGGCAAACTCATGAATTGGCTGTTCTGAAGGATGAGCTTGCTCGTCAAAAGCCACTGCTTCCTATCATTTCCCGTAGTGACTATCTTGACGAATCTCAAGTTGGTGATGACATCGTGACAGAGATCAAACTAAAAAATGATACTGATCGACGCGGACAGGAGCGTGATGTTGCTAATCGTGCGCGTGTTGGAATGGACCCTTCGCTTTCTGCAATGCTTAAAGAGCCCATTTCTTTATCAGCCCTGTATTGCAAGAAAAATGATACACACACAGCGCTTTTTTCTGATCCAGGAATGGATCGCCTGTTCGCTAACTTGGCTACGTGCGTGAGTGATGCTCAGGCATACAAGTCCAGAAAAGCTCGTCAGCAGGTGCTCAATTATTTGGAGCGCGATGTTCTTGGTCAGGTGCGCGATGCATTGCGCCCCAAGATTGATGCGCTAATTCATCAGGCCCAGGCCGAAACCATCAGCTTGAATGCAAAACGCATTGCCGTACATAAAGAAGTCATGACTGATGTACTGGAGGCCATTCCTCCTCTGCTCACTGAGGCTCGCCGCACAAAAGATCTCGGTGCCCTGCGCATATCTTTGCAAAATATTTTAAGCACAAGCCTAAATAACCGCCTGCAGGCCACCCTATCTCCTTATCTTGCTGCGGTGGATGAGGTGCTTCTGGATCTCACGGAGCAGGATATTGGTCAACTCAACACTCAAACTTATGATCGGCGCGTGATTTCTGGCAGTAATAGAAAAGCCATTGGTGCTGCAGGCGGTGCCGCAGCAGGCGCTGGCCTAGGAACGCTTTTACTGCCTGGTCTTGGCACCTTGATAGGAGGCGGTCTTGGTATGTATCTCGGCAGCAAGGCCGGTGAAGCGCTAATGCAAACACGGCTAGAAACCGTCGTAATTGGCGTAAGCGATGGAGAAGTGCAGACCGCCATTCTTGCTCTACTGGATGACCTTGTACCTGCTCAAGTGAATCAGGGCATTGATAATGTCATTGAAGTTATTTGCTGTATGCAGCATTACGCCCTTGGGCTTAAACAACACATTTCGCAATTTGAAACCACATTAAGCACTATTAAGGATGCTATCCATGAATAATCCATTTGCCAATGCGTCAATCCTGCTGGGCCAGTACAAGGACTTGTGGGTACGTATGCTCGGCGAGCCTGTTAACAAGACACTGGCCGCATTACAGGCAGTAATTAGCGACTCTCGTCTGCAGATACTTGTATTTGGTTCGTACAATGCAGGCAAGAGCACACTGATTAATGCCCTGCTAGGGGAGGCGCTTGCCCCAACCAATGACATTCCCACTACTTTTTGCATAGATCGATATGACTGGGAGGGTCATGTTCTGCTCGACAGTCCAGGTGTCAACGCGCCGATAGAGCACGAGCAGGTCACTGCAGCAATTCTGTCCCGTGTTGACCTGGTGGTTTTTGTCATATCCGACGAAGATCAAGATTCACGCGACATTTACACGCGGCTTGTGGCGTTGCTGCGCGAGGGGAAAAAAGTTTTTCTGGTGATCAATCCGCGTAATCCTGACCCCACCGTAATGGCCCAAATTCACGCCAGGACTAACCAGTTACTGTTGGCCGAAGTGACTGCTGCTGGCCTTTCTGACTCCATTTTGGCTGAATTGCCGGTGGTGATGGTGAAGGCACGCTCCGCGCTTAATGCTCGCCTTAACCAGCAACCAGTGCTACTTGCCTCATCCGGCCTAGACGATTTTATGGCCGCATTTCGAATCTGGCTCAATAATTACAACACAGATCATAACCGACTTGACGCTTTGCGCAGACAGATCCACTCGCAACTGCTTCAGCCAGCACTCGATTACATCAACCAAAAAACCGGCAATGATGTTTCACCAGAGGCCGATGCTGTTGCTCACGCATTAGCTACCTTGGAAACACAAGAATCACTGTTGCGACTTTCTTCGCGTCAGAAAATATCGCAACTGGTTAACGTCTCCAGTGAAGATATTAGCCAAGCCGTACTGGTTGCGTTGAATGGTGAAAATGCCGTACCTGCCATACAAGCTGTTGCCAGCACGGTGTCTCGTTCGTTGGAGCTGTGGCTTTATGATGAGATATCTTCTAACAGCGGCGTTGTATTGGAAGGAACAGCTGATTATGAAAAGCTGGAAGATGCGTTGGCGCAGCTAAACACGTCGGGCGGACTGGATAAACTTCAGAACTTTAACCGAATTATTCGGAACATTGACTTTAAGATGATTGAGCCATTACTTAAAAATATTAAATGGCTGCAGCCCGTACTCAAGCACGCTAAAAAGCTGGGGCCTTTTGTGACGATTGCACTCACCGTGCTGGATGTGGTGCAGGAGAACATCGCTGAGCAACAAAAAAACAATCAAGAACGCCAACGTGAGTTGCTGTTACGGCAGCAAACCTCTGCTTTGGCTACCTCGTTGGAGGACAGTTTGGCCGCATCGGTGACAGAGGTGATTACTGCCCTTTATGCTGGCGAAAAACTCATTCTTAGTAATCGCCAAATGGTTTTGCAGCAGTCGCTGCAAGGGCTGGCTGCCGACAGGCAAATGCTGATGTATGTTGAACGCGAGGTGAATGCCTTAAGTACCACAGGCTGATGCCGTTCGATGTATTTACCAGCACACCGCATTAGAAAACAGGAGGCGTAAGCCTCTTTTTTTATTGTCCGTCTTTAGCTCTCTATTCGAGGAAGGCTTTCCGACACCTGCTGCTGCTGAATCCGCTAAGTCCACTATTGTCTTAATCCTCTCTATTCGAGGAAGGCTTTCCGACCACAAGTGCCCTAAGTGCTGAGGCTACGAAGTGGGTCTTAATCCTCTCTATTCGAGGAAGGCTTTCCGACTGTTCCGATTATCGAAGATGCCTACGCAGTGGCGGTCTTAATCCTCTCTATTCGAGGAAGGCTTTCCGACGTGTCCGATGAAACCGTAGAAGCTGTACTTGTGTTGTCTTAATCCTCTCTATTCGAGGAAGGCTTTCCGACCATGACGGTTTCAGTGACCGCTACGGCCGCAGATGTCTTAATCCTCTCTATTCGAGGAAGGCTTTCCGACCGCGTGAGATAGCGCGCCGCGATGCGATAGCGGTCTTAATCCTCTCTATTCGAGGAAGGCTTTCCGACACGAATATAATCACCTTCTCCCCCGCCTCCTCGGTCTTAATCCTCTCTATTCGAGGAAGGCTTTCCGACGGCAGGAGGCTTCCTTGCAGGCTGCCAGTGCCGCCGTCTTAATCCTCTCTATTCGAGGAAGGCTTTCCGACACAGGCAGGCGGTGTGATTGTTTCGCTTTGATGTCTTAATCCTCTCTATTCGAGGAAGGCTTTCCGACGTCTATCTGGAGGAAGACAACCTGACATTAGTGTCTTAATCCTCTCTATTCGAGGAAGGCTTTCCGACGTCTATGACCCGCAGTGGGAAAATGGTACTGGTCTTAATCCTCTCTATTCGAGGAAGGCTTTCCGACTGAAG
>Ga0073900_10001533_pt1 | contig 12759 bp, 10 predicted proteins | sample KloWWTmetKNB5Kit_FD_66666 | JGI IMG/M metagenome (GOLD analysis project Ga0073900, IMG submission 66666) | Active sludge microbial communities from Klosterneuburg, Austria, studying microevolution and ecology of nitrifiers - Klosterneuburg... | ecosystem: Engineered > WWTP > Aerobic digester >...
TATCCCGGGGGTTTTGTCAGAAATCAACCTAGTTATAAAATGTTTTATAACAAAAAGGACCTGTCTACTCTTTCTAAAATGACCGAAGAATTACTACCAACAATACGTCATAACCTCAGCGAAAAACCTACAAACTATCATCAACTGGATAGTCTGATCTGTTGGTATATTGGTGAAAGATATTTGAAAGGGCAAGCACAAAGTCTGGGTGACGCTGAAGAAGGGTTAATATGGATATGATGTAGGTGGAATCCTTACTTCTTGATCAGAATGTTAGATTTTGTGACACCGTCTATTGTCAGTTTTAGTACGTACTCACCTGGTTTGCAGAAGGATACATCGATTTGACTTACATTTTTAAAGGCATGTAATTTTATGCCATCGATAGTGATTAATTCGACAAATTCTGCTTTTGGAAAATACACAATGCTATCCGTAGGATTTGGAAAAACAAACGTTGTGTGATTGTTTGAATCATCATTGGATGACGGTATCCATCTACATTCTATATTTTCTGTCGGAATTTTTTGAACGACACCATTGTTTATTTGCCAGTATTGGTCATCAGAGTCTTCTATTGCCTTCCAGGTATTCAGATCAAACTTAGCAATGCCTGTTTGATCGCCTTTTATTCTTTGGGATATGACGGTATTTCCATTACTTGTGGACCAGTGAACATTCATGCCATCAGTTAATGAATCCGGTTTCCAGTCATCTTCACAGTTAACTTCCAAAAAGTACGCGTATTCCGGATATTGTGGTGTATTTCCAAACACAATGGCTTTATTATTTTCATCGATACAAACAGCTGTTGACTCATTACAGGCAATTGCCCTAGCTCTGATATTTCTCTCAAAAGCTGCTTTAGCTAAAAAAACAAGCAATCGTCCATCACGACTTCGATCATCAAAATGGGTGTCAAAAATTGTATTTGCAAATATGCCCGTTTCCATAAATGTATTGTACTCAATATTAAGCAAATTGGGATGATACGGATTACCAAGAGCTTCTGTACTGGTCACGCCAGGACCAACAGGAGCATATACCAAATTACCCAATATCATCATTCCGGCACTTGTGCCTCCTACAACTTTTGTACGATTTTTACAGATAATTTTTAATAATTCACCTGTTTCAGTACCAGACCAATAATCATAGTAGCGTGTCTGATCTCCGCCAGCTATAAAAATGATTTCCGCATTTCTTATACGATCAAGTACATATGGGTCTGAGGATGCTGACCTGTTTTTAAATAATATAGTTTCTACTGAATGGACATGTATACCAAGCTCATTAAAAAAATAGTTATTGTACCCATTACTTCCCGAAGCCCGGAGAACGAGTACATCGCCGCCCTTCGCTCTTGTCAGCATCCATCTCATGGCGTCATCATTATCTGTGCCACCTCCCGCCAATACGAAAGATGGTTGGATATTGACTTCAGCATCATCCGGATTACCAGTCATAAAACTGGTATAACTCTGGGTCATCGCACTTATGCAAATGAGATGGAAAACGCATAAAATTATGACGTTTATTTTCATAATATCATGTGGGTGTTGCTGAAGAGTGCCCGGAGCGGGACTTGAACCCGCACGTCCTAACGAACACATGCCCCTCAAACATGCCTGTCTACCAATTTCAGCACCCGGGCTAATAAGGACTGCAAAAATAGAGGGTTTTTTAAATTTTCCTATGAATGATTATGATTTATTTTCAAGGTCTTTCATCTGGCTCTTAAAAACACAGCATATTTCTCCTTGATAAATGGTCTTAATATTTGTTATTGATACCATTCTTTTAAATTTTAAACGATGAATTATAAACATGCGGTTCATCCTAAATAAATAAATTTTTCCGTAGGTAAATCAATGTTGAATTTTTTCCGGTATTTATTTAATCTCGCTTTGTATAGAATTTATTGAAGCTTTTCTATTTTAAGAAAACATAATCACAACATCAAATGAAGCTACATAAGGTGTTACGTTTATTCAGATAGTGCCAATTTATAAAGGTGTAATAGGCCATCGGCTGCACCCCTGGAAAATATCATCAAAATTATATCAGGATTATTAAGACACATACAAGAAAATGTGCTATTTTTCGACTTCATAAAAAACCGCATTATGCTATATTCTTTTTTCAATACTCTGGTAAAAGGATATCTAAAATACCGAAGAAACAGAATACAGGACATGTATGATGATCCTTTTGGATTGCAGCAGGAAGTATTTTATAACCAAATCGACAAACTGAAAAATACTGAATATGGTAAGTCTTTGCATAACGGCAACATCAAAACGCTCGAAGATTTTCAGAAATATATACCGGTGGTAGATTACGAAGCTTTATTTCCTTACATTGATAAAATGATGCAAGGAAAGGAAAATATTCTTTGGCCCGGAAAAGTTACCTGGTTTGCAAAGTCTTCTGGTACCACCAATGACAAAAGCAAATTTATTCCCATTACTGATGATAATCTTTTTGATAATCATGTGGCTTCAAGTTGGGATGCCATGTCAATTTTGTATGGTAACAGACCGGATGCACGTATATTTGATGGTAAAAATCTGCTCATGGGCGGATCTTTGAATCATGTAAATAGTAACCTCATCACAGGTGACGTATCCGCTATATTACTCAACAATATGCCTGCTATAGGTAGACCATTCTACACGCCTGATTTTGAGACTGCTTTGATGGCCGACTGGGAAGAGAAAATAGAAAAAATGGCGCGAGTATGCAGCAAAGAAGATGTGGTCATGTTCGCTGGTGTCCCTACCTGGACCATTGTACTTTTTAAACGCATACTAGAGATTACCGGCAAAGATAATATGTGTGAGGTGTGGCCAAATGTAAAAACATATTTTCATGGCGGAGTAGGTTTTGATCCTTATGTAGAGCAATTTAAAAAATTCTTACCTAAAGATGATATTGAATATTATGAGGCTTATAATGCATCAGAAGGATATTTTGCTGTGCAGGATAGACTGCATGAAAAAGGTATGCTTTTACTTTTGGATAATGCAATTTTTTATGAGTTTATACCATCAGATCAAGTGGATAATCCTGATCCAATCACATTAACACTAAAAGATGTTGAGCTGGACAAAGATTATTGTTTAGTAATTTCAACATCTTCCGGACTTTGGCGGTACAAACCAGGAGATATGGTAAGGTTTGTGACCCTAAATCCATACCGTATTATGGTAAGTGGCAGAACAAAACATTATATAAATGTATTTGGTGAAGAAGTGATGGTGCATAATACAGACAAAGCTTTAAGGGAAACATGTGCCAGATGTGGTGGTGTCATAGCAGATTATACTGTGGCACCTTTATATATGTCAGATGCGAGCAAAGGAGGACACGAGTGGCTGATAGAATTTGAAGAAATACCTTCCGATTTACCAACATTTGAAAAAGTTCTGGATGATCAATTGCGTTTAACCAACTCAGACTATGACGCAAAAAGGCATAAAAGTATGGCTTTGCAGGCATTGAAGATACAGCTGGCACCCAAAAACACCTTTAATCATTGGCTGAAAGCAAAAGGTAAACTAGGTGGACAATCAAAAATACCCAGATTATCAAATAACAGAAAGTATCTGGATGAACTTTTAATATTTATAAATCAACATAACTAAACAAAGTGAGCGATAGTTTTGAACTCATTTACCATGATCTGAATATAGAAAACAATCGGGAGCTCAGCGAAGACCAATGGCTTGAGATTATCACAGATCGGGTTTCATGGTTGTTGGAAAATGATAAAGACCTTTTGCTGAGTTATTTATACAGACTGGATATAGAAGAGCAAAAGATTGATAAAGCACTGACTCCATTTGAGGAAGATCCGGCTCATATTGGGTTGGCAAAGCTCATATTGGATCGACAAAAACAGCGGATCGCCACCAAACAAAAATATAAAGTAGACCCTATCGAAGGCTGGGAATATTAGAAAGCACCATGAAAATGTATACATCAGATGGCATAATATTCAGGATATTAAAGTATTCTGAAACAAGCATCATCTGCGATATATATACCCGGGCGAAAGGTTTGAGATCCTTTATTGTCGCGGGTGTAAGAAGCAGTAAAGCAGGTTCAAAAGCTGCCATCTACCGTCCTTTAAATGTGGTGGAATTTGTATCATATGATAACGAACACGATACCTTGGCACGAATCAAGGAAATATATCTGAAACATCATTTTCAGCAAATAAACATAGATGTGATATCTTCTGCTATAGCCATATTTATGCTTGAAGTGTGCAGAAATGCGATAAAGGAAAAAGAAGCCAATGATGAACTTTATAATTTTGTGGAAGAATGGTTGTTATATCTTGACATCAAGGCAAATTATCACTCTTGTCTGCACCTGATGTTTATGGTTGAGCTTTCAGCATATTTAGGTTTTGGACCTATGGAAAATTACGGGCCTCAACATTTATATTTTGATATGTTGGATGGCACATTCTGCAATGTGGCATCGAGTAGTGAATATTTGCTGGATGCTGAAGATAGTTTGGCATTATTTCAGTTGATAAGAAGAGACAGGAACCTTATCCATGATCTTCATTTGCCTAAACAAACCAGAATAAGACTGACTGAAAATCTGATAAAATATTACAAAATTCATATCAGTGGCTTCAGAGAATTGAATTCTTTTGAAATATTAAAAAATGTACTTTAACCCGTATTATGCATTAGAAAATCTATTACGAAGCTAAACTGCTGCAAATCAGAAGCTACGCATATTTATCTTCTGTAACCGTAGCGATGCTACGCTTTTCGAATATAAATATCTGATTTATTGCATTTTAATTTCTCATAACAAAGTTCTAATGCATAATGAGGGTTTAATTCATGCTGATTATTTCCCAAACCTTGATTCCATACCGGTAAGTATATTTCTGTTACAAAACACAAAAAGAAACACGAAGATTCATGAATTTTAAACATTAAGAATCATTACTTTTTGAACCTTATTGTCTTGTTGTTTTCTTAGTGGAATTTATTTATATTTGACTTTTTAGAGATGACTCAAACCTTTCGATATAATGTTCTTCCTTCTCTCTCATAATTTTTGATTGATCCGGTGATTTATCACCATATCCCATCAAATGCAATAAACCATGTACCATCACCCTTTTGAGTTCATTATCAAAAGTAACCATAAAATCATGTGCATTTTCTTTTACGCGATCCAGACTGATATACAGATCGCTTTCTAATTCTTCGCCTTCTTTATATGGAAAAGTTATAATGTCTGTATAATAATCGTGCCCTAAATATTTGATATTGATATCTAAAAGATAATCGTCAGAACAAAAAATATAATTGAGGGTTGAAATCGACTTATTTTCTTCTTTGGCGACGTTTGACAACCATTTGATAAAGTCTGCTTCATTTTCGGGAAAAGGGTGAGCAACATTATCTTCAGTAAAAAAGGAGATGTCAAAAGACATAGGCACCTGTAAATTTTAAACCATTCCGTCGTTCAGATCAAAATACATTTCCACTGTGCGACCTTCATCTTCAAATGTAATATCATCAGACAGTGCCTTCATAATATATACGCCTCTACCTCCGCAGCATTCTATATTTTCGGCACAGGTCGGATCAGGAACCCGGCTTGGATTAAAACCTACACCTTCATCAGTCACACAAAAAGCCAGTCCTTTGTCCTTTTCTCTTACATGTATGTGTACTTTCTTGGATTCATCATTTTTATTGCCATGAATGATAGCATTGTTAACAGCTTCTGTGAGGCTGATGAGGATATCTGCATATTTTTCGGAGTGAAAAGCGAAATCAAAATCCAGTTTTTTAAGATATGATTCTACCTCTAGGATATTGTTCGGATTGGATGATATTGTAAGCATGCGATATTTCATTTTATTTTCAGCCGTTTAAATGTTAACCAAATACTATGCCGACATTGTCGTTTTGATTTCTTTTTGATGATTGTTCTACTAATTTTATTTTACTGCCTTAAGAGACTTGTAATATTCATCGACTAAGGATTTATAATATGGTCTCAAGGATGGAGAAACTGATTTGTACATGTCAATCTCAGCTTGTCTTTTCTTAAGATAATCCTGCAAAGCCGGTGGCATTTCGTTTCTTTTTTCCTGAGCGGTTTCTGATTTTCGTTTATTGTCCAATTCTCGTTGTCTCTCAGCTTTTTCGGCTTCGAGCAAACGGGTTTCTATATCTTTCATTCTTTTGAGCGTCTCACTGTTCAGTCGTTTATTAACGAGTTCTGTTTCAATACGATCCATATTGCTGATGATTTCATCCAGTTCCTTAGATCCTTGCCCCTGTTCTTTTTTCTCATTTTGTAACTGTTCCAATGCCTTTCTCAAAGAAGCCTGTCGAGCAGCAGCCTGTGCAAAATCTTTGGCAGATGAACCTTCTTTACCTTCTTTTCCGTCCTTTTTTTCTTTTCCTTTCTTCCCTTCTTTGTCCATCTTTTCTTTCATCTCTTTGAGTTGATCTGAAAGTCCCTGTTGTCCTTCCGTGATTTTGTCCATGGGTACTTTACCACTTTTCCCTGAGCCTTTACCTCCCGGTTTACTGCACGAACCACTGCCCGGAGCACCGGATGCCTGTTGAGCTTTGTCCAGAGATTCATTCATCATCAAGGCAAGATCATTGACGTTCTTCATGGTACGACGTTGCTTTTCCTGGCCTTCAGGTACCTGACGTTCTTCCAGATCCTTAATACCCGACTTCATATTATACTTGATTTCTGCCACTTTATCCATGACAAATGATTCAATATCAGCATTTCTTTTGCTCAAAGCGACCAGGGTATCTTCTATTATTTTAAAATCACCCTGAAGTTTGAACTGTTTTCTGATTGCAGCAGGGAAAGCCGGAGTATTCATCATATATGGATTTATTTCCTTGTACAATGCTTCTTGCTCAAAGGATACCGTTACCAGGTTTTCCAATAGTTGTCTGATGGTTTTAATATCTTCACCTGCCTGATCTGATGCGGCTCCATCCATGGATTCCTGCATTTCTTCAGCTTGTTTTTTCATTTTTTTGGCCGCTTTTTTCTGGGACTTGGATGCAGCAGCATTGTCTTTTTTCTCCAGCTCTTCCTTGCTTTTCTCCATGTCCTTTTTGGCGTCATCCATCTTTTCCTTGTTTTTCTCGCCCATATCTTTAGGCGGACTCAAGTCTTTGTTTTTCTTTTCGAGTTCTTCCTGCTTCTTTTTAAGCTCTTCCAGTTTTTTATTCAACTCTTCCTGCTGCTGTTTCAGTTCTTCTGCTGTCGCTTCTTTTTTTTCTGTTTTATCAGCCAGTTTATCCTGTTCATCAGCCAGTTTATTCATGTCTTTAATCTGATCTTTGACCTGTTTTTCCATTTCCAGTTGCTTGTATAATTCAAGCATCCGATCCATCTCTTTTTCTAGTGTCTCATTGTTCATCTCAAATTGTTCCAACATTTGGACCGCATCTTCCTTTTCCAACTCCTGCAAAAGTTCTTTGATTTTATCCATGAGTTCTTTGGTCTCCGGGTCAAGTGCTTTTTCAAATAATTCCTGCAGTTTTTCCTGCTTTTGCTGTATTTCTTCGGGTTGAGTTTTAAACTCTTCCTGATTTTTCATATTTTCATCCAGCTTTTCTTTGGCTTTTTCTATCTGTTCCTGCAGTTTTTTCTGCTCTTCCAGGATTTTCTCCATTTCTTTTTTATCCTGCCAATTGAGTTGTTTGTCCTGAAGTAATTTCTCCTTCAGTTTCTTCATGTTTTCCTGCAATTTGTCCACATTTTTTAAAGCATCCTTCAGTTGATCTTTGATGGCTTCATCATTTACTTCTTCTTTAAGTTTGATCTCTTCCAGGGTTGGTTTTTCATAAGTCATGACAGATGACTTTGTAGATTTACTACCATTAACTCCATCATTATCAAACACTTCAAAATAGAAAGATACTTTTTCGCCGGGATTTAGATTTAATTTACGGATGTCCATCACATGGTCAAATTGTATTTCACGACCATCCTGTCTGTTGAGTTTCTGTGATTGTAGAGGTAGCTGAGTTCCATTTTCTCTCGTCACGGTGTAATTAAAAGAAAGTGAATTTAGCCCATAATCATCCGAAGCATTGCCCAAGAAGTAAACCAGTGAATTGTCAAGGCTATCTACTATTTTGTCTACGGCTACGGTCGGAAATTGATCTTTGATGACAGTAATGCTGTACGTCAGACTATCAGCTTGCGGGACGTATTTGTTGGATAAAAAAAGCTTATACAATTCATCTTTAACCGCTTTTTTCGTATATCTGAATCTGGTTTCATCCCGTTTTTCAGCTTTTACAGCATTATTTTCACCAAAATACATACTGATATCATCTGTCTGCAAAGCATCAAATAACCAGGTCATTTTGGTACCTTCAGGCACTACAATGTCTCCGGTATTTTGTAATACCTCATTTTTACGTCCCACATATGCAGGAAATACCATTTCAATACTAAAATCAGACAAATTGGGCTTTTCCAGTACTTCCAGCGAATAAGGTACCGATATCACCGTACCTGACTGAAGTGTAAACTCAATATCTTTTTGTACATTTCTAAAAGTGTAACTGAAGGTAGTATTGTCTACTTTGACCATTTTGTACTGGAAGTTGTCAATAGTCACAAATACTTCATTTGGCAAGACGGCGCCTTCAACACTGATATTCATGGTGAAATCCTGATATTGAACTACCTTAAGATCATCATTATCTAAAATATAAGCAAAAGGAGCTGCTTTGGCAAATTTTTTGTCGTTATTGATGATTCGGTTGGTACTCTCTTTGATGATACTTGGTGCAGCAAATAATATGAAAATAAGAAGCAAAAATGGAGGTAAAGCATATCTCAGATATTGTCTGTTTTTATTCAGGTCAATGGCTGATTTGAATGGTACTAATTTGATGGCATTGGTTTTTTGCTCTATACTTGCTTCTATCAGCGCAGTATGTGACTCGATAGACTCCTGTTTTTTAAGTTGGAGAATATTTATGAGTTTGTCTTTGACATCTCCAAAATGATCGCCGATAATCATGGCTGCATCCTCGTGGGAGATAGTTTGGCCCAGTTTAAAATATCTTACCAAAGGGTTTATCACCCAATATGCAAAACCTGAAAATGTGGCCAGCAGGAATGAATAGAAAAATAATTTTCGTACTCCTGTACTGAAATAAAAATAGTACTCAGATACATTAAACAGGAGAAATAACCCCAATACGATGGCAATCGTATAAAGACTGCCTTTGATTAATTTGTTGATGTAGTATTTTCTAATAAATTGGTCCAGTTTGTCTATTAACTGGTTATAATTGCTGTTGTTAACGCTCATACTTCTTTATTCCCGTTTCTGTAAAATTTATATACTCCTAATCCGAAAGAACTTAACAATTATAAAATCACAATCGTTCAAAATTACTTCAGATGATGAAAAAATTATATTCAAAAACGACGTAAGTTAGGGTGTTTTTTACAATAAGTCAATAGATGTCATTATATACCCGTATTTTTCACGTTAAAAACAACTAATATAGCACATTTTTCACAAGGCTTGTATTAAGGAATAAGGATATAAGAGAAATACTGACCTTGCAGGTATTAGGAATATATTTTTAATTCGTCTCTCATAGTTCGTATTTTTGATAAATTAATATGGTCTAAAATTTCTTAGAAACAACCGCCTTAAGACTAGCCATCACTAACCTTCGTGGATCGCAGGCTATAAAAGGCAAGTGATACCAACAAACCAAGTGCAGCCAATCCGACATAAAGTTCAAAAAAACCATAATTGTCAGCGATATACATGCTTCCCATTGGGGCAACGATGTGTGCAACTCCATAGGCCATAGAATATAGAGCCATATATTGTCCTCTCCTATCTTCTGTCGGTACGGATACAGCATAATTGGTCATAAAAGGCATGGCAAACATTTCTGAAAATGACATCAGAATAATAAATATCAGCGCAGGAATGATACTTACCCATCCTGCTATCAACGCAATAAAACTAACAATAAGCAAGACACTCCCTATTGAAATCATCACCATATACCTTTGTACATGCTCCATACTACGGATGAAAGGCATTTCCAGCAATACTATGATTAATCCATTCAGTGCAAGGAGCAAGCCGATTTTGGTTTCCGAAAATGCCCACTCTTTTTCCCAATAGACGGGTACACTGGTGAATAATTGAAAGAAAGCAATGCCATACAGTGACACCAGAAAAATAAACCACACATAAGTTTTGTTTTTGTAGGCGGATAGTCCAACCGATCGGCTGGTAGATTTTTTTTCAGGGACTGAAGCACTGTCAAAGGGTAAGTATCTGTACAAAATAAGTGCAGCAAGCAGGCATGTGACGGCATCGATCAGAAATATCCATCTGAACCCTAATGTTCCGGCAACAATTCCTCCCATTGCAGGTCCGATAGAAAATCCAAGATTGATAGCAAAACGCATCAGTGAAAAAGATCTGGTCCTGTTTTCTGGTGTGGCATATGCCGCAATAGCAACACTATTGGCTGGTCTTAATGTATCAGCAACCAGTGCAAAGCAAAAAACTGCTGACAATATAAGCATATAATCTTTCAGAAATACCAAAAGCAGAAGTATAAAGGCACTGATGATCAGAGAATATAACTGGATATGGTAGTAGCCAAATTTGTCAGTCAGATATCCCCCGGCATATGCACCCAGGATACTTCCCAAGCCATATGCTCCCATCACCCATCCCGCTGCTGTCAGTGTAAAACCCAGATCTGTGGTCAGATATAAAGTCATAAAAGGCAGCACCATAGCACCTGCCCTGTTGATCAGCATGATAAGACTCAGCAACCATACACTGCGTGATAGACCCGAAAATGAGTCTGCATATATATTGATGATATTTTTTATCATGAAACGTACTATTTCATTTGGATTAATTCCAGTGCATTTTTTTGTGCAGCTTCAGTAGGAGGATTTCCACTGAGCATTTTTGCAATTTCCAGCACCCTGTCTTCCAGGGACAATTCCCGCATAGCAGTTACAGTTCGAGCTTCTGTATCGGATTTATAAACCCAGAAATGTACATCAGCCCGAGCAGCAATCTGAGGAGAATGTGTGATAGATACGACTTGATGTTTGCCTGACAGATCAGACAGAATCTGACCCATTTTTCTTGCAACTTCCCCGGATACACCGGCATCTATTTCATCAAATATCAATGTGGGTAGAGTCACTGCTCCGGCTACAAGTGATTTTATACATAAAGTGAGTCTGGAGATTTCGCCGCCCGACGCTGTATCTTTAAGTGGTAAAAAAGCACTGCCTTTATTGGGTGCAAATAATATATTTACATCATCCAGGCCTGTGGCATTGAGTGCGGGAAGTGTTTGCGTCCTGATATTTATATATGCATGTTCCATAGAGAGCCCTGTTAGAAGTTCATGCACATTTTTCTCAAATGCCGGAATGATGCTTATTCGTTTTTGAGAAAGTTCACCAGCTATTTTTCGTAAATTTTCTTCCTTTTGGATACATTCAAGCTGAAGAGATGCTATTTCGTTGGTCAGGTCCGAATAGCTATCTAATTTTTGTTTGATGTTGGACTCAATTTCAAGGAGATCTTCCAAAGAGCTTACGTGATGCTTTTTTTGCAATCTGTAAATCAGGTTTAATCTTATATTTGTTATGTGAATGGCTTCTTCATCATATTCAGTGGCATCAGAAATTCTGGCTGCTTCATTTGCAATGTCAGCCAGCTCTTCGCGAACAGTGAGCAGTCTGCTGTAAATTTCCGCATAAATACTATCCAGATTACTGATAGCACTATATTGATTGGTCAATAACTGCAATTGTCCGATGATCGAATTTTCATCTTCTTCCAGGCCATGAACCAACATGGTACTGTTTTTTTTGATATCTTCTGCGGAAGTCAGTTTGTGCAGAAGGTTTTCAAGTTCTTCCTGTTCACCCTTTTTTAGTTCAGCCTGATTAAACTCATTCATCTGAAAGTTGAGAAATTCTATTTCCTGATTGGCATTTCTATTCTTTTCTATGAGTTCATCGAGCTTTTTTACCGATAACCTGTAATTTTTATATAATGTTGTATATGTTTCCAGCAAGGTTTTATTTCCTGCCAGTGCATCTATCATTTGTAACTGAAAAGCCGGCTTTTGAATATCCAGCATATCAAATTGTTGATGAATATCGATCAGGCCTTCAGTCAGGGTATGCAGAATGTCCAGCGTAACGGGGGAATCATTGACAAATGCTCTGCTCTTCCCACCAGGGGCAATCTCTCTCCTTATGATCAATTCATCATAATATTCCAGCCCTTCCTCAGTGAAAAAATCCTGTAGTAAATAGGCTTTGATGTCAAAAGTGGCCTCAACAAAACATTTCCTTTCCTGGTCATACAATACTTTAGAATCAGCCCGTTTGCCCATTACCAACCCAAGTGCACCCAGTAAAATAGATTTCCCTGCTCCTGTTTCACCGGTAATAATCGACAATCCTTCCGGAAAAGCTATTTCCAGTCGGTCGATGATGGCGTAATTTTGAATTTCTATCTTTCTCAGCATAACAAGTTGCAAAAGTATAGTTTTTTGATAAGAAAGGAATTTTAAAGAGCAGCATAATTTAAAAAATACTGATAAATGAATTCTTATTATATCATTTACCTTCATCTAAAATAACTAATTACGAATTAGAGTTGCGCAAAATGAGCTCTCGTTAAAAAAGTTAAAT
>Ga0073900_10001535_pt1 | contig 12756 bp, 9 predicted proteins | sample KloWWTmetKNB5Kit_FD_66666 | JGI IMG/M metagenome (GOLD analysis project Ga0073900, IMG submission 66666) | Active sludge microbial communities from Klosterneuburg, Austria, studying microevolution and ecology of nitrifiers - Klosterneuburg... | ecosystem: Engineered > WWTP > Aerobic digester >...
CCGCCGGGGTTGAGCGCCACCGTCACCCCGCGCTGGCTGCCAAAACAGGGCGAAAACTCTGCCACATGCCCAGACACGGTGTACCCGGTCTGCGGCGCGTTTGGCGCATCCTCACGCTGAATTGGAGCTTCATTGGCGAGGAGTGTTTCCTGCCCTGGCAAAACAGAGGCGTGGGTGGGTGCCGCCAAACCCGGTGCACATCCCATCAGCAAAATAAAACCTAGCGCAGCTTTAACGATTGTGTTGCGAAGCGTGCGACCTAAAGCTGAAACTGACACATGCATAATTCACTCCAGTTTCCCCTTCCTGTAGACACATCACGTTATTTTGAAAATATAAGCCCTACGAGCAAGAAGATTATAACGCCACGATTCATTTTGAGACGATCTTTAGTTCAATTTGAAAATTACAAATTCCCTTTGCGCCAAACTGGTATAAGATTTGTAAATTCATGCAAAAAGATATCCGCCTGCTTTTTATCACCCGTATCACGCGGATGTTTGCGTATGGCTTTCTTTCGGTCTCGCTGGCGTTGTATCTTTCGCGGCTGGGGCTTAGCGCGCAGCAAATTGGGTTTGTGTTCACCTTCACCCTCGTTGGTGATGCGGTGATCTCGTTATGGCTCACCACCAATGCCGACCGGCGCGGGCGCAAAAAAATGCTCATCATCGGGTCGGCGCTCATGCTGATGGCAGGCGTGGTGTTCGCGATCACGCGCGAGCCAGCGTTGCTGGCGCTTGCAGCCACCATTGGCGTCATCAGCCCCAGCGGCAAAGAAATTGGCCCTTTCTTGTCCATCGAGCAGGCCAGTTTGAGCCAGCTTATCCCCAACGAGAAACGCACCTCCACATTTGCGTGGTACAACTTGTCTGGCTCAATGGCGCTGGCGCTGGGCGCGTTGTCGGGCGGGTTAGTGGTTCAGGCGCTGCTGGAGATGGGTGTTGAGGTGGTCAACGCCGACCGTGTTCTGGTGGTGGTGTATGCGGCGTTTGGCCTGCTGCTCATGGCGCTCTACACCCGCATCACCCCGCAGGCCGAGGCTCCATCCACCAATGTGAAAATGGACGCGCTGGGGCTGGGCAAATCGCGCGGGATTGTGCTCAAACTTTCGGCGTTGTTCGCGCTGGATGCCTTTGCCGGCGCGTTTGTGATTGACAGCTTCATCGCGTACTGGCTCAGCCAAAAATTTAACGTTGAACCCGCGGTGCTGGGCAGCATTTTCTTTGGCACAAACCTGCTGGCCGGGTTTTCTGCGCTGCTGGCTTCGCGCATGGCAGAAAAGTTTGGGTTGATCAACACGATGGTATTCACGCATATCCCATCCAACATTTTGCTTATTCTTGTGCCGCTTATGCCCAACCTGCCGCTGGCCATTGGCATGTTGTTCTTGCGTTTTAGCATTTCTCAGATGGATGTGCCGACCCGCCAAAGCTACACCATGGCGGTGGTCTCGCCCGAAGAGCGCAGCGCCACCAGCGGCGTGACCACCATTGCCCGCAGCGTGGGCAGCGCCATCGCCCCATCCATTGCTGGGCCGCTTTTGGCAACCTCATGGCCGTTTTTCATCTCTGGCGGGTTAAAAATAGTTTACGATTTGCTTTTGTGGCACAACATGCGCGCGGTAAAACCGCCAGAAGAGATGAAAAAAGGTTGAAGAGTGAAGAGTGAAGGGTGAGAAGTAATGATTCATGTGCGGCTTTGCGTCTTGGCGAGAGATAAAAAAGCAAAATCATTCGGCTTTTTGTTAAAGTGGCAACTTGTGTTAATTCATCATTCGTAATTGAATCGTAATTGAAATGGTTCGCATACTGTTCAAAACCAATAACGCCCCGCCTCGTGATGACGTGGACGCGAAAGACCTGCCTGCCTTGATCGCCGAGGCCGCCGAGGGCCGCGCCACGCTTTGGGTGGATTTGAAAGACGACCTGCCCGGGGCGCCGGATGAAAGCGGCGTGGAGCACTCCACCGACCCCAACATTTTGCGTGTGCTGCGCGAGGATTTTAAGTTTGACCCGCTGGCGGTGGATGACGCTTTGACCGAGACGCATGTGCCAAAGGTGGATGACTGGACAAATTATCTTTATATCGTCTTGCACGCTGTGTTCTTTCAATCTGAAATTGAGGACATTGACACGCGCGAGCTGGATATTTTTCTGGGCAAAAATTTTCTCGTCACGTATCACTTTGAGGAGTTGCCCGAACTGCACCAGGTGTGGCGGTTGGTGCAGCGCGATGACCGCTACTGGAAGCGCGGCTCGGACTTTTTGTTTTACACCCTCGCAGATTCCATCGCCACTGGTTACATGCCGTGCATGGATGCGATTGACGAGGTGAGCGACCAAATTTTGGACACCGTATTTGACCACCCATCCAAAGAGCAGGTGCAGCGCATCTTTCATGTCAAGCGGGCGGTGCTGCGCTTGCGGCGCATTCTTGGCCCCCAGCGCGAGGTGATGAGCCGGCTCGCCCGCGAAGGGCTTTCTCAGGTGGATGGCAAAAACCGGGTGTACTTCCGCGATGTGTATGACCACTTTGTGCGCATGGCCGATCTGAACGAATCTCTGCGCGACATCGTGGCCGGGTCGCTGGACACGTATCTCTCGGTCACGGCCAACCGCACCAACGATGTGATGAAAGTGCTCACAATTGTGACCGTGCTGTTTGCGCCGCTCACATTCATCACCGGTTTTTTTGGCATGAACTTTTTTGGCGAGAACATCGCCCTGCGCGGCAGCTTTGGCTGGGTTCCGTTTGTTCTGGCCATGCTGGGGATGGTGGTCTTTCCGATCATCATCTTTTTGTATATCCGGCGCAACCGGTGGTTGTAAAAATGCAGGTCTGATCGCTTCGCGCGGTCAGACCTGCGCATCGCTTACTTTTGCTCGGCGGCGGCCTTGTTTTGTTTTTGTTCTGCCTTTCGCACCGCGCGAATCACAATGGCCGCGAACAAAATGATCGGCGCGAGCGCCATCAACAAAACAGGCAACGTGCCAACGCCAAACCAGATGGCCGTGTTGGCCAGCCCTTCCAAACTGCGGTTTAGCGAATCGGTCGCGGCCTTCATCGTCTCACCGGGTTTCCAAACGTAAGGCGTGGCTGTTGGGGTGGGCGTTGGCGTGGGGCGGCGCGGCACAAGCCGCAGGTTGATCGTGGCCATATCGCTCAGCCGCGAGAGCTGCGCCATGCGGCCCTTGGCCTGCTCAATCTGCCCGCGCACATCGGTCAGCTTGTTGAACAGCGAGATGATGTCATCGGTCTTGTCTTGTTTTGCCAGCAGGCCCTGCAATTGTTTTTCGGCCAATTCCAAATTTCTCGTCCGCGCGTCAAGGTCGGCGTATTCGGCGGTCACATCATCGCCGCTGGCGTTTTCTTGCTGCACATCCAGCGCCATTTTGCGCAGAGCTTCCATCGCCTCGCCCAGCTTATTGCCCGGCACTTTAATCACAACCTCAGCGTTAAGAAAGCCATCGGGCTTGCTGGTGCTGGCCGATTGGGTGTAGCCGCCCAGGCGATCCAGCAGCGCGCCAATGTCGTTCAGGGTGTGCTGAGTGTCCTCCACCAGCAGCGTCATGCTGGCGTTGCGAATCACCATGCGCGAGAGCGGGTCAACCGGCGCGGCCAGTTTGCCGCCGGTGATGACCGAATCGCGGATGCCGCTGGAGCCAACCCCCGGCGCGGCGGTGGCCGCTGGCGCAGGAACAGGTTGGGGCGCTTGGGTGGCGGCGGGCGCACTGGTCGGTCGCGGGGGCGCGGCGGTTGGAGCAGCGGCACCTCCGCAGGCGGCCATCAAAAATAGCGCGGCGGTTAGGGGGATGAGAGTTCGGGTGTTCATATTTTCTCCTTTTGGGGATGGCGCTTGTTTCGGCGCAAGAGCCAGCCCTCAAACAAAACTGTATGCGCCTGCGCCCATCTGTGCTTGATATTTTTCTGACAACCGGTTGACTTTGGAGTGGCGTACACTTGCCGCATGAAATGGAAGTGGGCGGCCCTGGGGTTTGCGGCGGTTCTGATCGTCATCGTGGTTCTGGCAGACCGTCACCAGCTGCCGCCTTTTTTGTATGCCATCTACAACTTTCCCGGCGGCGACAAAGCCGGGCATTTTATTTTGATGGGAATGATGGCGTTTTTGGCCAATCTTGCGCTTCGGGCGCGGACGGTTAAAATTTTCTCGCGCGATATTTTGTTGGGCAGCTTGATTGTGACCGCGCTGGTCGCGCTGGAGGAGCTTTCGCAAAACTTTTTCCCCGGCCGCACCCCCGCGCTGGATGATTTTGCCGCCAGCCTGGCTGGAATTCTGGTTCTGGGCTGGCTGGCAAAGTGGCTGGTCAAAACCACCGGCTAATTGCGCCTTGACCATTTTCCAAGAGCGTGTTTAATACGCACCCATGATTACCATCTTCGACAACCCGGTGCAGTTGCCCCCGCAATTGGCGTTTTTGGATGGACGCATCGGGTCGTTTGTGGTTAATCTGGTTTTGTGGATGGCGATTGCGCTTGCGGCATACGTCATCCTCAGCGTTGTGCTGCGCGCCGTCACCCGCCGCCTGCCCGGCGAGATGGACGACATGATTCTCTCGTCGGTTCGCAAGCCGCTGCTGGCGGTGGTGGTGGTGATGGGGTTGACCAGCAGTTTTTCTGTTTTGCAGTTGGCGGGGCTTTTGGGCGCACTGGTCAACCAAATCTTTCACTCGCTCTTCATCATCGCGCTCACGTGGATGCTTCTGCGGCTGACTCAAAACGCACTTATCCCGCTGTTAAAGGCGCGGGCTGCGCAAACCGAAAAGCGCGCCGATGATGTGATGATTGGCATCGTCAACATGATTGTGCCGGTGGTGGTGATCTTCTTTTCTGCGCTGGCGGTGCTGAACCAATGGGAGGTGGACATCGGCGCGGCGCTGGCGGGCGCGGGCATCATCAGCCTGGTGCTGGGTCTGGCGCTGCAAGACACGCTGCAAAATATTTTTGCGGGCATTGGCCTGCTGGCCGATGAGCCTTTTACCGCCGGAGAACTCATTGCCCTGCCAGATGGCAAAGTGTGCAAAGTGGAGCAGATTGGCCTGCGCACCACCCAGTTGTATTACGCGCAAGACCACTCGCTCATCTTCATGCCCAACAAAGACCTTGCCAACGCGGCCATCACCAACATCGTCAAGCCATCCTTTGATTCGCGCGGGGCGATTGAAATTGGCGTGGCGTATTCATGCGATCTGGAATTTGTCTCATCGCTGTTGATGGATATTGCGATGGAGCATCCAAACGTGCTGTTTACCAACGCCGCCGAGCGCACGGCGCGGCTGAGGCAAGCGGCGCAACGGCTGGCCGCGCGGCTGTCTGGTGATGTTCCTTTGGCCGCCACCCACCGCGCCGAGCTTGAGATGCGGCGGGACGCCATCCAGGCCATGATCCCGCGTGTTGAGCGCGAAACCGATTTGCTCAAGTCGCTCATCGCATTTGATTCAACTTTGGCGGCTCTGGCTGGGGAGTTAAACCGCCTTGAGCAGGGCGGGTTTAACCATGAAGAGACCGCACATTTTCAGAAAAATTATCTGCCCGGTGTGAATGTGGCGCTGGAGGATGTATATGGCGCGATGAGCGCGTGGCTGAGCCATCCCGACCCGCTGGCATTGCAGGGCGAGGTGCGGGATGAGAATGCGCGCTGGGCCGCCGCCAACAAACGTCTGAGCGACAAGTGGCGCGCCCTTGAGACGGCCATCAGCAAGCCACCCGCCGATATTGAAATGGAACTGGACACGCGGGTGAACGCCCTGCGCGAGTGGGTGACCACCCAATACAAAACCCGGCCGGAGCCGTGGAAAGACCCGTTTGTGGAGGCCAAAGGGTTTGGCGCGTCCAGCGTGGATTTGACGTTGAAATATTTTGTGGATGATGTGCGGCTGGAGCATTACGAGCGTTCGCGCCGCGTGGCCACCGAGCTGATCATGGCGATTCACGAGCGCTTCAAGCAGCACAACATTGAGATTCCCTTTCCCCAGCAGGATGTTTGGATACGCGCCGTGCCAGGCAAATAACCCGATGGCGGTACACTGAGTTAAATACCAACCATGCAAACCTACTGCGCCTTTGTGGCGACCATGCCCCCAGATAATGTGCATCGCCAATATCACCATTACGAGTATGGCTTCCCGCTGAGCGATGACAACACGCTGTTTGAGCGCCTCGTGCTGGAGATCAATCAGGCCGGGCTGTCCTGGGCCACCATCTTGAACAAACGCGCTAACTTTCAGCGGGCGTATTTGGGGTTTGATGTGGCCGTGGTCGCCGAGTTTGACGAACCCGACCGGGCGCGGCTGCTGGCCGATGCGGGCATCATCCGCAACCGGCTAAAGGTGAACGCCGCCATTGAGAACGCGCGGCGCATTCAGGCCATCCAGCGCGAGCATGGCTCGTTCAAAGCCTGGCTGGATGCAAACGTGATGGAGGACGCCGCGCCGCGCACACGCGAAAGCTGGACAAAGCTGTTTAAGAAAACGTTTGTCTTTACCGGCGGCGAAATTGTGAACGAATTTTTGATGAGCACAGGCTACCTGCCCGGCGCTCACTCATCCGATTGCCCCACCTACGCGGAAATTGAAAAACTTAAACCAGCGTGGATGCAGGCAATTACGAATGACTAATGACTAATTACGAATTGGGAAGACAATCTCATTCGTAATTAGTAATTGACATTCGCCGCGCGCATGGTGCTGGGCAGGAAAACCTTTTTCAACTCGCCCGCGTAGAGCCACGTGCCATAAATTTGCGGCAGCCCCAACCGTTTGTCGGTGAAGGCGCTGAAGAAGCGCTTGGACACGGGATCATAGGCGGTGGCCGCGCGGCCATTTTGCCAATCTATCCAGTTTGTCGCGCCATCGCTCACCGGCGCACTGGTTTGCCATGTGCCTGTGATGTTGCGCGCGCTGAAGAAACGGTATCCATCCCCGGTGCTGTGCGGATACACCACCAGCAATTCTGGCGTGACGCCACCGCCCAAAACCAGCGTGGCAAAGGTTTCGCCATCAAAATCATTGATGGATGGCGCAGGGGCGGGTGACCATGTGTTTCCGCCATCGGCGCTGCGGGCGTAATACCCTGCCCATGTCCAGTTATTGCATCCCGTCCACACCACATGCAGTATGTTTTGCGCGTCAATCTTGAGCTGCGGGTAGCGCTGATAACACCAGTCATTTGTGGAGACAACGCTGTTAACCGTTCTGTATTGCGTCCACCCGCCGCCGCCCGCCGGATATTTGGCGATGCGGATATTGCCATAAAAGGCGCTATTGGTATATTGAATACTGCCCCACGCCGCAAACGTATTGCCCGCATTGTCAATCGCGATGGATGGTCTGGGGTCGCCGCGCAACACCTCGGTATTTACCTGGGTTTGCGGCGACCAGGTTTGGGTTGCACTGTTCCAAAACGAGGTAAACACGGTATACGTCGGCGGCCACGAATAAGCCGCGTCATTTTGCTGATACACCCACGCGGCGGCCATTCGCCCATTTTTGCTGTCCAATACAGGCGCGTAGCTGGGGCTCCAAACGGTGTGCGTGGCGTTGTCGCTCACCTGAACCTCTGGCGACCAGGTTGTGCCGCTGAGCGCCGAATGAAAGATGCGCATTTGATCGTTGGCGCCCGCGTTGTTCTCTGCCCAAAGCGCGTGCAGCTTCCCCGCGTCATCCAAAGCGATGGCGGGCGTGTTGTTCATCACCCCGTGCCAGCCATCGCCCACTGGCAATTGAATGGCGCTGCCCCATGTCTGGCTGGCATGGTCATATTTGCTGGCGTAAAGAAGGTCGTCGTAATCGCGGTTGTCCATCCAGGTCATCCAAAAATCGCCATTGCCAACCGCAACCAGCGCGGGCGCGTTTTGATACGAGGTGGTTTGCGCGTTCTCGTTCACCTGAGCTTCATCGCTCCACGCGCTGCCATTCCAGCGGGCGGTGTAAATATCCCAGTGACCGCTGCGGTTGTCTTGCCAGCTCACCCGCGCATTTGCGCCGCTAACCGCCAGCGATGGCTGAACTTGCTGGCCCACTTGCGCGCTCACCACGTGCTCTGCCCACGCGCTGCCGTTCCAGCGTGCGCCGTAAATATCGGCGTTGGCGTTGCCATTGCGGTAATCCTCCCATGCCACAAAGCGGCCCGCGCTGCCAATTGCAATATCTGGGGCGATGGCTCTCACGCCCGCCGGAGCGCCATCCACCCGCGCGTGATTTGCCCATGCGCTGCCATTCCACTGCGCCATGTAAACATCTGCGGGCGAGGTGGGCAGCCCGGTGTGCTGCTCCCAAACCGCGTAAATTGTTCCGCTGGATGGGTCAACGGCCACCGCTGGGGCCAGCGCGGCGCTGGTCTGGGTGTAGGTGGCGTCCACGCGCACATTTGCGCCCCAGCTTGCCCCCGCGTTTGTGGAGATGCTGGAATACACATGCGGGTATTGCGCCCCAGTCTCGCGGTCATCTTCCCAGACCGCCATCAAGGTGTTGCCGTTTCGCGCCATGCGCGGCCTGGTTTGGTTTTTGGCCGTGCTGGCTGTGCCATCACTGTTCACCAAAACGGGCGCGGCGCAGGTCATGGCGTTGCCATCGCATTTAGCCGAATAAATATCCCACTGCTCATTTTGAAAGCTCTGCCACATCACCACCAGGTCTGCGCTGCCGTTGCTCACCAGCGATGGGCGGCGGGCGTGGGCATACCAGGTCGCGGGGTCGCCGCTCACCAGCGTGGTCGAGACGATGCTGCCGTTTGTCTCGCGGCGGGCCAGCATCACGCGCTCCATCGTGCTGTATGCGATGAAAGCCCGGCCATCCGCATCCATCACTGCGGATGAGGTTGTGTCATTTGTCGGCGTGTCTTGGCTCAAATCGCTGGCCCGTTGGTTGGCAACTGCCGGCGTTACCCCGTTCCATGTGTTCAGGTAAATATCCGGCACGGTGTTTCGCTCATCCGTCCAAGTGACCAAAAACGAATTTCCTCCCGCGCCGCCCACCGCGGTTGATGGCTCGCTTTGCAGGCTTTGGCCCTGGCTGGCAAACAAGCGCGTGTTTGGCGTCCACGCTTCTACCGCCGTTTTGGCGGGTGTCGCAATCGCCGCAAGCGCCATTAACACACCCGGAATGACCCATTTGATTGCTTTGTTCATGGTCTATGTTTTGGTCTAAACCTTTGCCAATGAGTTAAAAATCTAACCATTAAGTTGTAGGGGCGAGGCACGCCTCGCCCCTACCGCGCCATTCCACGTGTTCAGGGGCATTTTTGCGTAATTTCCATCACACATTTTGCAAAATTCCAGTGAGGCTGGCGTGGGTGTAGCCCAGCCCGCCGCTAAACCCCAACCCGGGGAAAATGGTGTCGTTGATTTGGTTGGCCGATGCGCCCATGCGGTTATACAAAATATCGGCCAGCACGGTGCGGTAATCCGTTGTAATTTGCAGGCCATCGTTAAACCCCAAATGCTGCAAGCCGGGCCAGTTGGCATACACGCGCCCGCCGTTCACATTGCTCACCCCGGCCCCGTTTTTGCTGCCAATCACAAACAGCGGGTTGCCAGAACCGTGATCGCAGCCGTAGCTGTTATTTTGATACATCACCCGCCCGAACTCGCTCAGCACCACGATGGTGAAGTGCCCGCGCATGGCGGCGTCGGCCTGCAAATCATCGTGAAAAGCCTTGAGGTTGTTGGAGAGCATCCCCACCAGCGCGGGGAAGCGCGTGTTGCCGCCCCAGTCCACCGTGCCTTCGTTGTCGTGCGTGTCCCATCCCCCGCCCACATCCACGCAGGCCACGCGCAGAGGGTTGCTGGGCAGGCTGGCTTTGGTAAGCCGCGCGATGGTTTGTAAAGACCGGCCAAACGTGCCGCCATCTGGCGCAAGCGGGTCTGCGGTGGCGTAGGTGGCCGATGGCATATACGACGAGGAAAGGATCGTGTGAAGCGCATCGTATGCGGTAAACGCGGTTTGCCCTTGCATTTCCACGTAATCTGTGCCGCGATTGAACATGGGCTCCAGCAGGCTGCGCTGGGCGGCCACAACCGCATCGTTATACCCGTGCCACGGATGCCACAACCCGCCAAAATTGGCCGGGTCTTCAATCGCCAGCGCGCTGTACCATTGCGCCAAAGATTGCGGCACGCTGGCTTGCGGCGCAACAATCAGGGCATCGTTGGGGGTGTTCATCGCCTGCAAATAGCGCGTGATCCATCCAGAGTGATAATCTGTGCCGCCGGTGTCCACGTATTGCTGGGTGTCAAAGTGCGACCCGGTCACATTCAGCGAACCGCAGGCGTGAACAATCGCCAGCTCGCCATCTGTGAACAGCTTGAACAGCCCGCCGTTATCGCTTCCTTCGGGGTTGGGGGTGTTCACGCCAACCGAGCCACGCGCCGCGTCTGGATGCAGCGCAAATCGCGTTGCGCCGCCAATTTCATCCAACGCAACCGCCTTGCGAGGCGCGCTGGAGTCTGGCGCGGGGATGCCGAGCGTGGGTCGCAGGTCGTTGTAATACGAGGCGCGATCTGCCGCACTGGTGTTAAACGGCACAACCACGTTCAGGCCGTCCATCCCGCCGCGCACAAACACAAATACCAGCAGGTCGCGGCCATTGGGCGGCGGGGTGTTGGTTTTGCTGGATGGGTTTTGCGCGGGCAAGTCTTTGGCAAACGTCAAGTTTGTGATGCCAAACCCGCGCACGGCGGCCATTGCCGCAAAACCGGCGCACCCTTTTAGAAATGTTCTTCTGTTCATGTATTTTTCTCACACCACTTGCAAAAACCTATTCGCCGCAGAGATGCCGAAGCGCAGAGAGAAAATAGAACTTTTCTAACATCTCTGCGTCTCCGCGGTGAAAATAAATCATCATCAAATCTGGCTAATTCGTAATTCGTAATTTCTTATTGCATTTACCGCCACTGAAAATAAGGTGAAGCGATGAGCGCCCCAATGAGCGGGCGAATGTTCAGGTTTGTGCTGGTGATGGCGTTTGGGTTGCCCGCGCTGGCGTTTGAAAGATAGGTAATTAGATTGACGCGGTCAGCGGTGTCAATCGTTCGGCCAATAAAGTAGCCAATCAGCCGGTCCACCACTTGTGTGGCGTTCAACGCCGGGCCGGGCGATGCGCCCACGAACACATCCAGCGCGGCGTTGGCGGGCGCGGTTGCGCCCATGCTCCAGTTGTTGCTGATCTCGCCAAAATAGCGGCGCACCAGCAAATTGCCCAGCGTCCAGCGCCCAAATACATGGTTTGTGTTCATCCATGCGGTCATCTCTTCGGGGAAGCCGTCTGGGGTTGGGAAGGCGAATAACTCCTGCCCCAGCGCGTTGTAATAATTAAGCAAGTCCCAATCGTTGATGCCGCTGTATGGGTTGTTGGGCGGCGGGTAGCTGCTCGCGTTCATCGCGCGCAGGGCGCTGGCTAAAAACTCAAAGGGGCGTTTGATCTTTTGCCCCCAACTGCTCTTAAAATCCGCGCCGGGGAAGTCGGCCTTCAAAATAACGCGGAGTGTTTCGCGGATGTTGCCGTAATTGGCAATGAAGGCGTTCATGCCCGCCGCAACCACATTTGGGCAAAACGTATCTGGCACATCGCTGATGAATCTTTGGCACAACTTCCAGGAGATGAAATACGCGGTGCTTTTGTGCGCCGAGATCACATCCAGCGCGTATTCGCCTTGCTCTTGCCCGCCATACGGAAAATAAATGGGCGTGTTGCCACCCAAATACAATTTTTTGGGCGGGTAGTGATGGGACGGCCAATAGGGCGAATCGTTAAACTCAAACTCATCTTCTTCCGAGTGGGTGTTGGTCCAGCCGCTCAAAATTTGCGCCAGCGTGTGAACATCCACCTCGGTGTAATTGGCCTGCCCGTTTTGTGGGTCGCCCGGAATATGGTTTGTTGGGCTCATCGAGTGCAGCTCAAGCAGCTCGCGGGCGTAATTCTCGTTTGGGTTGGAGCCATCGCTATACCGGTTGCTCAAAAATGCCAGCATGGATGGGCTTTTGGCGCTTGCGCCCAGAATATCGCGGAAGTTGCCCAGCGCAAACTCGCGCATCACATAGCGGTCTTCCCAGTATTTGTATTGGCTGGTGTTGATGGTGGTGTTGAGGTGGTTGTTCCAAAAATCCACCATCGCCTCTAGCAATTGGCGTTTGCTAAAAATGGCCCGCGCGGTGGTGGCTTTGCGCAAAAACTCGCCCAGTTCACCGGGGCCATAGGCGGTGGTGGCGGCCACATACTGCCTTATCTGCGCGGTGGTTGCATCGGGCACGGGCATGGTGAACCCCGCCGAATCCAGGCGGCTCATCCCCGCGATGTAGGCATCGCACGCGCTGTCATCTATCACTTCGGGGGCAAGCTGGGCGTCAATATAGGCGTTTAACGAGGTGACATCATTAAAATCGGTCGCCCCCGGGCGCGGGCCAAACCCCAGCCGGTCATAGGCCAGCCGCGCCAAAGATGGCGTTGCGCCCGGCGGGGTGAAAGGTGCAAAAGGAATAGTTGTGTGCTTGACCATTTTTCCCTCTTGCTCTTGCGTTTTTTCCTCGGTGTGCGCCATCTTGCGCAAGAGCGCATATCACAAAAGCCCCATCGCTTTTTACTTTGAGGGGGCTTTGGGGGCCAACTATATCGCAGAAAACGCAAAAAAAGGCCGTGCGGTTTTTGCCGCACGGCCTTCAAACTTACTTAAATTTTGGATTGGCTCTAGAACCAGCCCTGCTTTTTGCAGAAATCCGTAATTACGGGGATGTTGACATCCTT
>Ga0073900_10001539_pt1 | contig 12736 bp, 9 predicted proteins | sample KloWWTmetKNB5Kit_FD_66666 | JGI IMG/M metagenome (GOLD analysis project Ga0073900, IMG submission 66666) | Active sludge microbial communities from Klosterneuburg, Austria, studying microevolution and ecology of nitrifiers - Klosterneuburg... | ecosystem: Engineered > WWTP > Aerobic digester >...
CCAATTCCATTTTTTCTAACTGTTTCTTCTCCTCATACGCTTGCTCTACATAACGGCTCACACTTAGGATGATCCCAAAAGACAAACAAGTGAACAAAAATGAAGTACCACCCATACTGATCATTGGCAATGTAAGTCCCGTAGCAGGAACCAACTGTACTGATACAGCAATATTGGCGAAAGCCGTAATCACAATATTCAACATCAAACCCATAGCAAGCATTGCTCCAAAAGTCTTAGGGCATCTCGTCACCAAACTTATAGTTCTAAACAGTAACCATAAGTAAAGAAACAATATAACTGCGCCACCTATAAGTCCATATTCTTCACAAATGATAGCATAAATAAAATCAGCATAAGCAAAGGGCAAAAAGTGTCTCTGATTGCTATTTCCGGGCCCTACACCCAAAAATCCACCATTTGCAATAGCAACTTTAGATTGCTCTATTTGATATCCACCATCAGAATACAAGAAATCGTTTATCCTGCTTATCCACGTATCTACCCTGAAATGCTCCGGAAAATATTGTCCAATTAAGAATATACCAGCGAAAACACCAATACCCAAAATCGTCAGCAAAATGACATATTTCATAGAGATACGTCCGACAAACATCATTATAAAAGCTGTCACAAAAAGTAGTGCCGCTGTAGATAAATTGGATGGTGCGATCAAGGCACAAAACAAAATCACCGGTGCTATTATAGGTAAAAAAGCATCTTTAAAGCTTTTGATATAATCTTGCCTTATGGCCAGTGACCTTGCTACAAACATGATTAATGCTATCTTGGCAAAGTCTGATGTCTGAAATGACAGCTCCAATATCGGTATCTTTATCCAACGGGATGCGTCATTGATTTTCTCGCCGAAAAGTGCGGTATAAACCAACAGCGGAACGGCTATTACCATCATGATAGGTGCTAATTTTGCATACACCATGTAGTGCATTTTGTAGGCTGTGTACATGAGCATCAATCCAGATCCAATAAAAACCAACTGCCTAACCAAATAATATTCGGTACCATGGGTCGCATTAAACTTATATGCCTCACTACCAGATGTACTGTACACAATCAACAAAGAAAATAATGACAATAGTGCCACTATCAGCCAAACTGACCGATCTCCTTTTAGATTTTGATATGTACTTTGTATATTCAACTTTATCTTTAATTACTAATTTTTAATCCTTCTACACATGCTTTGAACTGATCACCTCTATCCATATAATTTTTGAAAAGATCAAAACTCGCACATGCTGGTGACAGCAGGACTACATCGCCGGACTCACCCAACTTCAATCCTGTCTCCACCGCCTCTGATACCTTAGTCGTCTCGTAAATAATCGGAATATGGGATTTAAAACTGCTCTTCAATTTTTCGTTGTCCATTCCGAGACAAATCAAGGCTTTCACCCTATCTTTTATTAAAGGAAATAACACACTATAATCATTGCCCTTGTCTGTACCACCAGCTATCCAAATCACTGACTTCGTCATTGCATCCAGTGCATAATAGACTGAATCCACATTGGTTGCTTTGCTATCATTGATAAATTCGATACCATTGATTTCACCACAACTTTCCAATCTATGTGGCAAATTGACAAATGATTTGAGTCCTGTGGCGATCGCGTGCTCAGGTAAATTTAGCATTCGACAAGCTTCCACAACACAAGCTGCATTGAAAAGATTGTGCCTTCCTTTTATACTCAATTCAAAAATTTTGCTTGCATCCTTTGATACAATGCCTTGTAAGTATGCATCTTCCGTGATTCTTATTACCTTTTGCTCACCAGCAAATTCCTGCATTTTATTTGTAATCTCAGGATCGTCTCCATTGATGATAAAATAATCCGCACTCGTCTGATTCATGGCAACTCGGAATTTAGCATTCACATAATTTGCCATTTTGTACTCATACCTGTCCAAATGATCTGGTGTGATGTTGAGTAATATGGCAATATGTGGCTTGAAAGTCTCGATGTCATCCAACTGAAAGCTGGAAATCTCAAGTACCATCACTTCAGGAGCATCTTCTGCAATAATACGGGCAAAACTTCGCCCATAATTGCCTCCTAATGCAACGTTTAATCCTGCGGTTTTCAGTACGTGGTATAAAAGTCCCGATGTTGTAGTCTTCCCATTTGAGCCTGTGACAGCGATGGTCAGTCCGGAAAAAAATGAGTGACCAAACTCAATTTCGGAAATCACTTTCCGTCCTTTTTCTTTTAGCATGCGAAGGACAGGCGCATGTTCCGGAACACCGGGACTTTTAACAACCACTTCAGTTACCAAAACCTTTTCAAAATTATGTCCTCCTTCTTCAAAGGGAACGTTACTATCAGTTAACTCTTTTTTGTAATGTTCAGCTATAGACCCAAAATCACTGACAAAGACATCCATGCCCATCTTCTTTGCCAATAAAGCCGCTCCAACACCGCTTTCTCCTGCACCTATGATCGTTACACTTTTCATAATTATCTGATTTTAAGTGTAATGACTGAAACGATGGCCAAGATGATCCCGATGATCCAAAATCTAGTTACAATTTTTGCTTCGTGCATTCCGTCCTTTTGGAAATGATGATGCAACGGAGACATTTTAAATATTCTACGACCTTCGCCGTACTTCTTTTTTGTATATTTGAAATATGAAACCTGCAACATGACTGACAAATTTTCTGCTACGAAAATGCCACATAATATAGGAATCAATAATTCTTTGCGCAATAATATCGCCAAGACTGCTATGATACCACCAATGGTCAAACTTCCGGTATCACCCATAAATACCCTTGCTGGGAATGAATTGTGCCATAAAAATCCAATACAAGCGCCGAGAAAACAAGCCGAAAAAACAACAAGTTCAGCTGAATTGGGAATGTAAAATACATTGAGATAATCTGCAATGATCGTATTACCAGACACATAGGCAAAAACGCCCAACGTGGCCGCTATAACTGCTGATGTACCAGCTGCCAATCCATCAATGCCATCTGTTAAATTGGCGGCATTGGATACAGCAGTGACAATAAATATCACGACCAACGTAAAAATGATGGAAAGCCATAAATCGGTATTGTCACCAAAAAAACTCGCCAAATACTTGTAATCAAAATTATTGTCCTTCAAAAAAGGCACATTAGTAAGCGTTGTCTTTACATACGCCATTTCGGTCATTCGGGAAATATCATTTACACGAGGAAGTGGGATTTCATATTCTTTGATGATTTCATATCCGCCGGCCTTTGCGTCTTGAAGTGGCATTCTGATGACAACATCATTGGAAATAAGCATGGTAATACCTACAATGAGACCTAAAATAACCTGACCGAAAATTTTTGTCTTCCCACTCAGTCCATCTTTATTTTTCAGAAAGACCTTGATATAATCATCTGCACCACCTATCAATCCAAGCCATATGGTCGTGAATATCATCAACCAAATATAGACATTATCTAATTTAGCTAACAAAAGACATGGTATCAATATAGCCATTATGATGATAATACCACCCATTGTAGGCGTACCTTCTTTGGCCTTTTGACCATCGAGACCCAACTCTCTGACTGTCTCACCTATTTGCATTCGCTTCAGCTTGGTGATGATTTTACCACCAAAGACCAAAGAGATAATTAGGGACAAAATGATAGCGAAAGCTGCACGAAATGTGATATATTGAAATAACCCTGCGCCAGGCACATTGTAATATTTATCAACATATTCAAAAAAGTGGTACAACATTTGCTATATATAATTTAACTGTTTGTTTTTGTTTGTAATGATGCCCTGATATTAGAACCATTTGGCATAAAATACATTCGCAAGCAAAAATTTTAACAGTGCAGTGAGCAATTCGAAACTTTTTCCAAAAAGATCCCACTGCTACTGTTAAATCAACCTGAGAATGATAATAGAACCTAAATCTTTGATATTGTAAGGATTAAGGAAGGTATTAACTTGCAACCTAAGTTCAGAATTATGATTGAGTATATTTACCTAATCAAAAAACTGAAATTGCCGCAAGACTTATTCCATTCCAAAATATTCCTTCAATATCTTTTTATCGTCAAAAGGAAACTTTTCCCCTTTTATTTCTTGGTATGTTTCGTGACCTTTTCCGGCCACTAATATTATATCTTTATTACCTGACATCATGACCGCTGTTTTAATGGCCTGTCTTCTGTCGGATATTCGTATCATTTTTATCTTATCTTCACTACTCAATCCTGCTTCCATCTCATCTAGGATATGTTCAGGATCTTCTGACCTAGGATTGTCACTCGTCAGAATTACTTTGTCAGACCATGTACAAGCCACTTTTGCCATGACTGGTCTTTTGGTAGCATCTCTGTCACCACCACAACCTACTACTGTCAGAATTTTACTGCCTGATAGATTTACTTTGTGAATGGTTTCGAGTACATTCTCCAATGCATCAGGAGTATGTGCATAATCCACGATACCACATTTGCCGGTGTTATTATCCACAATTTGTTCGAATCTGCCTTCTGCACCTCGAAGTCCACTCAAAATCGCAAGCACATCGTCTGTCTCCATACCCAACTCTCTAGCAGCTCCAAAAACTAAGGCCAAGTTATATGCATTGAACTCACCTATTAGTCTAAAATACGCTTCTCTGTCATTGATGCGCAAGTGAAGACCTTGCACAGAACTTTCGATGATCTTTACTTTGTAATCACACATTGTCCTAAGTCCGTAAGTCAATTTGCGGGCTTTGGTATTTTGCACCATTACAAGTCCATTTTTATCATCTGCATTCACTAAGGCAAAAGCACTTGATGGCAGATGATCAAAAAATAACTTTTTGGCTGCGATATAATTTTTCATGGTCAAATGGTAATCCAAATGATCATGGGTAATATTCGTAAATAATGCACCATCAAATTTCAAGCCTGCTATACGCTGCTGATCAATGGCATGAGAGCTGACTTCCATAAAAATAAATTCACAAGCTGCATCGCGCATCTCAGCAATTAACATATGCAATCTCACAGCATCTGGTGTGGTGTGCGTAGCTGGAATAATATCTCCAGCTATCCTATTTTCCACTGTGGAAATTAGTCCACATTTATAACCGAATGCGGAAAAAAGCTGAAAAAGTAAGGTACTGACTGTTGTCTTACCATTAGTTCCAGTCACTCCGACCAGTTTAAGTTGTTTTGATGCATTCCCAAAATAATTGTCCAACAATCCGCCAAGAAATGACCTTACATCTTTTGTTACAATATAGGTGATTCCTTCTTGGATTTCGGCTACTTCTTCGCAAATAATACAAACTGCTCCATTGTTTATAGCATTGTTGATAAATGCATGTCCATCAACTTTTGTGCCTCTCAAAGCAGCATACACAAATCCATCCTTTACACCTCTCGAGTCTATCTCGATTCCAGAGATATTTCTGGTTGAATCTCCAATGATTTTTGTTTCAAAATCTACCGGCAATATGTCAAATAACTTCTTTATCATGAAACTGAATTTAATGGTCAGTTTAGATATAATATGATCGACTGTCCTTTCGCGCTAACGCCTGGATGCAGTGACTGTTTCACTACTTTACCTGCGCCGCTGATTTTCACCTTTAGACCTGCATTTTCCAGAAGAAAAACTGCATCTCTTGCACCCATTCCACTCACATCAGGCACGATGGCTTTCTTTATCTTTTTTTCTGCTATCATCATAGCATCGTCGGATGGATTGACAATGGCAAAACCATTATCAGATTTATCTTTATATTTTAGTTCAAGGAAATCAAAAATCTGCCCAAAATCTTTGCCATAACCAATAGCTTTGCCAGGTGTACTTGTCGTTGTATATATCGAATCGCTCAATGATTTCACTTGTCGCGTCTTCATGGCATACACCTTTTCAGCTACATTTTTGAAGACCGGTCCAGCGGTAGCACCACCGTAAAAAGCACCAGCTTTAGGTTCGTAGATGACTACCATCATAGAATACATAGGCTCTTCAGCTGGAAAATATCCACAAAAACTACCATTGTATTTGGCATATTCACTTTTATTAGCGTAATTGGTTTTTGCAGTTCCTGTTTTACCAGCCATGGTGACATGCTCTGATTTTAAAGATTCACCAGTACCTTTCAAAATTACTCCTTCCATCATCTTTCGAGCTTTCAAAATGTTTTCGGGTTTTGCTATTTGGGATCTTAAAACAACAGGATCAAATTTCTTACGGAGTTCGTCTCCACGTCTGATTTCACTAACAAAATACGGCTTCATCATTTTACCATCATTTGCGACAGCATTGTAAAAATTGAGCATTTGTAAAGGTGTCATCATCAATTCATAACCATGCGCCATCCAAGGAATCGTGGTGCCATACCATTTATCCTTATCCTTTACTGGATCCTTAATCTCCGGTCTAGGCTCTCCATCAAGATCAATTCCAGTGGTTTCGTGCAATCCAAACTGCTTCAAACGCTTGATCCATTGTATGCGACCATCTCTTGAATTGTAGAGATCATTGGCAATACTAGCCACACCTACATTAGATGAAATTTCAAAAGACTCAGCCATGGTGGCAAACTTTCGTCCGTGCTTTTCAGAATCATACATGATACGATCCGAAAAATGTTTTACACCATAATTAAGATCAATAATGGTATCAACATTGGTCATCCCATCTTCCATAGCGGCAAGCATAGTGGCGAGTTTCATGGTAGAACCCGGTTCACTAAGTCTTGCAACAGCTTGGTTATACATCTCGAAGTAGGTACTATCGGCACTTTGGGTAAGGTTTGAGATCGCCTTTATGGCACCTGTTCCCACTTCCATTAAGATAGCCACACCACCTGATGCCTTGTTTTTCTGAACAGCTTTGAGCAATTCATGGTGAACAATATCCTGCATATCGATATTGATCGTTGTATAAATGTCGTCGCCTCGTTTGATTTCGTTTTCTGAGGGATCAAAAACTGGCACCCAAACATTTCCATCTGGTGTACCTTCTCTCCCGAGACGCTTCATGAGTCGTTGATCAGTATCACCTTTTAAAAACCGATCAAAATATCCTTCAAGTCCTATACGGTCTGCATTTTCTCTATCAACACCGATGGTCCTAGATGCTAATTCCTGAAATGGCTTAAATCGCTTACCATAACGGTTGGCAATCAAGCCACCACGCATCTTTCCTAATCTAAGAATTGGGGCTTTTTTTAGCTTACTATAGGCTTCAATGTCCAATCCCTTGCCTATAAAAAAGAATTTACTTTTCTTTTTTCTGGCAGCTTTTAAAGATTTCAACCATTCCGATTTACTTTTTGGAGCTATAACACTTGGATCAAAATTGCTTAAAAAATATGCCAATGAATCCACACCAGCATTAAAAACATCGCTTTTGATCACACTCATATCCATCCGAACCTCAAAGAACTGTATCGATGTAGAGAGAAGAATGCTTTCTTCAGCATAAATATTCCCTCTATCGGCATCGACTACCATCCACTTCACATTGGCTTCACCTTTCTGTCGCCATTTATCTTTTTCTAAAACACTGATCTTAAATACTTTGAAAAGGATTACAGCGGATGCAATCACAAAGAAAAACATCACTAAATATGCCCGCCATAACAACTCCTTCTTCCTGTCCATCGACCTGTTTACATTATCATTTATTAACTTTTTCAGCCACAATTTTGTATGGCGGCGTATTTGAAGGCAATAACCCGGAACCTTCGACCTTGCTTTCAATTTGCGATTGTATGCTACCATGCATCACCTCTTGCTTGAGATTCATGGCTCTCCACTTGGTATCTCTTACTTCCTGCTTCAATGCTTCGATCTTCCTTACGGCTTTCTCAGAAGCATGTGCGTTGGAGATATAAATCACACCCAACAACGCCAGATAGCATACAAACGGCAAATTGACAAAAATCCATTCGACCCATTTCAGTCTAAAAAGTGTAGCTTTCTTATCCTGGAAACTAGTCATAAAAAAATGAATTAATTTATTTTAATTATTAATGGTTAATTACTAATGATTAATTACTGTCCATTCATCTTACCTTTTGTTGTCTTCTGAATTGCTGTAATTATTTTTAGAACTTCTTCTAAATCTTGTGTCAAACTATTACCTTGATCTTTAGTCAAGTAATCTGAATCTGTCAATAATCGAATCCAAAATCTACATTCTCTCGCCTCTTTATACGAAATTGACATTTTTGCATAAAAGTCTTTGGTCGATTGCCCTCCAATTGCTTCTTCAATGTTTGCACCAATAGATGTTCCGCTTCGAACTAATTGCTTGGATAAAACATATTCAGATTTATTCTCAACAATGTATTTATAAGCCTTTACAATTCTTATTGCAAAATCATAAGTTTTCTGCTGAATGATATTTTCTCTTTCCATTAAAAATTATTAATTGAACATTATTAATTAGTAATTAAAATACCTTTTCGGCAACTCTCAATTTTGCACTTCTAGATCTTGCATTAACTTTTTGTTCTTTACTATCGGCTGTGATAACTTTTTTATTCACCAATGTAAAAGGCCTGAACACATTACCAAAGGCATCCTTTTCTAATTCTCCATCAAAGTTTCCAGTTTTGAAAAAATTTTTCACTACCCTATCTTCGATACTATGAAAAGTGATGACCACAAATCTACCACCAGGCTTGAGCAATTTATATCCTTCTGACAGCATTTCTTCGAGTGCTCCGATTTCGTCATTGACTTCCATCCGTAGCGCTTGATACACTTGAGAAAGATACTTCATCCTCGGCCCCATGGTGTGTTGATCCAGAATTCTATTGAGATCAAATGTCGTTCGAATTTCAGATATCTTGCGTGCATTAATCAATGCTTTAGCAAGTGTTCTGGAATTGCGCACTTCACCAAATCTACTCAATATGTCCACTAATGCATCTTCGCTGTACGTCTGCAACAAAGAAGTAGCTGTAAACTCGGCTTCATTGTTCATTCGCATATCTAACGGCGCATCGAAACGATAGGAAAAGCCCCTTTCGGGTACATCCAACTGATGAGATGAAACACCCAAATCAGCAAGGATTCCGTCCACTTCTGTTTCGCCTTCCAACCTAAGGAATCTACGCAGATACCTAAAATTGGCTTCGATAAGCGTAAGCCTGTCATCCTGAACACAATTGGCAACAGCATCATGATCCTGATCAAAAGCAAACAAATGCCCTTTGGCACTTAGCTTATGTAAAATCGACTTGGAATGTCCTCCGGCACCATACGTCACATCGACATATTTTCCATCGGGTTTAATTTTGAGATTGTCTATACTTTCGTCTAATAAAACTGATACATGGTACTCGCTCATCACATAGGATCGTGTAAATTACCTAATGGTTTGATACCTCCGAAAATGGATTCTGCAATAGAACCAAATTCGTCGGGTTCGTTGTCAAGCATTTCGTCATACTTGTCTTTAGCCCAGATTTCAATCTGATTTTGATATGCAAATAATACTACGTCTTTATCTATACCTGCATATTCCATCAGACTGCCCGGAAGATTGATGCGTTCTGCCGCATCTATTTCGAGCTCTGTTGCCCCACGATAAAAATACCTGATCGCCTGCCTTTGCTGCGTACTGTAAATATTTAATTGATTGATTTCGTTCGTCTTCATCTCCCAAACGTCATTGGGATACAACATAAGGTGCTTTTCGAATCCACGATTGATTGTAAACCTGAGATTTCCGTCGCCTCCGATTTGCTTAATGATTGCTGCTGGCAATTTAAGCCTGCCTTTGGCATCAAGTTTACACTCATATTCTCCTGTGAATTGGTACTGCTTCACACTTTCTGTTGGTTGATAAGGCAAAGATAGCATCCATTCCCACTTTTTCCCACTTTTTACCAAAAAAATATCAAAATATATATATAATTTTTTTAATTTGTTTTAGCATATAATCAAATATATTACACATTATAAATAATTTGATTACAAAAATGGATTTATGAAGGAATTAGTGTAAGATTTCGGACATTTGCCGATACCAATGCAGATATTAAATATTATGCAAATTTATATGTATTTAATATAACACACAAATATATTTATTAAAAATTGTAGTCTAATTAATAATACATATATATTATATTAATGTGAAGACATTATATACAATATAGCTATATAATTTATATTAAATGAATTTGTAATATTTTCCCTATCGGAAGTACGTTTTCATAGTGTTTTTGATGCATTTATATGTCTCTTTTCATGAAACTGTAATATGCTAAACTTATAAAAATACAACTATACAAAACTGCCATACCCATAGCATGTGAATACGGCAATAAAATATTGAAATTCCATTCTTTATTCACAAAATAGTCAGGAACCTTAAATAATGGAAAAGGCATCAAATCTTCAATGCTATTGATTGGCCAATAGTTTCTGCTTGAATTTTTAAAATAATATACGTGGATCAACATCAATATAGGCTCCAAAATCAATACATACATAAAATACGTCAACAGTGACAGCATTCCTTTTCTTATAATGAATGCCAACAAAAACGCAAAACTCATGTATCCTACACAGAGTAAGAAAAACCGAATAACGGCCATATTATTGTCCATAATAAGCTCCAAATCAAATCCATCCGTATGCAAAACGCCAATAACTATAGTAGATATGACGTAGAGTATCGTAGCTAAAATGGCCATAAAAAACATGGAATAAAGCTTAGATAGAAAAAAGTTCTTTCTCGTCATGCCTGTGATTATGTTTTGCCGCATGGTCCGATTGCTCACTTCTGATGTGATCATGTGAATTACTAAAAAACCTAGACAAAACGGTATCATCCAGTTGCCAATGTAACCTTGATAATCCCAAACTGTAGGAAACTCAAAAAAGGTTTTGGAACTAGGCATCGGTGGCGGCATGTCTTTAAAGGTATTTTTTCCACCCAAGATGATAAACGGTGATACCAAAATATATAATAGGCCAAGTGCTCGAAACACAGTATTGCCACTAAATTTTTTCCATTCCAACATCAAAAGGTCTTTCATACAAGTACAATTTATCTCGCAAATCTAAAATATAAATTTATCATCGCTGTGGATTTCAGACAAAAGATAAAAAACTGACTACGAAAGGAGGAAAGAGCATTATATTCTATGGATCGCAAATCTAAAATTTGTAAAATATAAAAGCCATCAAACAAACGTCTAATGGCTTTTAAAATTTGGCAAATAATTAATGGACTATCCTCAATCAAATTTTTGAAAACCTTTGAACTTGATTATATCCAGATGTATTAGTGATGTGAATAGAATAACTTCCTGCTGGAAGAGCGGAGATATTTAATTTTTGTTCAGTTTCAGAAAATGTTCCAAATCCCACAGCCTTTCCACTCATATCATAAATATTATAATTCATTGCTTCTGAACCGTTAATATTTTTTAATGTCACTGTAATAAATTCACCTGCTGGATTCGGATAAAGGACCAAGTCATCTTCAGCATTCTCCACATCATCAATTTTAGAAACAACTTTCTCACCATCCAGCATTAAATTACCACTTCCTATTACAGTGCCATCTTCACCATAAATCACATAATTTACATTAACATCTTTTCGGGTCGAAGTATAAAGAACATTAAATTGCTTTTGGTCAAAAGGTGTATAATCAGGTAATGTAAATCTTATTTGTGAATTTGTATTATCTACTTTTTCCAAAGGAAGCAAATCATTTCTTCCACCGAAGTAAAAATAGTTGCCCGCAGTTACACCTAATACTTGTGTATTGAATTGAGTATAATCAAAACCTAAACAAAGATACTTGGGTCTCATTGTGGCACCTAAGTCATCTAACTTGAAAGAAGCACCATAAATATTGCTGAAAGAAGGTGCAACTTGACTGATGCCCACTGTAGCATTGCTTGTGAAATTTTGTCCCACTGTAAAACTTTGAACGCAAGTATCTTGACATCCAATCGCACTAATTTTAATCTGCCCAGTTCCAAAACCATCTAAATAGAAAGTTAATTTTTTTGATCCTTGAGGTATATTAAAAGTATTAGTTCTGTTGGTTATTGTATCACCATCTATTACATATACCCCATTGACAAAAATATTTGAATTATTGGGTTCGAATTTTATCGCTTGTGTACAAGATTGGAAATTTGACACATTCACTTCTATCAATCTTAGGTTTTGATTTCGAAGTACATAGGCCCCATAATTGACAGATACTGTTTCACATATAGACAAGGTATCAGTAATACCGTTTCCGCCAGGATTACAACATGGCTGAAGCTGAATCCGCATAGTATCTTTAGCTTGTGTTAATGCAGTAGAAAGCCTGAAATCAATATCTATAGAATCCGCAGCAGCTGTTGATAGATCAAAAGAGAATGGAAGATATGATGCCAATGGAGGAACCGAACCAATAGCAAGATTTGAAATGCTTCCAACACCCAAAGGAAAACCTTCAAAAGTGCTTTCGTCCAAAAAAGAAGTACTTAGTTGCCCAGAAACTTTATAAGTATTGGTGCCATTTGAACGTTGAGCAAGACAAACCGCTTCTACATTATGCAACTTCAATGGCGCTATTCCTGCATTTGGATGATAATTTGCAAATTCAAGCAAGGTAATATTGTTGGCTTCAACCAATACATTATTGAGCGCACCACCAGAAGGATTTACGATCCAAGGAATATTGACTTCCTGATTTACTAAATACAATCCAGGCGTTAAGTTAGGTATCAATGCCTG
>Ga0073900_10001548_pt1 | contig 12694 bp, 14 predicted proteins | sample KloWWTmetKNB5Kit_FD_66666 | JGI IMG/M metagenome (GOLD analysis project Ga0073900, IMG submission 66666) | Active sludge microbial communities from Klosterneuburg, Austria, studying microevolution and ecology of nitrifiers - Klosterneuburg... | ecosystem: Engineered > WWTP > Aerobic digester >...
AAGACAAACAGAAAGAAACATTGTTGGCTATTAATGAAGCGGCTAAGGATTTTTATCACAAAATTTTGCTTACACATCCTGTTGCTCAAAAGTCTCGTGAATACTTAAAAGACAGAGGGTTAAAGGTCGACGATATTAAGACTTTTGAACTAGGTTATGCACCCAACTCTTGGGATTCTCTATTCAATATGTTGGTCAAAAAGGGATTTAGTCAGGCAGATATTGCCATGTCGGGGTTGGTAATAAGTAAAGACAGAGGTGGATTTTATGACAGGTTCAGGGGAAGAGTAATGTTTCCAATACGAGATATTGCGGAAAGATTGGTTGGGTTTTCGGGACGAACAATGATGAATGATCCCAAGGAAGCAAAATATGTAAATACTCCAGAAACGCCAATGTTTAGTAAGAGGAATTTGTTATACGGAATACACTTGTCGCGACAGTTTGTGACGAAAGAAAATAGTGTGGTTTTGGTTGAGGGACAGTTTGATATGGTTTCTTCTTTTCTGGCTGGAACAAAAAATGTCGTGGCAACAGGTGGTACGGCTTTAACTGATGGGCAGTTGCGGGTGATTAAAAGACTAACTGAGAATGTTTTGATTTGTTTTGACTCTGATTCGGCAGGCGATGCGGCCTCAAGGCGGGGTATCGAGATGGCAGAAAATGCGGGACTGGTTGTTAAAGTGGTGACTCTAGTGGGAGTTAAAGATCCTGACGAGATGGTAAGAACTAATTTGGCTGGATGGAAAGAAGCAATTAAAAATGCTCAAGGTGTGTATGACTACTACATTGATTGGGCGTTTCGTAGTTATGACAGAACAACTAGCGAAGGTAAGAGAAAAATAGGTCAGGAATTGATGCCTGTTTTGATGGGAATTAGTGATGAAATTGTCAAAAATCATTATGTGAAGATTGTGGCTGACAGGCTTGATACAACAGAAGATGTAATTATGCGAAGTATGAGTCAGGTTAAATCTAAGTCACTAGACTCTTTAACTGATTTTTCTAAGGTTGATGATTTGGCTAATAAAAAAATTGATGACGATATTGTTAATCACAAAGCAGGACTTGAGGAGTATTTTTTGGCTCACTTATTACAGATTGGTGATTATTCCTGTGAATTATCAATATGGCCGGAAGTTGGAGATATTAATGATACTGAGTTAAAACAAATATATCAGGCATTAATTGAATATGAGCCATTTAGGAGTGCAGGGAAGTTTAAAAGAGTTGAAGACAAAAATGAATATTTTAATCAATCGAGGTTTATTAGCAACTTGCCAGAAGAATTGGTTATTAGGGCGGACAAGTTGTGTCTACTAGACTTATCAGAGGTGATTGATGAGCCTCATGCGTTTGGTAATTCGCTTGAAAAATCAGCGATTAAGCTTTGTACGCTTGCATTAAAAACAAATTTGGATACAATAACACGACAGTTAAAAGAACTGGATGCTTCGGGCGGGGTGAAAGACCTAGCCATTCAAAGCCGGAAGTTTGCCAGATTATCTAAAAAACTAAGGTCAATGCAGAAAAGTTAAATTATGCCGAAAATTTCCAAAACCACAGAAAAAAAAGCTCCAAAAACAAAAAAAGAAACAAAAGTTAAAGAAAAGCCAATAAAAGTCTTAGCTGAGAAGAAGGTTAAAGAACCAAAAGCTCCAAAGCCAGTTAAGGTACCTGTTGTTAAAGTTCCTCGAACGGCTGCAGAAGAAAAACTAAAGTTGCAGATTCGTAAGCTGGTTAAAAAAGGGAAAGACAATGGTTATGTTACTCAGGACGAGATTTTTAAGGTTTTTGACAAACCAGAAGATCATATTAAAGATTTGGATCAGTTGTATGCCAAGCTAATTGATTTGGGGGTAGATGTTTTTGACACCATAGAAAAAACAGAAGGGTCTGAAGAAAAGTCAGACGAAGTGGTTGTGTCTGAAGATTTGGGAGTATCTGATCCAGTCAGAATGTATTTAAGGGAAATCGGAAAAGTACCACTACTTAAGTACGAAGAAGAAATTGAATTAGCTAAAGCAATTGAAGCGGGTTCGGCAGCAGCTAAGCAAAAATTAATTTCTTCTAATCTAAGACTAGTTGTCTCAATAGCTAAGAAATATGTCAATCGTGGACTGAGTTTGTTGGACCTTATTGAAGAAGGAAACATTGGACTTATGAGAGCGGTGGATAAATTCGACTACAAAAGAGGGTTTAAGTTTTCGACTTATGCGACATGGTGGATTAGGCAGGCCATAACTAGAGCTATAGCTGACCAAGCTCGAACAATTCGTATTCCTGTGCATATGGTGGAGACAATTAATAAATATGGTCGTGTGAGTAGAAGATTGATGCAGGATTTGGGTCGTGAAGCAACAGCTGAAGAGATAGCCAGAGAAATGGAAATCGAAGTCGAAAAAGTAAGAGAGATTATCAAAGTCAGCCAAGAGCCAACGAGTTTGGAAAAACCTGTTGGAGAAGAAGAAGACTCGAGACTTGGGGATTTTATTCCTGACGAGACAGCTTCGCCTGACCAGCAAGCATCAGCAGCACTACTTAAAGAACATATTAGTGAAGTGTTTTCGACACTAACACCAAGAGAAGCTAAGGTTTTGGAGTATCGATTTGGTCTTGAGGACGGGAAGCAGAGAACTCTAGAAGAAGTTGGTAAGGAGTTTGGAGTTACACGTGAAAGAATTAGACAAATTGAAGCTAAAGCTATAAGAAAATTGAGACATCCGTCGCGGGCAAAGAAGTTGCGAGATTACGCAGAGTTTTAAAAATATTTAAATTTTATTTTTTAATTACAAATTGTTTTAAATTTACTTTCTTGGCACACCAAAAATCCCAGCGTGATTTTTGGTTTTCACTTTTTCTGCGTTCTTTTGCTTAAAAGCAAAAACCGTGCCCACTCAGAAAAAGAGATCCAAGAAAATAAATTCAGGATTATAAAGACAAAAAGTGGGCAACAAAAGGAGAGTTTGGAGTAGGGAAGATTGAGGGAGAACCTTAGTTTTAGGTTTCCTGAAACGCAGGCTTGTAGCTCAAACTGACTGAGTAATGAGTTGGCCGAAATTACGAAGGAATTTGAGCGAAAACCTACTTTTCGGAGTTGAGGAGTTCTTGGGTTGGGTCGGTGATGGTGATTGAATTGAGTTCTTTATCCAAATCAGTTGGTTCGGTTGAATTGGTTAGTGTTGGTTCGGTGGTTGGTTGTGTAACTTGGCTTGATTTGTCAGTAGTGTTATCTGTTGTGTTTTGTGTAGATTTGGTTGAGCAAGCCGAGATAATAGCGGAGGTAATAATTAAAGCGGTTATAAGTTTTTTATTTTTCATAATAGTTTATTGAGTTGGTATTGCGATTTTTTTGGCTTCGTTAATAGCACTTCTAAGATTTTTTTGAGTATCGATAAGTTTTTGATGGGTGGTTCTTATTGATTCTTTAAGTTTAGGGAATTCGGTTGTGATGTTGTCCTTATTGATTCCGCTTAGTATATCGGTGGAGGTAGTAATGCTAATTAACGCTTCAGCTAATGAGTTTTGGGCTTTTGTTAGCTCTGCTTGAGAGTTAGTAATATCTTTTCCGGCTGTTTCTAGCTCAGTAAGTTTGGTTTGAATGCGGGTTAAGACATTGTTTAAGTGGTCGGCGTGTTTGGTTTGGCGTTCGATAACTTGTTTGGCTACTTCGGTGCGTTTTTGTTGGAATTGAAGTCTGATTTCCTCTTTTTTCTCCTCAATTTCGGCTTTTATTTCTTGTCGTTTTTCTTCGATTGATGATTTTATTTCTTGTTTTTTTTCTAAAATATTTGATTTGATTTCGAGGCGTTTTGGTTGAATTTTGTGTTCTTCTGCTTCTTGTGATTCAGTATTAGAAGTTGTGGGTTCGTGGTCGGCAAGCGCCACAGTAGGCGAAAGTAATGAGGAAATAGTAACGGCTGAAACAATAAGCTGTTTAAGCATATTTTGATTATACAATTTTGTCGGGAAAAGTGGCGTTTTGCAAAAGGATGTGAGAATGGTAAAATCTTGAAGCTAATTATCGTAATTAGTAATAGTCCTCGATAGCTCAACGGTAGAGCGCCCGCCTGTTAAGCGGTAGGTTCTAGGTTCGAATCCTAGTCGAGGAGCTGATAATAGCGTTACAATTCCATTGAAATGATAAGCTAAGTAAATGACTAGGTTGGCAGTTGTTGTTTTTGTTTTATTTAGTTTGTCGCTTATTGTTTTTATCTCCTTAAAATCTCAAGAGAAAGAGTCCTCTCCACCAACGTTGACAAAAAATTTCGTTGATCTTGAAAAAATTGAAAAAATTTCAAAGTACCGAAGTTGTCAGGGGCATATTGTTGTGCCAACAGATGCAAGTGAAATTATGAGAAACATGAAACATTATGTGTTGTTAAAAGAAGAATTTCGAGGAGTCGATAAGGTTAAACTTTTTGCACCGTATGATGCGTATGTCAGTTCTTTTGCAAATACGGAGAACGGACTTGAAGGAGAACTTTGGTTTGATGCGGGCTCGGATTGGCAATTTAGTATTGAACATATAAATATTATTCCAAAACTAAAAAGTGGTGGTAATGTGAAAGCGGGAGATTTGGTGGGATATTCAGGACCAAAAGGGTTTGATATTGTTTTTGCCGTAGGGACTTCATCCCCGAAAATAATTGATGGATATAATAGTCCTTTTGCGAAGCTGGACTCTCCATTTTTTCATATGAATACTGAGACATTTTCCCAATATCAAAGATTTGGAATTCAAAGTCCTGAAGTAATGGTTTACACAAAAGAATATCGGGATAATAACATGTGTAAATATAGAGATTTGCAGGGTGGACTAAATGATATTGATCACCCAGAAGATTGGTTTATCTTAAAATAGAATAGGCTCTGGCATTTTCGGGCAGATAGAGCAGATTTGGTAAAATTAGGATATGTTTAAGAATCCTGTTATTAATGCTCTAACAGCTGCGGGTTACATTGGTCTTGTTGTGTCTGTCCTAAATCTTTTATCGTTGACTCAAGGAAACAAGCCAGATACAGCATTTGCTCCAGTGGTGTTTTTGTCTCTGTTAACACTTTCTGTTGCCGTAATGGCTTGTTTGTTTTTTTATCAACCACTCCAGCTTTTTATTGATGGAAAGAAAAAAGAGGCAGTGAGTTTGTTCGTTAAAACTGTTGGGGTCTTTGCAGTTTTTACAGTTTTGGTCTTAATTTTGCTTTTTTCCGATCTTATTTAACTAAAATTCGTAGATATTTAGTTTATTTCTTAGCAGTAAAGTCTTTGTATAATTGTAGATATGAAGAGCGTTTTTGGCGTGATGGTTTTGGTTGGAATGGTTTTTGTAACTAGTGCGTGCGATCCGGTACAAGGGCCACCGTCTGTTTTACGCGTTAACAATGGATCGACTAATTCGGCGCAAGTAGATATAGAAGAAAGTGGTGTTAGTTTGACGGCAAATTTTGAAATAGAGGCGGATGGAATAAAGCGAAATTTTAGTCGGGGAATGTATATGAACTTGTCGAAAGACGTTTATATCGAGAGTCCGGAGTCAAGTAATGTTGTGCGTGTGAAAAAAGAAGGAATAACTTGGAGCGATTTTTTTAAGACGTTGCCAATGAGTTTGGCCAAAGATTGTTTGATTACCGGTACAAAACAAGAATTTTGTACCAACGAGACAAAAAAATTAAAGTTTTTTGTAAATGATGTGGAAAATCCTGACGCTTTGGATGAAGTTATTAAACAAGATGATAGGTTAAGAGTTGTATATGGAGAATAGTTAGCTTTTATTTCTTGAGTTTCCGATGTAGTATTGGGGTGTTAGGCAATACTAAAACGATTGGGGGTGAATGAATAGATGAAAATGCTACACATGGTTGCTTTTTTGCTTACGATTGTAGGAGCGGTTAACTGGGGGTTAGTGGGATTATTAGAATTCAACCTTGTTACTGCAGTTGTCGGATCAATTGCTGGAGCAGAAAAAGTGGTTTATATCTTGGTTGGAGCTTCGGCGGTGTATTTGTTGGTTACCCACAAAAAAGACTGTAAGGTTTGTGCGTAATTAGGGTGACTTTGTAATGAAGTGAATTAGTCAAAAATGACTGCCTGGATTTTTGTTTAGAGGATCTGGTCGTTTTTTTGGGTTATAATTTTTGGACTTATGACTGAGAGGATTGAGACAAAACTACTGGATTGGAGACTAAAAAGGAATATCACACAAGAAGAGTTGGGAAAGGCGGTTGGAGTTACCAGGCAGACGATTATTGCTATTGAGAAAGGGAATTATACACCATCGGTGCTACTTGCAATTAAAATTGCTAATTTTTTTAAAACTTCGGTGGAGAGTATATTTGAAATAAAGCAATGAAAAATATTTCAGAAATTATTGTAGGGTTAGCAGTTGTGATTATTTTGGTGGTTTTTCTAAATCCGACTAAGTTATTAATGCCGGTGTCTGTCAATTTGATGTTAATTTTGTGTCTGGTTTTGGTTTTTTTGGCTTTTGTGGGTTTAATTTGGAAAGAAAAATCAGTAGACGAGCGTGATGGTTTGCATATTCAAAAATCTGGAAGGCTGTCGTTCTTGGTTGGTTCTACGGTTTTGGTTATTGGTGTCGTTGTTCAATCTTATAGGCACGAAATAGATCCCTGGTTGATTTATGGGCTGACGGCAATGATTTTGACGAAATTGGTTGCTCGAATTTTTCATAATTTTAAAAATTAAATGTTAAGTTGACTTGACATTTGAACTGTTCAATTATTATCATTAAGAAAACAAAAAAATACCTTATGAAAAATAATTTGTTGATTTTTGGCGGAGTTGGAGTATTGGTTGTAGGGTTAGTTGGATTTTTGATAATAAATGGCGGGAATAATGGTAATGAAGCTGAAATGATGGGAAAAAGTGATGTAATGGAAAATACAGAAGAGGCGATGGTGACTGATGATAAGATGGAAAAAACTCAAGACGAAATGATGGAAAAAAGTGGAGAATATGTGAGTTATGAAGCTGGTGTTATGGAAAAAACAAGTAAAACTCGTCGTGTATTGTTTTTTTACGCTAATTGGTGCCCAACTTGTCGACCGGCTGACGAAAGTTTTAAAAAAAATGTTAACCAAATACCAGCGGATGTTAGCTTGGTTCGGGTTAACTATAATGACACCGAAACCGAACAAGCTGAGACAGATTTAGCCAAAAAGTACAGAGTGTCATATCAACACACGTTTGTTCAGATAGATGAACAGGGAAATGAGGTTGCCAAATGGAATGGCGGAAAAATTGACGAACTGATTAAGAATTTGAAGTAAATAATTATTTTTAGTTTATGTTTTTGATACTGGGTTTTGCATTTTTGGCAGGTGTTGTGACTGTGCTTTCACCTTGTATTTTGCCTTTAATGCCAATAATTTTGTCTTCAGCTAATGGGGTGGGGAAACAGAAGCCAATTGGTGTTGTGATCGGCTTTGTTTCTAGTTTTACTTTTTTTACGTTATTTTTATCGACAATTGTGAGAGTCAGTGGTGTCCCAGCTGATTCGTTAAGATTGGTTTCGATTGTGGTTTTGTTTTTGTTTGGTTTAAGCATGTTGGTACCTGTATTTCAGAAAAAGATTGAGATATTTTTTAGCCGATTTGCCAATCTTGTTCCAAATGGACAAAAAAAGGGCGGAATAGTTGGCGGAATAGTTGTTGGGGTTTCTTTAGGGCTTTTGTGGACTCCATGTGTAGGTCCAATTTTGGCATCGGTAATTAGTTTGGCAATTACTGGTACGGTGACAACTGAAGCGTTTTTGATTACTTTGGCTTATGCATCTGGGACAGCAATTCCAATGTTTTTGATTATGATGGCTGGCGCAACTGCTCTCAAAAAGGTTTCTTGGTTAGTAAGGAATGGGGCAAATATCCAAAGAGGATTTGGAGTGTTAATGATTATAACAGCGGTAGGAATATTTTTTAATATTGATCGAAGATTTCAGACTTTTATTTTAGAGACTTTTCCAAATTATGGTGTGGGCTTAACGGGATTTGAGGACAATGATAATACGAAAAAAGAACTTGAAAAGATAAATCAAAAAAATGCCGACGACATGATTGGCAAGATAACTTTGGATATTAACAAGGGTATGGGTATTAAGGGTCCAGAGTTGATAGAGGGAGGAGAGTGGTTTAATAGTTCTCCTTTGACTCTTGAGGCGCTTAAAGGGAAGGTAGTTTTGGTTGATTTTTGGACTTACTCATGTATCAACTGTCAAAGAACTTTTCCATATTTGAAAAACTGGTGGTCTAAATATGAAGATGATGGTTTAGTAATAATTGGGGTGCATGCGCCAGAGTTTGAATTTGAAAAAAATCCTGAAAATGTCAAAAAAGCCTTGAGTGATTTTGGAATCACATATCCAATTATGCAGGATAATGATTTTGAGACTTGGAGAGCATATGGAAATAGATATTGGCCAGCAAAATATTTGATAAACAAAGATGGGGATGTTGTATATACCCATTTTGGTGAGGGAAAGTATGATGAGATGGAGAAGAAAATTCAGGAATTATTATTGGAGTCTGGGGTAGAAGTAAAGGATGAAGTCAATAATCAAGAAGGGAAGATATTTTCTAGAACCCCAGAAATTTATTTAGGCTCACTAAGAGTTCAGTATCTTGATTCTCCAGAGCAAATTATTGAAGGTAAAAAGATGTTGTTTAGCCGACCTAAAAACTTATATGAGAACTATTTTGCTTTTGAGGGGAATTGGACAATGATGAAGGAATATTCATTAGCTGATAAAGGATCAAAGCTAGTTTTAAACTTTGAAGCTAAGGAGGTTTTTTTGGTGGCACGACCGAAAGGCAATTCTGGAACTATTCAGGTTTTGCTGGATGAAAAATATCAAGCGTTTGGTGAGGATAATAAAAATGGTGTGGTAAATATTAATTCTGATCGGCTTTATAAAATAATTAATTTACCGAGTGCTGGTAGGCACGAACTAAGAATTGATTTTAATGATGATCAGGTTGAAGTTTACGCATTTACTTTTGGCTGAAACTAACTACCACCATTAATACCAAAGAGAATAGTGGAGAGGTCGATGTTGGCAAAATGTAAATACCATTCGTTCCAAAGTTTGTAAGAAACGACAATAATCCAAATTAGTTTCCAGTGTTTAAGGTATGTGCTGTAAGCTTTTTTTTCTGATTTTTGTTTAAAGATAATTAGGACATAAATAAGAAGCAAAGGTTCAAGGAAGTTCTGGAAATAAAAGAAGAATATTTCGTTATTTGTAATAAAAAATAATAATTGTCCAATTAATCTGTAAACAAATAAGATTAGAATTGTTTTTCTAATATGCCACCGCCATGCCAAAATTAGCATAAAAATGTAAGAGATTAGATCGGCGGATTTATCAATAGTCTGATATAAATAGTCTGATAATCCAAGGCTTTGTAATATGTCCCCGTCTACAATATCGAGTAAATAATTACCCCATAAGCCAAAGAGTGGAAAAATTAACATTGATGCAGGAATGGCAAGTTTGAGAAAGACGATAAATATTTGGATTGCAGTAAGGATCATATTGTCTTACTCAAAAGCTAAGTCTCGCAAAGAAGTATCGGATGATTGGGGGTCGTTGGACGCGTAAATGGTTTTGATTCGCTCAAAAACTTTACTGGATATCTTGCTAATTGTTTCTGCTTGTGTATCAAAATCGTTTCCTTTTGTCATGACACACAGGGAATATGGATGGTTAGGAAAATAAATAATCCCGCAATCGTGTAGTTGTTTAAGATTTGATTGCAGACTCTTTCGTTCACCAAATTTGTGGGCAACTCTGATGTTGTCTGGAATTGGTTTTCTTAAAGCTAATTTGAAGTTGGACTTGGTAAGAATTTCTAGAGCTTTAGCGCTAAGTTCTTCATTAAGATAAGTTGAATTATATAAAATCCGAAAAAAAGACGTATAGGCACGTACTGTCATAAATTCTGCTTCAGGGTCATTTTCGGGCACATTGATACCAAGGTCGAAATATGTTTGGTTAGATATTTCTGGATCAAGATGTTGTTTGAGGAGGTGGGTTGCTTCGTTATCAGAGTGAATAATCATATATTCAATTAGTTGTTCAATTGTATATTCATTGCCAAGTTCGACATATTCTCTGGCGGTATAGAATTCGTGTTGGTTAAGATTCATTTGTTCGGTATAAGTAATTTTTGTACTGAGGAAGCTGGGGTTTTTTTCTGCCTGTTTGAAATATGCCATCATCAATGGCACTTTGAATAAGCTGGCAGGTGAAAATGTAAGGTCTGAGTGGATGCCAAAGGATGTGCCTCCGTAATTTAGCTCTCTAAAGAAAATTCCAGTTGGGCTGTGTTCTGTGTGGCCTTCTTCTTCTTTTAGTAATGTTTTTAGGTCTTGCTCAAGTAGTCCGATTTTTGGATTTGGTTTTTCTATTTCGAGATCAAAGCCGTGGATTGGATTAATTAAATTTGAATCAATTTTATTGGAAAGTGGTTCAATAATATTATTTTGGCTGTTCTTGGGTAAGAATTGACTCCCAATGAAGAGGCCTATACCTGTGCAGGTAATTGCTAGAGCAATGTAGGAGAATTTCATTCTTTACTATTGGTTGAAATTATACATTTTTTATTTAAATTTCAGATATTTGTTCAACAAGTTCTGGTGACCAGTGGCGCACTAATCCATCGGGCATAATTACAGCCCTGTCTGGTTCTAATTCGGTAATAAATTCCTCTGTGTGGCTAACGATAAGCATTGAGCCTTTGTAAGCTTTAATGGCTTCGAGAATTACTTTTTGAGAAATAACATCAAGATAAGTTGTTGGCTCGTCGAGAATTAGTAGATTATTGTCACTAAGCATAATTAAGGCGATTGATAATCTGGTCTTTTCTCCTCCTGATAGCGTGGATATTTTTTGGTGAATTTTGTTGCCTGTGAACATAAATTTGGCTAAAAATGGACGAACAAACAGCTCTGATTGTCCACTAATTTCTGATGCGGTTTGGGCAAGGGTTTTGGAGAAATCAAAAGTTTCGAATTCTTGAGAATAGTAGCCAATTTGAAGATTCTCATCTTTTGTAATTATCCCCGAGTCGGGCTTTGTGATACTGGTAAGGATTTTAATAATTGTGCTTTTGCCTGCACCGTTTGGACCTATCAAAGCTATTCGCTCACCTCTTATTATAGATAGAGAAAAATCTGAAAGAATTTCTTTATCGTTATATGATTTAAAAATATTTTTGATACTAATTGGGATTTCCCCAACTTTGGATGGGGTAGGGAGGTTGATTTTTATCTTTTGCACTTCTTTTGGTAGTGCTGGTAGGGCGTCTTCAAGTCGTTCAATACGTTTGGCTAGAATGCTTTTTTTGCGCGAGTATTGATCGTAGAGTGTTAGGCTTTTTTTGAGTTTTTTGATGTGTTTTTGTTCGATTTCGACACTTCTTTTTAATAGTTCTTCGTTTTGCTGCTTGGTTAGTAAATATTTTGAGTAGCTGCCTTTGTATTCTTCAATTGTTTTGAATTGGGAGTTGATAAAGATTATTTTGTCGATATATTTGTCTAATAATTCCAAGTCGTGAGAAATCATAAGCAATGTTTTGGGATAGTTAGCTAGGAAATTCATTACCCATTTTTTACCTTTTTGGTCTAAAAAGTTTGTGGGCTCATCAAGAAGTAGGGTGTCAGGCTTGGCAAGTAGGGCTTTGGCTAAGGCTAGTTTGGTTTTTTGGCCACCAGATAAGTTTTGTGGAGATTGTTCAAGTTTTAGGTTTGCTAGTTCGAGTCCGAAAAGAATTTTTGAAAGTTCGTGATCAGGGTGGGAGCTGGTTGGGTCGATATAATTTCTTAGAGTTGGGCTTGATTCTAATTGAATATCGGTTTTTACTTCTTGAGGAACATAACCAAGTGTGCCTGAGATAATAAGTTTGCCCTCAGTTGGCTCGATTTCTCCAATAATGGCTTTAAAAAGTGTTGATTTGCCACTACCGTTTGGTCCGACTAAGCCAGCCTTAATATTGTTGTTAACTATAAAGTTAACATTTTCATAAAGATTGCCAAATTGATGTCCTAGAGTTAGATTTTCAGCTTTGATCATAGGTTAACATGTGGCTATTATCTATCTGTTTGATTTAAAACACAAAAATTTGAAGGTTAAATTTTTAATATTTTTGTTGTTGGTTAAACTTGTAAGGGAAATGAAATGGAATTATAGTTAAGTATGAATTATATGAAGGGAGGTGAGTGTGTTGAATCCTAAACATTTTTTGATGCTCGGAGGAGTTGTGCTTGTTTTGTTGGGTGTGGCTGGAATGTTTGTTTTAGGCCCATCAGTGGAATCTAGTATGCTCGGCGAGAAGTTTTTCCTGACTGAGGGTGAGAATATTGCTCACTTAGTTTTGGGAGCTGTTGCTCTTGGGGCGTATTTTACGATTAAGAGTGCAAAATTACTTAGACTATTAGTTTTGGTTGTTGGAGTAGTTGCAGTAGTTGCGGTAATTTGGGGACTAGTTAGTATGGGTAAACCTAATCCAAATATTGGCGTAGCTAATCTTGAAAATCCAGCTGATAACATCCTGCACGCACTAGTTGCGGTATGGGCACTTGTAACAGTGTTTAAAAAATCTGCATAAAAACTAAGGTGTTTTTGTTGATTCGGGAATTTTTGTGCGGTCTTTCGCGAGTGTTTTTTTGGTAAATTTT
>Ga0073900_10001554_pt1 | contig 12669 bp, 7 predicted proteins | sample KloWWTmetKNB5Kit_FD_66666 | JGI IMG/M metagenome (GOLD analysis project Ga0073900, IMG submission 66666) | Active sludge microbial communities from Klosterneuburg, Austria, studying microevolution and ecology of nitrifiers - Klosterneuburg... | ecosystem: Engineered > WWTP > Aerobic digester >...
TGGTTGCCTTCATCGCCTGGCCGACGAGATAGCCCAGCACCTTCTCCTGCCCGGCCAAATACTGCGCCACCTGCGAGGGCGACCCAACCACCACCTCCTCGACGATCGCCCGTAGCGCGCCCAGATCGTTGATCTGCCCCAGCCCCCTCGCACTGACAATCGCGGCGGCGTCGGCCCCGCTCGCATACATCTCTTCAAGGACCATCCGGGCCGTCGTCGTGTTGACCGCGCCGCTCTCGATCAGGCCTACCAACGCGCCCAGTTGCTCGGGCCGCACCTTGACCTCCCCAATTGTCGCGCCGCCCTTCATCAACCGGAACAAATCAGTCGTGATCCAGTTGGAGACCGTCTTCGCGCGGGCCGCCGTCCCGCCCGCCACTGCCCGTTCAAAATACTCGGCGATGCCCCGATCCATGGTCAGCACGCTGGCGTCATAGGCGCTTAGCCCGTAATCGGACTGATAGCGCCGCTGTTTTGCGAGCGGCAGCTCGCGCAGACGGGCGGCCACCTGGGCCAGCCAGGCGTCATCCACATCCAGCGCGGGCAGGTCTGGCTCGGGAAAATAGCGGTAGTCGTGGGCGTCCTCCTTGTCCCGCTGGACGAAGGTCACCCCGCGCGCGTCGTCCCAGCCCATCGTGACCTGGCGGACGGTCCCGCCCGCGTTCAAAACCTCAGTTTGGCGCCGGATCTCATAGGCGACGCTGTCACGCACGGCCCGCAACGAGTTCAAGTTTTTGATCTCGACCTTTGTCCCAAACGCGGCGCTGCCCTTTGGGCGCAGGCTCATATTGGGCTCGCAGCGCAGCGCGCCCTTCTCCATATCGCCGCTGGCGATCCCCAGATAACGCACAATGTCTTGAATCGCGCTCAGATACGCGTAGGCTTCATGGGCGCTGAAGATGTCCGGCTCGGTCACGATCTCGAGCAACGGCACGCCGCTGCGGTTGTAGTCGACGAACGACGCGCCGTTCGCATGGGTGAGCTTGCCGGTGTCCTCCTCGAGGTGGGCCCGCCGGATGCGGACGCGTTTCGCATAGGAAGCATCGCTCCAGCCCGCGCTCAAGTCGCGCACATCGAGATCGAGATAGCCGTCGTAGCACATCGGATACTGATACTGGGTGATCTGATAACCCTTGGGCAGATCGGGATACCAGTAACTCTTGCGCTCCCAGAACGTGTGGGTGTTGATCCTGCAATTCAGCGCCAGGCCCAGCAACATCGCATGTTCGACCGCCCGGGCGTTGATGACCGGCAGCGCGCCCGGCATCCCCAGACAGGTGGGGCAGGTGCGGGTGTTGGGCGGCGCGCCAAAAAAATCGGCCGGACAGGCGCAGAACATTTTGCTCGCCGTGTCCAGTTCGACGTGCATTTCCATGCCGATGACAACTTCGTATTCCATGAGGGATCCAGAGCGCCCGGCGCGCGTTACGCGCCCAGCTTGAGTTCGGGCTCGACATCCATATCCAGGCCGTGGCGCTCGCCGCGCCGATAGGCCCAGTAGGCCGCCGCCCCGATCATCGCGGCATTGTCGACGCATAACGCCAGGGGCGGAAATGAAATGGGCATGCGCACGCCATCCGCCGCAATCGCCAGGCGCTGGCGCAACAGTTTGTTGGCCGATACACCGCCCCCGACCAGGATCGCCCTGGCATCGAAGTCGCGGGCGGCCTGCAGCGCTTTCTCGACCAGCCAGTCCACGACCGCGGACTGAAAACTCGCGGCGATATCGGCAATCGGCACGCGCGACATAGGCGAGCCGGCCAGGGCCCCGGCTTCTTCGGGCTTGCCGGTCCGCTCGCGCACGATCTGCAGCGTGGCGGTCTTTACCCCGCTGAATGAGAAGTCATAGAGCGCATTCTCGCGGTACGGACGGGGCAAGCCGGAAGCAGGGCCCTCGCGCCGGCGGCGGGGATTGATTTTTGGCCGTCCGAACTTAAAGGCGTGCGGATTGCCGGTCTGGCTGACCTTCTCGATCGCCGGACCGCCGGGATAGCTCAGGCCCAGCAGCCGGGCGACCTTGTCAAAGGCCTCGCCGGCCGCATCGTCAACCGTGTGCCCGAGCAATTCATACTCGGCGTGTCCGCGCATGAGCACAAGCTCGGTATGCCCGCCGCTCACGATCAGCGCAATGAGCGGGAACTCCCACATTCCGCGGCCCGGGGGCAGGGCGGTCTCCAGCCAATGTGAATAGATGTGCCCCTCGAGGTGATTGACCCCGATCAGGGGCAGCTCACGGGCCAGGCAGATCCCCTTGGCGGCGTTGACGCCCACCACGAGTGAGCCCGGCAAACCCGGGCCGCGTGTGACGGCGATGGCGTTGACGCTCTCCCACCCGGCTTCGGCCTCGGCCATGGCCCTGGCGATGACCGGCCCGATCGCCTCGACATGGGCCCGCGACGCCATTTCCGGGAAAACGCCCCCATAGGCCGCATGCAGGTCTATCTGAGACGCGATGACGTTGGAGCGGATGAAGCGCCCGTCGTCGATGACGGCGGCGGCGGTCTCATCACAGGAGGTCTCGATCGCCAGGATCCGGACCGGGGGCTCGGGCGCCTTGGGCCGTTCCGTCCGGGCTGGACCGGGTCGCGGAATACTGGCCGACAGCGGCATTTGTAGTTCTGTCAAGCGCAACGTATTATATGGGTCATATACGCCACGACTATAAACGTGGGTTGTTCGTAGCAGGGAGATATCGTGAAGACGCGACAAACGGCCAGTGACCGCATGCTTGAAGAAGTCAAGCGCAGCGTTTTCCAATACGCGCTCTTTCGCCCGGAAAGCGCGATTGTGATTGCGCTGTCCATCCTGTGCGCCGGGGCATCCCTGGTCTTCCCATGGTTTCCCGGCGCCTGGTGGTTGTGGTTGGGCTTTGGCGCCCTGGGCGAAGGCGCGCTGGTTTTGAGCACCCTGAAAGACGAGAAATTCCATCGCTGGGTGATGGACCGGCTCTTTCGCGAGCGGTTTGACATCTCCAGGCTCAGCCTGTCAGAACTCCGCCAGAAGGCCCAGAAGGCGCTGGACTACCGTGAACTCATCGTGCAGGAGATCGAACGGCGCGATGATGCGGTTTTGGATGACCACCTCATGGATGTGGCGCGGGGGATGGAGGACTGGATTGGGCAGGTTTACCGCCTGGCCCAGGGCCTCGACAATTACGCTCGCGATCCGATCATCGCGCGCGACACGGCGGCCCTGCCTGGCGAACTCCAGCAGCTCCGCCAGCAGGCCAGCCGGCCGATGAGCGGCGGCGTGCGCGAACAGTACGAGCAAACCCTGCGGATGAAGGAGTCCCAGCTCGAGGCGCTGACCGGCCTGCGCGACACGATGAGCAAGGCCCAATATCAACTGGACAACACGCTTGCGGCAATGGGCACGGTCTATATGCAGACCAAACTCATCGGCAGCAAGGACGTCAACAATTCGCGCGCGCAGCGGCTTCAGGCCGACATGCACGAGCAGGTCCAGGCGCTGCGCGACACCAGCACCGCGCTGGACGAGGTTTACAACACCCGGGTGGCAAATCTCGCCACCCGATAAGTGGCAATTCGGGCCATTGGCCCGAATTGCCTGAGAAAAAGGGCCATGCAACTCAATCGAACCCGGATCCTGTTCTTTGCCATCATCGGCCTCGCCGCCCTGGTGGTGTGCGTTGGCGTCGCGCTGACGCAGCTTGGAGGCGTTCCCCTGAACCCCGGCGCGCCGACTGCAACGGCCGCGCCTCGCGCAACCGATGCGCCGGTGCTGCAGACCCCGCAGGTCAAGGCGCCAACGCCCATCTGGGGACCGAATTACAAAGCCGGGGACGGCAAGCCGACCTTCATTTGCGGTTTGGACGCATTCGCCTCGTATCTCACCCTGATCCAGATTCAGACCCAGGGTCTCGACGTGGCGCGCGGCTTTCATCTCGGCATCGTGCCGTTGCAACTGCCCAACAAGCCGGAATTCGCGCTGACTGAGGAGCAGAGCGATGGTTTCATCCAGTCGGGTCAATGGGACTGCGTGCTGAATACGGTTGACTCGGTCGCGACCGCGGGCGGCGGCGTGATCACCGCCATCGTCGATGAGAGCGCCGGCGGCGACGGCTTGTGGGCGCGGAATGTGCCGACCATCAACGATCTGAAAGGCAAGCGGATTGCGTTTGTTCGCGACAGCTCAGCCGAGTACTTCGTCTACTACACCCTGTCGGTCGCCCGGCTCAACCCGAAGTTCGATGTGCGCCTCGTGCCGGCCGACACGCCGGACGAGGCGGTCAAGCTCTTCAACGAAGGCAAAGCGGATGTGGTGTCGGCCTGGGAGCCGCAGTTGTCGCGAGCCAAGACCGGGGGCGGCACGCCCTTGCTGACGACCAGCCAGCTCCGGCTCATCGTTGACGCGCTGATCATGTCCAAGGCCTCGATCGCGGCCAAGCCGAACGTCGTGCAATCGTTCCACGATGCGTGGTTCGACGCGCTCAAGCAGCAGGCCGAAAACTTCGACGTGTCTGCGGCCGCCATCATCAAATGGGGCAACACAGACTGGACCGAAGTGCGCACTCCGGCCGATCTGCGCGCGCAGCTCGACAAGATCGCCCAGGCCGATCTGAGCGGGAACGCCTTTGTCATGCGCGATCCGGCCGCGCTGATCAGCCGGATCGAGATCGCCCGCAGGGTGTGGGCGGGCGCTGGCGTGGCGTCCGAACCGGGCAAACCCGAAGACCTGATCGACCCGCGTTTCGTGGCGAATTCTTCGGCCCAGCCGAATCTCAAGGCAAGCGGCCAGTTGGTCAACACCTCATTTTCGATGTCGGCCAAACCCGACTTCTCGGCCCTCAAGGTCAAGGCGGCGGACACGCTGGCCGTGCTGCCCTGCCGCGAGTTCAAGTTCCTGCCCGATAGCGCAACGCTCACGCTCGAGTCGCGGCGGATCCTGGACGATTGCGTTGCGCCCACCTTGCAGCAGTCGGTCGGGCTCTTCCTGCGGGTGACTGGATCGTCGGCCTGGCCGGGCCCGAAGGGCACTTACACCGAGGCTCAGATCAAGGAGTTCGCCCAGGCCCGCGCCGTGGCGGTCATCGACTATCTGTCCGCCCAGCACAAGATAGACAAGGCCCGCTTCATCGCGGATGCCGCTCTCCCGCCGCCCGAGCGCCGCGAAACCGATGACGCTGCGCTGCAGGAGAAGGATCGCTACGTAGAGATGACGCTCATCACGGTGGGTCGGTAGATCGAATTCACGTTCACGTTTGCGTTTACGTTCACGTCGACGGGAACGTAAACGCAAACGGTAACGCAAACGGGAACGCAAACGGGAACGTAAACGGGAACGTAAACGTGAAAGAGGACGGACACGGGATAAGGTGGGAGATACCATGCGAACTAGAACAATAGCAACCCGGGTTGCGCTGGCAGCGGTCGTTGCCGCTCTCGGAGCCGGATGCGGGCGGGTTGGAGATCCAAATGGCCCGCCAGCCAACGCGGTCACGATTACGGTGAGTGCCAACAGCGCCGCCGGCCCATGGCTGTCCGAAGCCGCTCTGCGCTTTGGCAAGGCCTCGATCAAAACCAAAGCGGGTAGGCCGGTCTGGCCTGTGATCAGCGTAGTCGAGGCCGGCCAGAGTATCGGCGATTGGCAGGCCGCGGGCGGGACGCCCGCTTCAGCCCTGTGGGTGCCCGATTCCGAGGTGTGGGTCGAATTGGCCAACGGCCGAAAGATCGCGGCTTTCAAGGACGACTGCGTCAGCCTGGCGACCAGCCCGCTGGTCATCGGTATGTGGCGGCCACTGGCCGAAGCCCTGGGCTATCCCGCCCGCACACTTGGCTGGCTCGACATGAGCAGCCTGGCGGCTGACAGCTCGGCCTGGGCCTACTACAGCGGCGGCCAATTTGGCAAGACCATGCGTCTCGCTCACACCCACCCGGGTCTGTCCGGGAGCGGGGCGAGCACATTGCTCGCCATCGCCCAGGCCGCCAAGCAACAAAACCAGGCCGTGTCGCCGGCGGACATCAAGACCGCTATTCTGCAGGCCTCGGTGACCGCCTTCGAGGGTGGGGTGGCTTTGTTTGCGCCGGCAACCGACGGCCTGGGCGCGACGATGCGCGAGCGCGGCATCGAATATCTTGGCGCCGCGGTCATGTACGAGAGCACCGTCGCCACTTACGGTTCGCGCGACAAAGAAGACGACATCGTTCCGATCTATCCGTTTGAAGGCTCTTTCGTCGCCACCCATCCGGGTTGCGTGAACAACGCCGTCTCGGCTGAGGCGCAGGAGGCGGCCCGCCTCTTTCGCGATTGGCTGCTGAAGGACGAGGGCCAGAAGCTGGCCGCGGCGGCGGGGCTGCGCCCGGTGAACAAGGCGGTCAAGATAGGCGAACCGCTGGCCTCCGCGCCGGGGATCGATCTGAGCCAGCCCAAGATCTTGTTTGCCGCGCCGATTGCGGCGAGCCTTGATGCGGTCCAGGAACTCTGGAAGTCCGCTCGAAAGCCGGTCAATCTCACCATGATCCTGGACACCTCGGGCAGCATGGCCGGGACCAAGATTGACGGCATGCGGGTGGCGGCTGAAACGTTCCTGCAACAGATGAACAACGAGGATTACCTCACCCTGATCACCTTCTCGACCGGGATCTCGGTCCGGATTCAGAACAAAAAGGTCAAGGATGCCCGGGCGGACGCGGTCAGCGTTGTGCGCGGGCTGAAGGCCGACGGGAACACCGCGCTCTATGACGCCATCGCCGAGGGCGCGGCTCAGATCAAACGGTCGACATCGCCTTTCCGCACGAATGTGATGATCGTGCTGACCGACGGCCAGGACACCAGCAGCAAGTCTTACAAATACGACGCCAATCTCGTCAAACTTGCCAGCGCGAACAGCACCAGCCTGTACACGGTCGCGTATGGCAAGGACGCCGACAACAACATCCTGGGCGGGCTGGCCCGCCAGAGCAACGGGAATTTCTATCAGGGTACCGAGGCCAATATCGCCGCCATCTACCAGGATCTGAGCACGGCCTTTGGCGGCAGCGGCGGCATCGGTCGCTGACGCAATCATGTTTCCCTTCGGGATTGGCATCCCCCGGCGAAGCCGGGGGATGCCAATCCCGAAGTTGAAGTTAGGAACTGCGGTATAATCATCGATCGTGTACTGACCGGCGGGCACCAAACAGGGTGATCCCGCCTGAATGCGTCTCTTCTGCCTGCGGGCAGTCCTCAAGGATGGTGTCGTAAATGGTTGTCACCCGTACTCGCGCTTCGAAGACCTATGCCCGTTCCGCCGAGATCCAGTTGCTCCCCAGGCTGATCGAAGTCCAGTTGCAGTCATTCAAGCTCTTTCAGAACGAGCTGCTGCGTGAGCTGTTCGAGGAGATCTCGCCGATCGAGAGCTTCAATGGCGAAATGGCCATCTATTTCCCTGGCAACTACAAACAGGCCCGGGAATATGGTCTGACCTATTGGTTCGAGGAACCGAAGGTTGATCTGGAGGAGTGCGTCGAGCGTGACCTGACCTATGGCGCGCCGCTGTATGCCAAGGTCGCCCTGCACAACCGAAAGACCGACGAGCACAAGGTCGACACGATCTACTTCGGCGAGTTCCCGCTGATGACGGAGAACGGCACCTTCATCATCAACGGCACCGAACGCGTCGTCGTCTCGCAGTTGATCCGTTCGCCGGGTGTGTATTTCAACGCCGAGGACGATGTCAACAGCGGGCGGAAACTGGCCCAGGCCAAGCTCATCCCGGATCGCGGCGCCTGGATGGAGTTCGAGACCCGCAAGAGCGACTATTTGGTGCTCAAGTTCAACCGCAAGCGCACCATCCCGGTGACGATTCTGCTGCGCGCCCTGGCGGCGGTCGACGACGGCGTCTCGAGCGATGTGCTCAAGACCGGCAGCGAGGATGAGATCCGGGCCCTGTTCGCCGACGTCGACACGAACAAGGACCACGCCTACATCGATGCGACTTTCCGGCAGGAGCCTGAGTGGGCCAACCGCCCCTCGCGGACCGTCGCCCAGGAAGCGCTGATTGAGTTCTTCCGCCGGGTCCGTCCCGGCGATCCACCCACCCTTGATAACGCCAAGGAATTCATGCAGCAGCAGCTGTTTGACCAGCGGCGGTATGACCTTGAGCGGGTGGGGCGTTACAAGCTGAACAAGCGCCTGGAACTTGACGGAATCGTGCCGCTCACCCATCGCACGGTGACCAAGCTCGATGTCATTCGCCTGATCAAGCACCTCATTCGAATCAACAATGAGGAGCTTGGACCGGACGACATCGACCACCTTGGCAACCGGCGGGTCAAGACCAATGGCGAGCTGATCCAGAACAAGCTTCGGGTCGGTCTGCGGCGCATGGAGCGCATGGTCAAAGAGCGCATGTCGATGCCCGACAACGACTCGCCTTCGCCGGTCAACCTGATCAACATCCGGCCGGTGGTCGCCGCCGTGCGCGAGTTCTTCGGCTCTTCGCAGCTCTCGCAGTTCATGGAGCAGACCAACCCGCTCTCCGAGCTGACCAGCAAGCGCACGCTTTCGGCCCTGGGCCCGGGCGGTCTGCGACGCGAGCGCGCAGGCTTCGATGTCCGGGACGTGCACCATAGCCACTACGGCCGCATCTGCCCGATCGAGACGCCCGAAGGTCCGAACATCGGTTTGATCGGACGCCTGGCCACCTACGCCAAGGTCAACGCCTACGGCTTTCTCGAGACGCCGTATCGCAAGGTCAAGCGCGAGGTGGACAACAAGGCCGAGCAGAGCGAGGGCCGCACGCTGCGCGAGGACGTGATGGACAGCAAGGGCGACAACGTCGCCCAGGCCGGGACGGTCATCGATCATGAGCTGGCAGTCAAACTGGCCCGCTACAAGTCACTGGAAATGCTCCCGGTGAATCCCTACATCGTGGCGGAAGCCATCTACATGTCGGCCGACACCGAGGACAAATTCACCATCGCCCAGGCCAGCGCCAAGACAAACGCCGTGGCGGAGCTGACCGAGAACCGCATTTCGGTGCGGCGCAACCAGAAGTTCGTTTTCGCATCGCCCGATCAGGTCGACTATGTCGACATCGCGCCAAACCAGATCGTCGGCATCAGCGCCGCGCTGATTCCGTTCCTCGAACACGACGACGCGAACCGCGCGCTGATGGGTTCGAACATGCAGCGCCAGGCCGTGCCGCTGCTCATGCCGCAGGTCCCGATCGTGGGCACCGGCGTTGAACGCCAGGCCGCCACGGAAAGCGGGCAGGTCATCCTGGCCGCCGAGGATGGCGAAGTCACCAGCGTCACCGGCCGCTCGATCGCGCTGCAGACCGCCAAGGGCAAGAAAGTCTACAACCTGCGCAAATACAACCGCTCGAACCAGTCGACCTGCATCGACCAGCGCCCAACGGTCCAGAAGGGCCAGCGGGTGAAGAAGGGCGAGGTCATCGCCGATTCGTCGAGCACCCAGAATGGCGAGCTTGCGCTCGGCCAGAATGTGCTGGTCGCGTTTGTGTGCTGGGAGGGCGGCAACTACGAAGACGCCATCCTCGTCAGCGAGCGGCTGGTGCGCGAGGATCATTTCACCAGCATCCACATTGAAAAGCATGAGATCGAGGCCCGCGAGACCAAGCTGGGCGCCGAGGAGATCACCCGCGACATTCCGAATGTCGGCGAGGAAACCCTCAAGGACCTCGACGAGAACGGGATCATCCGGATCGGGGCCGAGGTGAACCAGAACGACATCCTGGTCGGCAAGATCACCCCCAAGGGCGAGAAGGAACTCTCCCCCGAAGAGAAGCTGCTCCGGGCGATCTTCGGCGAGAAGAGCCGCGAAGTGAAGGACACCTCGCTGCGTCTGCCCAACGGCGAGCACGGCAAAGTGGTTGAGGTCAAGGTCTTTGACCGCGACGATCATCGCGACCTGCCAGCCGGGGTTAACAAGATGGTCCGGGTCAGCATCGCCCAGCGGCGCAAGCTCACCCAGGGCGACAAGATGGCCGGCCGGCATGGCAACAAGGGTGTCGTGTCGCGGGTGGTCCCGATCGAGGACATGCCCTACCTGGCTGACGGCACGCCGGTCGACATCATCCTGAATCCGACGGGCGTCCCGGGCCGGATGAACCTGGGCCAGATTCTCGAGACCCATCTGGGCTGGGCGGCCGACCGCCTGGGCTTCCGCGCCATCACCCCGGTTTTCGACGGGGCAAGCGAGGACGAGCTCGAAGCCGAGCTGTGCCGGGCCTGGCTGATTGACTTCGCGTATCGTGATGTCACGAACCGCGCCTGGACGGCCCTGGGTGAAAACAATATCGACACCGAGACCATGCGCGACGACCACGACGCGCGGATGGCCTTCCTGTCCGACTGGCTTGCCGACAAGAGCTACGACCTCGAGCAGGCGGCGATCGACGAGGCTTACGCCCGCCGGATCACCCTGATCGAATGGCTGCGCGAGAAGGGCTTCGACCCCGAGGCGCTGCTCGTCTTCGAGGCCGACAAGCGCAGTGTGGCCGATCGGATGGCCAGCGACAAAGCGGCTGTCGAGGCCTGCCTGCGCCTGTGGATGGAAAAGCACGGCCACAAGGTGTCGGCCAACCTGGGCGAGCAGAAGCTGCGCGACCGCGCGGCCGAGGTCAGCCTGGAGACAAACGATCCGCTGCCGACCCTCGGCAAGCTTCGGCTCATCGATGGCAAGACCGGCACATCGTTCGACAGCCCGGTCACGGTCGGGTATCTGCACATGCTCAAGCTCGCCCACCTGGTCGAGGACAAGGTGCATGCGCGCTCGACTGGCCCATACTCGCTCGTGACGCAGCAGCCCCTGGGCGGCAAGGCCCAGTTCGGCGGCCAGCGCTTCGGCGAAATGGAAGTGTGGGCGCTCGAGGCATACGGGGCCTCGCACATGCTTCAGGAGATCCTGACCGTCAAGTCCGACGACGTGCAGGGACGGGTGAAGACCTACGAGTCCATCGTCAAGGGCGAGATGATCGAGGAGCCCGGGATTCCCGCCTCATTCAAGGTGCTGGTGAAGGAACTGCAGTCGTTGGGCCTGTCCGTGGAGGCCATCAACGAAGCGGGCGAGATCACCCACTTCGGCAAGGACGACGAGCGGCGCGCGCCGCCCAAGCTCGGCATGGGCCTGATGGGCATCGAATCGGGCGACCGCTTCTAGAAGTCAAGCAGACAAAGAAACGAGACCAGCATCTCCGCGCGAAGCGCGGAGATGCTGGTCTCGTTTCTTTTTACGGGAGTGGCGTCTTCTCGGCGATGGCGCGAAGCTCCACCGCATAGGCCCGGCCCCACTGCGATTGTTCGCGGGCCGACAAAGATGTGACGGCCTGATTGAGACGCATGCGGGTGACGGCCGACATTTCCTCGGGTGGGCCGGCGAGATCGGGGATGTCGGGATGGGCGGCGATCCAGTTCGCCCGGCGCGCCTGCATCATCATCGTCATCTCGGGCAGACGTTGAACAAGGCTCGCGCGTGGGCGCATGTCGGCGGTGTAGAACACTATGACGGGAGTAGCGTTCGGCGCCGTTGGGGGACTGAGAATGGCGTCAACCATGCTGTCCAGGCCCCGTCTGAAAAGCCGCAGATCTATCGTGCGGACCTCCACCGAGAGCCGGGCGATGATCGGGATGTCGCGCAAGGTATCCGGGCCACTGTCATCGGTCAGGGCTGCCACCCGAATGGGCGCATCCAATCCGCGAAAGAACAACAGATCGTCCCGGGTGAAATAGTCGATGGCCCGGACGAAGTTTGCTCGAAAGTTGTCCCGGTTTTCAACGATGCTGCTGATGTATCGGTCGATTCGAAGGCCTCGCTCGAAAGATGCCAGCGACAGCTCTGGCGGCCAATCCGTTGCCATGAGAGGGTCAGACAGGTGATGAAACGAGCGCTGCCGGAAAGCGGCAAAGAGAACGGCGCCTAGGGCTTGGCGGCGGGCTGAAGATAATCGGACGCCCCCCAGCCGGCAGTGCCATCTGTGTCCTTGAGTTTCCACCAGGTCAGGCCATCCGCCGCGGTGGGGCCACCCACGACCTCATAGACACTGCCCTCGGCGAGACTGCGGATGCGCTCTGCCGTGCGCGACGCTTCCTTGCGGAAGTTCAAGCCATTGGGCCCGGTCGAGACGATGCGCACATAGCCGCCGACCAGCACACTTGGCGCGCCTGGCGTCGCCGGAGCCCCTGGAAGCGGCGTTGGGACGGGCGTATTCGTGGGCGCGACGTAGGGCGTCGCGGTGGGCGGAATGCGCTCAGTTGGGGCGGTCGTGGCGATGACGAAAGTCGCGGTGGGGGCCAGGGCCAGATTGAGCCTGGCAGGCCGATTGTCGTTGACAAAGGAAGCGGCTGCGCCGCAGATGAACAGCACGAACGCGGCGCTGACCAGGGCCGGGATCCAGGCGGGGACCGCCTGGCGCGGGGTCTGGCGCGGTTCACGTGGCAGGCGTGTGAATGGGCGCAAATCCTGCTCCCACTCGATCTCGCTGTTGTCGACGCCCCCACGCCGATCGGGCGATTTCTGAACTGACATTCGGCGATTATAGCGACTCAGTAGCGGCCAATGGCGTCGAGGCGATCGTCGCTCATCCCGAAGTAGTGGGCGATCTCGTGGCGCACGGTCCGGCGGACTTCCTCGCGCATGGCCGCAATGGTTTGACATTCGTCCTCATGCGCGCGCTGGAAGATCGTGATCAGGTCGGGGACGGCCAGG
>Ga0073900_10001563_pt1 | contig 12635 bp, 9 predicted proteins | sample KloWWTmetKNB5Kit_FD_66666 | JGI IMG/M metagenome (GOLD analysis project Ga0073900, IMG submission 66666) | Active sludge microbial communities from Klosterneuburg, Austria, studying microevolution and ecology of nitrifiers - Klosterneuburg... | ecosystem: Engineered > WWTP > Aerobic digester >...
AGTTATGACCAACAATCAGATCAGATATCATTAGAGCTTGTCGCTAAAGTCAGAGATACGATAGGAGCCGTAGCAGCTTTCAAAACAGTGTATTTTGTAGAGCGATTACCCAAGACACGATCAGGGAAAATCCTACGTAAAATTATCAGAGCCATTGCTGACGATATGCCCTATCAAGTACCTTCTACGATAGAAGATATGACGGTATTGGATGAACTGAAATGGGTGTTGAAGAAAACAGCTGATAATTAATTTGAAGATTTAGAGTGTATTGCATATCTTTATTTTAATAATGAATCATAAGTATCATAACTTTTTACATAAATTTAATCCCATCAAAAAGGTAATGGTATAATAACGCGTATACATTTCTCTTTGATTTGTCCAGGAATAAATCTGTTTTTTGACGGACCATTCAAATATTCGTCGTTAGTAATTCGAAATTTAGAAGTATTCAGCTTTCTTGTTTTTATTTACTGATGTCCCTTTGATAAAAAAGAAACGTCCTTTCCTCCGCTGATGTAAGCAGATTAGGATTTAATGCGCTGTAAGGCTGAATCTTACCGCTTTTCATAAGCATATTTATTTCACCTGCTCTCGTATCGTATGGAAAAATGACTTCCTTCTTTTCACTGAAAAAATATTCGATTTCATCATCGTTTAATCCTAATTTTACTTGAAATGCATTTTTGGCTTTCAAATAAGTTTCAAATGATTCTTCTGAATATAATGTAACTTTAAGTAATTTTCTATCCAACAGATTTTTACATAGATATTGCATGACAAAATCTTCATGATTTACAGATTTTTTGATCATCCAAAGAATGTCCATATCATCCAGCAAGACGAAGTTTTTCAGAAAATCAGGATGCCTGATAATAGTCTGGTTGTCTTTTGGGGTAGTTAAAAAAAAAGTCAATTCTTCTGAAGATGCGATTTTAGTACCTTGTTGAGCCAGATATCTGGCTCTTTTTAGGATTGAAATCAACATCACTTCAGCAGATATCACAGTTTTGTGCAAATAAACCTGCCAGTACATGAGCCGACGCGCCATCAAAAATTTTTCAACGGAATAAATGCCTTTTTCTTCTATGACTAATTGCTCATTGACTACATTCATCATAGTAATAATCCTGTCATATCCGATGATTCCTTCTGCGACTCCTGAATAAAAACTATCCCTCGTCAGATAGTCCATTCTATCTACATCTATCTGACCTGAAACCAATTGATGTAAAAAAGGCCTATGATATTCACCTTTAAATATCTGTATGGCCATACTAAAATCCTTATTCAGTTCTTCTGCTATTTTTTGAATCAGCAATAAGGAAATGTTTTCATGATGAACATTTGCCAAAGCATGCTCCAATGCGTGTGAAAATGGTCCGTGTCCTATATCATGAAGCAATATAGCAACACAACCAGCTTCGTATTCATCATCAGATATTTCTACACCTTTTGACTTGATCGTATCCAAAGCCCGTGTCATCAGGTGCAATGCTCCCAATGCATGCTGAAATCTTGTATGTAATGCTCCCGGATATACGTAATGAGAAAGTGCCTGCTGAGAAATACGGCGCAATCGCTGAAAGTAAGGATGATCAATGATCTCATATAAAATATCATGATTAAATCTGATCAGACCATATATTGGATCATTGAATATTTTCTTTTTATTCATACTGCAAAAATATATTATAATTCCGAACGTTATACTACGATACGATGTTAACCATAGAATAGTTGGCAGGAATTTCCCCGTATATAACAAATACAATATTTAAGTAAATAGTTTTTATGAGTGATAAAATCAAGATTTTGTGGGCAGATGATGAAATTGATCTGTTGAAGCCACAATTGTTTTTCCTTGAAAAAAAAGGATATGATGTAGTGACAGTGAGCAATGGGCATGACGCACTGGATGTATTGGAAGAAGACAATGAAATAGATATCGTATTTTTGGATGAAAGTATGCCGGGACTGACAGGATTGGAGACACTTGCACGGATAAAAGTGAAACGTCCCAATATTCCCATCGTCATGATTACTAAAAATGAAGCTGAAAATATAATGGAAGAAGCCATCGGATCACAAATTGATGATTATCTCATAAAACCGGTAAATCCCAATCAGATACTATTGACCCTCAAAAAAATTGTGGACAATAAAAGGCTGGTATCCGAAAAGACTGCTACAGACTACCAACAGGAATTCAGAAATATAGCCATGGAAATCAATAGCGGACCTGATTATATCGGCTGGGTAGATATTTACAAAAAAATCATTTCCTGGGAACTTCGTCTGGATGACAGCAATAATCAACAGATGAAGGAGATACTGAATATGCAAAAGGAAGAAGCCAACAAAGAATTCTTCAAATACGTTTCTAAAAATTACACCGACTGGATCAAAAAGGGAAACGGACCCAGAACATCACAAAATCTGCTTAAAGACAAAGTATTTCCACTATTTTCTAATGGGAAACCTACCATTCTTATCCTAATGGACAATCTGAGGTTTGATCAATGGAAAATCATAGAACCTGTCATCACAGAACTTTATCGTATAGAAGAAGAAGACTTTTTTTACTCCATACTGCCCACAGCTACACAATACAGCAGAAATTCTATATTTGCGGGCATTATGCCGGTTGAGATACAAAAAAGATTTCCGGATTACTGGCTCAATGATAATGAAGAAGGGGGTAAAAACATGAAGGAAGGTGAGATGATGACCGACCAGATCAAAAGAGTGGTTAAAAAAGATATTAAGTCTGATTATATAAAAGTAACCAATGTCCAGGGAGCCAGACAGTTGCAGGACAATGCGTTGAATTATGTCAATAATGATTTTACGGCAGTAGTATATAATTTTATTGACATGTTGTCTCATTCGCGTACGGAGATGGAAGTATTAAAAGAACTTGCCGGTGATGAAAAAGCGTATCGTTCACTGACAAAATCCTGGTTTATCAACTCACCACTTTGGGTGATGATGCAAAAACTGGCAGAGCGGGATATCCAGATCGTGGTCACTACAGACCATGGTACGATAAGGGTAAAAAATTCATCCAAAGTAGTCGGTGACAGGGAGACCACTGCTAATCTCAGGTATAAAGTTGGCCGAAATCTGCAATACGACCGTAAAGATGTATTTGAAGCAAAAAACCCTTTCGAAATTGGTTTGCCAAGCCCAAATATGAGCAGCACATTTATTTTTGCCAAGGAGGATTTGTTTTTTCTTTATCCAAATAATTTTACCTATTTTAATAATTTTTTCAGAGACACCTTCCAGCATGGTGGTATTTCACTCGAAGAAATGATCTGCCCTGTGATCAGACTTGTACCCAAAACAAAATAATTGCTATATTCAAATATGGATGCATCATTTATCAAAGATCTGCTCATTAAGCATGCTAAAACGCAGGAAGTCCCGTCCACCCAGCTCATTAGCGAGTGGTCTTTTAGTCTGATGGAAGTGCTGTTTCCTGAAGTGAGTGAAAAGAGACTTAACTCAGAGTGGGAAATACAAAATATTTTTGGCAAACTTGAATTGGAACTTAAGACCCTTTTGTATAATACCAGATCATGTGATCACACCAGATATGATGAGATTGCTGTGCACTTTTTTAACAAACTTCCGGCAATATACAAAGATTTGTTGCTGGACATTGAAGCTATTGTAGCAGGTGATCCGGCAGCTTGGTCTGCATTTGAAGTGATCAGAAGTTACCCTGGTTTTTTTGCAGTATATATGTACAGAGTTGCCCATCAGCTTCATTTGGATGGCGTACCATTATTGCCGAGAATACTTTCCGAGTTTGCACATTCCAGGACTGGTATTGACATTCATCCTGCAGCTAAAATCGGCAAATCATTCTTCATTGACCACGGCACTGGCGTCGTGATCGGGGAAACAACGATCATCGGAAATCATGTAAAAATATATCAGGGAGTAACATTGGGAGCGCTAAGCATCGATAAAAAAATGGCTGGGATCAAAAGACACCCAACGGTAGAAGATAATGTGATTATTTATTCCGGCGCAACCATATTGGGTGGTGAAACTATTGTGGGACAGGGAAGTATTATTGGTGGTAATGTTTGGCTTACCAGATCTGTTCCGCCGGGAACCAAGGTGTATCACAATGCGGATAATAAAGTAATTGAAAATCTGATTCAGAATTAAATACCCACGACTATGAGCAGAATAAATGATTTGGTGGGTAATACACCATTGGTACAACTCGTTAATCTTCACAAAAACCCCAACATAAAAGTGTATGCAAAAATGGAAGGGCATAATCCCGGAGGAAGTGTAAAAGACAGGGCAGCGCTAAATATGATAAAATCAGCGATCGAACGTGGCAACATTACTTCCGAAACGACTCTCATAGAGGCTACCAGCGGAAATACTGGTATAGCGCTTGCAATGATGGCCGGCATCTATGGTATACCCATTGAACTGGTGATGCCATCTAATAGTACCAGAGAAAGAACTCAAACCATGGAAGCTTTCGGAGCAAAAGTGATCTTATTGGATAATATAGAGATTTGCAGAGATTATGCTGAGGAAAAATCAAAACAACCGGGATATTTTATGCTTGATCAGTTTGCCAATTCAGACAATTATATGTCACATTATAAGTCTACCGGACCGGAAATCTGGAATGATACGAAAGGAGAAATTACACATTTTGTAAGTTCGATGGGCACGACAGGGACTATTATGGGTACTTCCATGTTTCTAAAAGAGAAAAATCCATCTATCCAAATCATTGGTTGTCAGCCTACGGAAGGTTCATCCATACCCGGGATAAGAAGATGGACACCTGAGTACGTACCAAAAATATTTGACAGAAGTCGAGTGGACAGAATAATGGATGTTTCAGAAAAGGAAGCAATAAACATGGCGAAAAAACTGGCGCTCCATGAAGGTATATTTTCAGGAATGAGTTCAGGTGGAGCTGCAGCCATAGCGATGCAACTGGCTTCAGAACTGGAATCAGGTGTGATTGTATTTATATGCTGCGACAGAGGAGATAGGTACCTTAGCAGTGAATTATTTGTTTAAAACCACAAAATGGTTTCATCGCCTGGCTCACCATTATAATTTAGTGTAATTTCTTCTCCGGCTGTAATATTTTTTATAGCTACAATATCAATGGTTTCATTTTCAAGATCTAAAATAAAATTGGCATTGGGATGAATTTCATGGTTGTATAGACTCCCAAAACCCAAAGCAATCGCACAGTCTTCCATTTTTTCACCCCAAAGGAAGTAGTAATCATGAAGAATGGTTTTGTGTATAATAGGCAATTCTGATTTTGGTGTGATGATTACCGGGCAAACTTCAATAACGTCACCTTCACTGATATCAATAGAAGTAAATACGCCACGGCCTTTGTCTGTAGAAGAAGTGATATAAAGTCCGGGGATCTGGTGCACTACTTAATTTTTTTTGGTAATGTAAACCCCGGCTAATATCATGGCCATACCTGTAAAATGTAAAATAGATATCGTCTCACCATCTATAAATCCCCACATCATCGCTACAATTGGCATAAGATAGGTCACGGTACTTCCGAATATTGCACTGGTTCTTTGTACCAGATAATAAAATAAGATACTTGCTATCACGGTACCAAACAAAGACAAAATAGTCACAGCTCCCAGCGCCTGCCAGGCCAGCGGATTAGTTTGTAAAGTGAGTGTAAAATCTGAAAATATCAAATATATCCAAGCGGGTGGACCGATCAGAAAAAAAGACATGCTACTGATGATGATTGGTTTGGTATTACTGAAAAAAGCCTGAACCATATTAACACTCGAAGCGTAGCAAACCGTTGCCAAAATGATGAATATTCCAAATAGTGGATTCCCTCCAAGAATATCTTCTGACCCAAGGATAATCAAAGATGCAGCTCCAATAAATCCCAGGATTACACCAATCAGTTTTTGTTTGTTGAATTGCAACCTAAATATAAAAATTCCAATGATCAATGTCCATATAGGGGTAAGACTATTCAGTAGACCGGCTACAGAACTGCTGATTTGAGTCTGTGCAAAAAAGAAAAGGAAAGCAGGAATACCACTTCCTGTGAGGCCGACAGCTAAAAATTTCATCCAGTCTGACCATAAAATTTCCTTACGGTGCCACCACACTATAGGCGCAAATGCTAATGAAGAAATGCCTAATCTTAAGCATGCCAAAGAAACCGGATCAAAAGCAATCAATGATTTTTTGATCAGTATAAAAGAACATCCCCAAACTATGGTGAGGAATATCAGTATCAACCATGATTTATTATCGACCTCGTTATTGTCTTTCATTATTACCTTTCGGACCCCAAAGAAACGAATTTTCAAATTACTTTGGCGTGTTATTAAAAGCAAATAACATATTATTATAGAAATCACTTTATTTAAATTGATTCCTTAATCCTAAAAATATTGATTGTCATTTTTAATATAAGCGATTGAAAATTTTAAATTTAGATATTAATGATAGTAATGATGCAAGATCTGTAAAAATTTAAAAACATTAATTTGACATATTAAATTTTGCAGATAATAAAATAGGTTGTACCTTTTACCGAAAATGTATCAAAAAAGGTATAAATTTTGACGTGAATAATTGTTTTTTTAAAATTAAAATTTATTAATAAATGAGTATAGATACAAAAAATATCAGGAATGTCGTCATGTTGGGACATTCCGGTAGCGGGAAGACAACGCTCGCCGAAGCGATGCTGTATGAATCAGGAGCTATCACCAGAATGGGTAATGTAGGTGCAGGTAATACCATTTCTGATTATACAGCAATTGAACAGGAAAGAGGAAATTCATTATTCAGTTCTCTGATGCATGTCAAGTGGAGAAATTGTAAGATTAACATTTTAGATACTCCTGGTTTTGACGATTTTATCGGAGAGGTAGTTTGTTCAATGAAAGTTGCCGATACTGCCCTGATGGTGCTCAATGCAGCCCATGGTGTAGAAGTCGGAACTGAAATACTTTGGGACTATGTAAACGATTTCAAAACGCCAACCATTTTTGTTATCAGCCAGATGGATCACGAAAAAGCCGATTTTGAGACCACTTTAGAACAGGCAAAAGAAAGATTTGGTCCTAAAGTGATGGAAGTTCAATATCCTGTAAATCAGGGTGCCGGATTTAATGCCATCATTGATGCTGTACGTATGGTTATGTATGAATTTGGAAAAACCGGAGGTAAACCTGAAAAAAAACCAATTCCGGACAGTGAAATGGCAAAGGCTATGGCATTGCACAATGCACTGGTGGAAGCTGCTGCTGAAAATGAAGAAGGTTTGATGGAAAAGTTTTTTGAACAGGGTACCCTAAGTGAAGAAGATATGACTGCCGGGCTAAGAATAGCATTAGCTCATCAGCAGATTTTTCCGGTATTTTGTTGCTCAGCACTGCAAGATAAAGGTAGCGGTAGAATCATGGGCTTTATCAACGATGTAGCACCTTCACCCGCAGATGTACCTCCATTTGAGTTGGTGGGTGGTAAAACGATGACTTATGACAGTAAAGCACCATCTTCTATATTTATATATAAAACTATTTCAGAGGCGCAAGTAGGTTTGGTCAGTTATTTTAAAGTTTATTCAGGGACTGTAAAGGCAGGAGATGAATTAATCAATATCAAAAACGGAACCCACGAAAGAATAAGTCAGGTATTTGAATCTGAAGGAAAAGTAAGAAACACTATAGATTATCTTCAGGCAGGAGATATAGGCGTAACATTAAAACTTAAAAACTCACATACCAATAATACATTGAACGGAAAGGGATTGACTATTGAAATAGACCCTATTCATTTTCCGGAACCGAGAATCAGAACAGCAGTAGTTCCGCCTTCCAAAGCGGATATGGAGAAACTTATCAAAGCACTCCACCAGATTGCTGAAGAAGATCCAACATTAGTCGTGGAGCAGTCTGCCACTTTAAAACAAACCATCATCCATGGTCAGGGTCAGTTGCATCTTGACTTGATAAGATACAGGATTGAAAAACTTTATGGAGTTCACATGGATTTTGAACGGCCTAGAATTCCTTACCGGGAGACCATCACAAAGAGCGCAAATGAAGTGTATAGACATAAAAAACAAAGTGGTGGAGCCGGACAATTTGCTGAAGTGCATATGCGTATCGAACCTTATCATGAAGGTATGCCAAATCCAGAAGGTCTTAATGTAAAAAATGTAGATGTGGAAGAGTTGGAATGGGGCGGAAAACTTGCATTTTATTGGTGTATCGTTGGAGGTACAGTAGATGCCAAGTTTTCCAGTGCCATCAAAAAGGGTATAATGCAAAAAATGGTTGAAGGACCTTTGACTGGTTCAAATTGTCAGGATATCCGAGTTAGTATCTATGATGGGAAAATGCACCCGGTAGACTCCAATGATATGGCCTTTATGCTTGCATCCATTGGAGCATTCAGAGCTGCTTTTAAAAATGCCGGTCCACAAATCCTTGAACCAATATACAATGTAGAGATTACATGTCCGGATGCTTCCATGGGAGATATCATGGGTGATCTGCAGACAAGACGTGCCATTATCATGGGTATGGATTCTGCCGGACATTATCAGAAAATAAAAGCTAGAGTACCTATCGCTGAGATGTATCAGTACTCTTCAACTTTGAGATCTTTATCTCAGGGCAAAGCTAAATTTACTAGGAAATTTGCAGATTACGTTGCAGTTCCTTCTGATATTCAACAAAAATTAATCGCAGAACACAAAGAGGAAGAAGAAGAAAATCACCATTAAGTTCTTCTTATTTATAGAAAATGACCATAGTAACTATTCAGCCGCAGTAATAATATAGTGTAGGGTACCAGCGTCTGAATGGTTACTGTTATTAATTGTAGACAATCAGCGTTACATTTAAAATGGGAGGCTTATTTTTTTATTACCATGAAAATTTATAATAAGCAAAAAGAACGATATGGATATTGATCACCAATTGAAGAATTTAATTCATTAACTAAAGTTGCATTTTCGGCTTGAATCTAAGTTTTGTTTATTGATGATATCTTTTATTCCAAAGAGTACCTTTTGAATGATGCTTCAGAAATTAATTTGATTTCCGTATTTTTTGTAATCATCATGACTGCTACGGCAATTATTGGATTCATCTTCCCATCGAGAGAAAAGAAAATATTTATGTCTTGGGATACACTTGCTATCTTTTTGTTGTATATGATTAACATAACATTACTGTTTCTGTACTCATAATTTTTGTTGCAAATTAAATTAAGCACCTGACATCACTACTAAATTTACTACATAATTTCCAAAAATGCCTTATCTGTTGTAATTTCGCCCCATTTAAGGGTAATAGTTAATAAGAATCATATGAACGTCCTAAAATTTGGTGGGTCTTCTGTCGCTAGTGCAGAACGGATAAACAATATAGTATCCATCGTCAAGCCAAGAATTGATGCTGGTGAAAAAATGACCATTGTATTTTCCGCTTTTGGTGGAATCACAGATATGCTGATCGAAATGAGCGAACTGGCCAGCCAGGGTAAAGACAAATACATTGCTTTATACCATCAGTTTAAGGACAGGCATAACACGGCTGCTAAAGAGCTGCTTTCTCCTGAAAAATTTGCTGCTTTCAGCGAAGCCATTGATGAAAATCACGAAACACTCAGAGACCTGCTAAAAGGTATATTTCTGGTACGTGAAGCTTCACCCAGAACAATGGATTACGTACTTAGCTTTGGTGAGAGAAATGCCAATTTTATCATTGCAGAAGCCATGAAAGAAAGAGGCATTAATGCTGCCTTTCTGGATGCCAGAAAAATAATTAAAACAAATAAAGATTTTGGGGCCGCAAAAGTAAATTTCACCCTTACTGACTCAGCTGTTCAGGAGTATTATCAGGGACATGGTGATAAGATACAGATCGTTACAGGATTTATTGGGTCTGATACCGGAGGTCTTACTACTACACTGGGACGGGGAGGATCTGATTATACTGCAGCAATACTTGCCGGAGCATTGAGTGCTGATGTATTGGAGATATGGACAGATGTGGATGGTGTATTGACCTGTGATCCGCGCAAAGTTAAGCAGGCTTTTACCATACCCCAATTAAGCTATGCTGAAGCCATGGAAATGTCACATTTTGGGGCTAAAGTTATTTATCCACCTACCATACAACCGGCGCTTCGCAAAGGAATTCCTATCTATATAAAAAATACTTTTAATCCTGCATTTGTCGGCACAAGGATTCATAAAGAACATGACCCTACTTTCAAATCAACAATAAAAGGTATCAGTTCTCTTGGTAATTTGTCACTGATAAGATTACAAGGTAGCGGCATGATGGGCGTTCCCGGTGTATCAGCAAGATTATTTTCTGCTTTGGGCAGAGAAAAAATTAATGTCATACTAATTACCCAGGCATCTTCCGAACACTCCATCAGTATTGCCATAAGTGATAAAGAAACAAAAAGAGCCTTAGCCTCTATTTCTGACGAATTTGAAAAAGAAATAGAAGATGGACTGATAGATCCTGTCAAAGCTGAATCTGATCTTTGTGTCGTTGCTATAATAGGCGAACAAATGAAAAATGTTCCCGGTGTTGCAGGGAGATTATTTGAGAGTCTGGGAAAAAACGGAATCAACATCATTGCCATTGCACAGGGTAGTTCTGAGTTAAATATATCTTTTGTCATTGATAAACAGGATGAATCCAAAGCACTGAATGCTATTCATGATTCTTTTTTCTTATCAGATACCAAACGTATTCATGTATTTATGATAGGTGCAGGTCTGATAGGAAGTACATTGCTAAAACAAATAGACGAACAAAAAACAACGCTTAAGTCCCAAAACGGACTTGAAATAATGATAGCCGGACTTGCAAATACAAAAAAAATGGTATTCTCTGAAAATGGAATTGATCTGAAAAATTGGAAGTCTGCTCTTGATACAAGTTCAGAACTTTCAGACAGCAAAACATTTGTGCAAAACATGATAGATATGAATCTGTCCAATTCGATTTTTATAGACAACACAGCAGATAGTACCATACCCGACTTATATGAAAAAATTTTCAGCGCAAGTATTTCTGTTGCGACGCCTAATAAAATAGCCGCATCTTCCGCTTATGATCAATATAACCGTCTCAAACAAGTTGCCAAAAATAATAATGTTCAGTTTCTATTTGAGACTAATGTTGGTGCCGGATTACCTGTGATCTCTACCCTTAGAAACCTGATACATAGCGGAGACCGTATCATCAAAATTGAAGCCGTACTTTCCGGTTCAGTTTCTTTTATTTTCAATAATTTTGATGGCAAAAAATCTTTTAGTCAGTTGGTCACAGAAGCAAAAGATTTGGGATATACTGAACCTGATCCCAGAGATGATTTGTCCGGAGCAGATGTGGCCCGAAAAATAACCATTCTGGCTCGTGAAGCAGGATATAAGGTCGAGACATCAGATGTAGCTATTGATCCTATTTTACCGGAAAAATGCCTGAAAGCAAAAGATGTTTCTACGTTTTTCGACATATTAAAAACCGAGGACCCATTCTTCAGTAATCTTTTGACGAAAGCAAAAAACCAAAACGGAGTATTAAGATTTATAGCAAAAGCTGAAGATGGCAGAATTTCCTGCGGTGTCGAAATCGTAAGTCAGGATAGCCCATTCTATAATCTCGGTGGAAGTGATAATATGATCGTATTTACCACCCAGAGATATAAACAACGTCCTTTGGTAGTAAGAGGACCAGGTGCAGGAGCTGAAGTTACCGCAGCAGGCATATTTGCTGAAATTATCAGTGCAGGAAATTAATCTAAACAAAAACTAACCCATCAAATTATGGCCAAACCAGGTATAAAAATATTTGCTCCCGCTTCAGTTGCCAATGTAGCAGTTGGTTTTGATATCCTGGGATTTGCACTCGAAAAACCAGGCGACGAAATTATCATCAGAGAGGGAAATAAACCAGGTCTCGTTATTACAGAAATCCAAGGTGCCGGAGGTAAGTTACCTTATGATATTATGAAAAATACAGCAGGATATGCTGCATACAGATTGCTGGAGCACATCGGCGAAACGGATAGACCTCTGGAGATGGAAATTCACAAAAAAATGCCTTTCGGAAGTGGCCTCGGATCATCCGCAGCAAGTGCAGCAGGAGGTGTTTATGCGGTCAATGAGTTTCTCAACACTGGACTAAGCAAGCAGGAAATACTTAGATTTGCAGTAGAAGGAGAGCAGATTGCTGATGGTGCCTTCCATGCAGATAATGTAGGTCCTTCCCTACTTGGTGGTATGATTCTGATCAGAGACAATGAAACCCTGGATATAAAAAAACTGCATATTCCTCCCGGATTATATGCGGCTGTGATATATCCGCATGTAGAAGTGCTCACCCGCGAATCCAGAGGTATTTTAAAGCAAGAAGTTAATTTTAAAGATGTAATACGCCAGCAGGGTAATTTAGGCGCTTTTGTAGCGGGAATGTACACATCAGACTATGGTATGATATCAAGATCACTTCAGGATCTCTTGGTAGAACCTCAACGAGCACACTTGATTCCACACTTTTATGAAATGAAGGAAAAGGCAATTGCAGTAAAAG
>Ga0073900_10001564_pt1 | contig 12633 bp, 9 predicted proteins | sample KloWWTmetKNB5Kit_FD_66666 | JGI IMG/M metagenome (GOLD analysis project Ga0073900, IMG submission 66666) | Active sludge microbial communities from Klosterneuburg, Austria, studying microevolution and ecology of nitrifiers - Klosterneuburg... | ecosystem: Engineered > WWTP > Aerobic digester >...
GAACTGACAGAAGAAAAACTTGCCGGTCATCTGTATGACTCATTGCAAAATAAAATATTACCATTAGATGATGAGCTCATCGTATATCCTGCTCATGGTGCTGGAAGTGCATGTGGAAAAAATATGTCAAAAGAAACTTCGGATACCTTAGGAAATCAAAAGAAAACCAATTATGCACTTAGACCCGGTCTAACAAGAGAAGTCTTCATCGGCGAGGTCTTACATGGATTAATGCCACCTCCTGGATATTTTCCAAAAAATGTTTTGATGAATATCCAAGGGTATGAAAGCATTGACACTGTAATGGAAAGGGGGCAGAAAGCACTTAGCCCAAGAGAATTTGAATTAGTGGCTAATGAGACGCACGCACTTGTAGTAGATACTAGAAGTTCAAAAGATTTTGCAAAAGCATTTATCCCAAATTCTATAAATCTGGGCATAGATGGAAGCTTTGCAGTATGGGTAGGTACTTTGATTCCTGATATCAAACAAGAAATTCTTGTGGTTGCCGATAAAGGTCGTGAAGAAGAGATTATTACCAGATTTGCCCGAGTAGGTTACGACTTTACTATAGGATATTTGGATGGAGGCATAGAAGCCTGGATAGCTGATGGTAAAGAGACTGATCATATACCTAATATTACAGCGCATGAATTTGCAGAGATTGAAGCAAAAAATCCAGAAATAAATATCCTGGACGTAAGGAAAAAAAGTGAATTTGATTCAGAACATATCATAGGTGCTGAAAATGCTCCGCTGGATTATGTCAATGAGAGTATGAAAATGGTTAATCCATCCAAAAAGTACTACGTGCATTGTGCAGGTGGCTACAGGTCTATGAGTTTTGTTTCTATTCTTAAATCAAGAGGATATGACAACATGATCAATGTTGATGGCGGTTTTAAGGAAATTAAAGAAAGTGGCAAATTCAAATTGACGGATTATGTATGTCCGAGTACTATGTTATAAAATAAAATAATTTTTATGGAAACTTTAATAGAAAATCAAGTAATTCCGATGCCAAGAATAGGTGATAAAGCACCTGCATTTAAAGCTGTAACCACACAGGGTGAGATTAATTTTCCGCAGGATTACAGTGGCAAATGGGTAATATTTTTTAGTCACCCGGCAGATTTTACACCGGTATGTACCTCAGAGTTTATGACATTTGCCAAAATGGAAAATGAATTCAGTGATTTGAATTGCAAACTGGTTGGGCTGTCTGTGGATGGTTTGTACAGTCATATAGCATGGCTCAGGACAATAAAAGAAAAAATCGAATTCAGGGACATGAAGAATATTGAAGTCAAATTCCCTCTGATTGAAGATATTACCATGGAAGTATCAAAAAAATATGGCATGATACAACCTGGAGAAAGCAGTACAAAAGCTGTAAGGGCTGTGTTTTTTATCGATCCAAAAGGTATCATCCGAGCCATCATATATTATCCTCTATCTCTGGGTAGAAATTTTGACGAACTAAAGAGAGCATTGGTTGCTATGCAAACAGCAGACAAATACAGTATTGCAACCCCTGCAGATTGGAGACCAGGAGAAGATGTCATTGTACCTCCGGCGGGTTCGTGTGGAGTAGCCAAAGAAAGAATGGAATCGGAAGATATCAAATGTGTGGATTGGTTCTTCTGTACGAAGGCTTTGCCTCTAAATTGAGATATTGGTTATATCCTAAATATCTGGAATGAGATTCGTAATGAGAGCATCAAATACAAGAAAATCAGCACTTTTAGCGACAAATCATAGTCACCACTATGGTGCATGCCTGAAAGATGCCTTAGCAAAATTGAGTGGCAACTCAATTTAATGAAGGAACCGCCAGCATATCTGGCGGCTACTCTAAAATTATTTTGAAGTATTTGAAGGTCGTAATAGATTATCATTTTAGATTTATAGGTATCATTAAAAGGGTTAAGAATTGTTGTTTTGATTTGCCCGGAGTTGAAAAACTTCGGGTTTTTTTCTTTAGTAAAATTGTTTTTAGTTAAATTTTTCTTATTTAGAATAAAAATTGAATTTTACTATTATTTTTGCAGTTAAATATTAAAAAAAAATTAAATGAGTGTAACAGGATTAAAAAAATCAGGAATAATTTCAGTGGTATTATTTGCTGTCTTTAATATTTCCGGACTTAACGCACAGACAAATCAGCCTACCTACGTGGTTAAGGACAAATCTGCTGTGGCCTACTCAGCCGAAAACCCCGGATGGTTTGTAAGCGTAGATGAAGCCTATGCTGAGTCAAAAAAAACCGGAAAGCCTATTATGGCAAATTTTACCGGGAGTGACTGGTGTAGCTGGTGTAAAAGATTGACTGCTAATGTATTCAGTAAAGATGATTTCAAACAATGGGCTGAAAAAAATGTAGTTTTACTCGAGTTGGATTTCCCAAGAATGAAAGCTATTCCGGACAACATAAAAGCACAGAATGCAAGTCTTCAGCAAGCATTTGAAGTAGCTGGATTTCCTACAGTATGGGTTTTTAATCTGAATAAAGATGAAACAGCCAATCAGTTTATGGTAGATAAATTAGGCAAAACTGGATATACCAACACTGTAGAAGAATTTACATCAGGTGTAGAGCAAATGATTAAAAAATAACAGGCTAATCATCTGTAAATAAAATCATGTGGCTTAAGTGCTGTGTTTAAAATACATTTTAAACCTCAATAATACAAAAAGAGGAAATTGTTATTTCAATTTCCTCTTTTTATTTATACAATATAACACTGCCTAAACATTTCTTCAATTTTTTCTAAATGGTGTTTTGTTAAATAGTTTCAATTTTGGCTGGTAAATTTTGTCATCCATATTTTGTATTCTGTACAATTTAACTCCTTCTACACCCATATAAATAGCAACTAAAATTGCACCATAAGCGAGTATTCCCATTGGTAGCAATACTAAGCCCAACAAAGTCAGTATAACAGAAATAATTAGATATGAAATACCCTTTTTTCGATTTACTGAACTTGCAAGAAAATGAAGGTGATAAGGTTGAATTTCTTTAATGATGTGATATTTTTCTTCATCTGTGAGCAAAGTATTTTGGAGTTCCTTATCTACATGCTCCGAATCTTTACCATTTAAAATGTCATTAATAAGTCTGGTTTTGATTTGATCTGAGTTTTCCATCCTTAATAATTTTAAAAATATTGCCATAATAATAGACCAATAGCTATCAAAGCAGGAAGTCCCTGTATGTAAAAAATCCTGACAGAAACAGAAAACCATCCATACAACCCTGCGATTAAAACACAAGTCAGAAAAAACAAACTTACGTTTACTGACCACACATCATCTGCAATAATCAAAGACCACAACAAACCAGCAGCAAGAAAACCATTATACAATCCCTGATTTGCAGCTAAAACTTTTGTCTTTTCAAAAAGATCAGGACTCAGCATTCTGAATGTTTTTTTACCTACTGTAGTCCAGGCAAACATTTCCAACCACATAAAATACAAATGTAAAAGAGCGATAATAATTATCAAAAATTTTAATAAATATTCCATAAATAAAAATTTTATGTAAATATAATTCTTTAAAACATATTTTTGGCACGGTATTGGAGTATAATAAAGCGAGATTGAGTATTTGAGTAATTAATTAAGCAAATTGTTTACTCGGGACCGGTTCTGTAGGGAGAATCGGTCTTTTTTTTTGCCCCTACCCCAACGACTTATTATACCTAAATTGAACGTGGATTTGTTTTATTACTCAAAATCGGGTAACTCACTTGGTCTTGCAAATGGATATGTAGCGATTTTCTCAACTTTATGGTAAGTGTCCAATCCGGAAACACAAATCGTGTCTATCGCATTGAGATCCACTATGCCATTTCCATTGTAACCGTCTTCTTCGATATATATATGTGTCACATGACCCACCACAAGAATAGTACCATTGATAGATATATCAAGTTTGTCTGCCAACTGCATCCCGATTTGTATTTTCGATTCCATCACATATGGGGCTGCAAAACCATCTTTATATATTGGTGTAAGTTTACATTTATCAAACTCTGATTCATGTCTTTCAAAGTCAGCAGAAGTAAAGTGTGCCTGTTCTGCAATCATTGAATGGATGTGATTTATCGTATAACTTTTTGTCTCCAGTATATTCTCCATGGTATGACGTTCTGTCACCATAGGACGCATAAAAAATCCTAAAATCGCCGGATCTGATCCCATATGGACTACAGAGCTGATAATAGCTAGATTGGTCTGCCCTGCATTATTGATCGTTCCTATTACATTGGCAGGTTTATAACCGGTGATACTATTGATCAGATTGAGTCTGACTATTCTGTCCAGATCACTTATGTCTTTTTTTGTAAAATGAATCATTATTTTATTAATCTACCCAATCAGCTATAAAAAGATTGGTATCACGGGTTCCTCCATTGTTCCTGTTGGATGCGAAGATGATCTTTTTCCCATCATATGAAAACATCGGAAATGAATCAAATGTCTTGTCATAGGTGATTTGTTCCAATCCTGAACCATCCAGATTGATAGTGTAAAGATTAAACTGGTATCCTCTGGGTGCTGCATGATTGGATGAAAAAATAACCTTATTGCCCTTGGGCAGAAAATAAGGAGCCCAATTGGCTTTACCCAAACTGGTAAGCTGTCTGAGATCAGATCCATCTACATTGCAAACGTACAGTTCCATATTAGTGGGCATAACCTGATTTTGGGCGAGGAGTTCTTTATATACTTTTATATCTTCTTCTGTCTTTGGTCTTGAAGCTCTGAATATAAGTTTTGTTCCGTCCGGAGAGAAAAAAGCACCTCCATCATAGCCCAGTTGATTGGTGACTTGTTTTACATTTGAACCATCAACATTCATTGTATAAAGTTCCAGGTCACCGCTTCGTGTAGAAGTGAAGACAATTTTATCTCCTTTGGGTGATACTGTGGCTTCAGCATCATAACCAGGCGAATCAGTAAGCTTCTTAATGATATTGCCTTTCAGATCACCATGATAAATATCAAACGATTCATAAATAGGCCAAATATACTTGCCATCAGCTCGACGTTCAGGTACATGAGGACACGAAGCTCCTGCTTCATGGGTCGAAGCATATACTACACTTTTATTGCCGGGCATAAAAAAACTACAGGTTGTTCTTCCTTTTCCTGTACTTAGTAATGGCGGTGCAGCCTGTTTCCTCTGCCAGTTTTCAAGGTCAAAATAATAAATCTGATCACATTCTGCGCCCCACATCTTATTGGTAGCCTGAAACACGACTTTTTTATCATCAAAACTCCAGTATGCTTCTGCATTATCACCACCAAAGGTAAGTTGACGGACATTTTTAAGATGTTTTTCCTGCGGAAAGCGAAGAGTATCTGCATCTGGAGAGACACTCAAACTCAATACATTATTTTTCCCTGTACTGCATGAAAACAAAAGCAGGATTATCACACCTAGGGCAAGACTATACTTTAACATCATTTTATTATATTACTTATGGAATCGCAAAAGTAAGATAATTCGAAAGTTAAAATGTCAAAATACAGTAAATTAATTATTAGCCTATTTAATTCAATGTTGCTTTCTAAAACAACAACATCATGATGGCGTAAAATTTTCAATGCTGTTTTATTTTAATTTAGGTTCAAAAGATACCATACACAAAATCCTAAAATTAAGTATAACAAAAATTATCATTCGTTTTGTCATTATCAATACAATATTTTAGCATTAAAGGATATTTAATTATGTTAAGTATATCATTATTTCACATTTGCCAAGTGAACCAACTTTATCATAAAACTGCAATATTTTTAGCATCAGCCTGCATTTCCAACATCATTTTTGTACTTTTGTATTTCCTTAAAATAATCAGTCCAAATGAAGCAGAAACAAATATTCAGAATATTATACTTTTCCTGTTTACTTTTCATTTTTTCATGTAGTAAAAAGTCGACATTTCCCATTGAGCTTCCTAAACAGAATCTTGCCATGGATATTATTACACTTTCTTCAGACGAGATGGAAGGTAGGGAGATCGGCACTCCAGGTGAAAGGAAAGCGGGAGACTATATTGCAAAGAGATTTGCTGAAATCGGGTTACAGCCCATTGGAGATAAAGGAACTTATTTCCAGACTTTCACCCGCAAAAAAAGTGGCAATCCACACGGGGATGAATCCACTACCACGGGAAAAGAAGTTACCGGAAGAAATATATTGGGATATATTAACAATGGTTCAATGTCAACAGTCATTGTTGGTGGTCATTATGATCATTTAGGCTATGGACATGAAGGTTCGTTGTACGTTGGTGATCTTGCCATTCACAATGGAGCAGATGACAATTCAAGCGGGGTAGCTGGTGTACTTTATCTGGCTGAAAGCATTAAAAAATCTAATTTCAAAAAACATAATTATCTTTTCATCTGCTTTTCAGGTGAAGAAAAAGGACTCTGGGGCTCCAATTATTTCGTTAATAATACGTCTCTGGATAAAAAAACTTTCAACTATATGGTAAATATGGATATGATTGGCCGACTAAACGAAGAAAGAAAATTGGCCATCAGTGGTATAGGTACGTCTCCTGATTTTGAAGCCATTCTTGATAACATCAAAAAACCAAAATTTAACATTAAAAAAGATTTGTCAGGTATGGGCCCGTCTGACCACGCTTCGTTTTATAATGCCGAAATTCCTGTTTTAGCCTTTTTTACCGGCCAGCATAGTGATTATCACAAGCCAAGTGATGACGCCCATCTGATCAATTACGAAGGTGTCAAAGACATTGTGGAATATATCTATACTGTAGTAAGCACCCTTGAAACCAAAGAAAAACTTCCATTTACAAAAACCAAAGACGAATCTCAAACAAGAATGGCTTTCACTGTTACACTAGGGGTAATGCCGGATTATTTATATGATGGTATCGGACTAAAATTAGATGGTGTAAAGGATGGTAAACCTGCTCAAATTGCCGGATTGGAGAAAGGTGATATTGTTATAAAAATGGGGGAGCTCGATGTCCCTGACATGCAGTCATATATGAAATGCCTGTCTATTTTTAAGCCAGGTCAAACAGTAGAAGTAAAATTTCTCAGAGCAGGTAAAGAGATGAGTAAACAGGTAACATTCTGATGATAAAGGAAGAATTTAGTGAAGTTCAACGTGTGGATTCCATTTGGCCGCTATCAATACTTACCTTAACTTTGGTGTTTAATTGGGTTCTGTATTTTATATCAGGATATAAATCACTGGACTTTTTTTATGGAAGTATGCTAAGTATAGCACTTTTGTGTACGTTCTTTACCATAGTAAGATTACACACAAAAATTAACAGTGTAGGGATTCAGTATAAGTTTTTTCCATTTCACTTCAAATGGCAGTCCATATCCTGGAATGAAATCGAAACATCTGAAATCAGAACCTACAAACCCATAAGAGAGTATGGTGGATGGGGGCTTCGTTATGGTAAGCAAGGAAAAGCTTATACGATAAAAGGTAAAACCGGCCTTCAGTTGTATCTCAAAACAGGGCGAAATATTCTGATCGGAACCAATAAATCTGAAGACTTAATCCAAGTGATAAGATACTTAAAAAAATAAGGCTTGAGTGAAGAACAAAATAATATTTTACTCCCGATATGTATATCCTCAATAAAATTTAACCAAACCAAGATTATCTTTTACCCGGCATATTTGGCATTCCTTGCATAAACTTGTCCATACCCTTCCCTTTGCTCATCATTTGCATCATCTTGCGCATCTGATCAAACTGCTTTATAAACATATTTATCTCATGAATACTTTTACCACTTCCATCCGCGATCCTCTTCTTTCTGGACATATTCAGTAGTTCCGGGTTCCCTCTTTCTTTTGGAGTCATAGAAAGTATGATAGCCTCAACTTTTCCAAACGCTTTATCATCGATATTGATGTCTTTGGTTAACTTACTCATTCCGGGTATCATATTCATAAGTGATTTTACATCCCCCATTCTCTTGATCTGATTGAGCTGTCCTAAAAAATCATTAAAATCAAACTTATTTTTTCTTATCTTCTTTTCAAGTCGTTCAGCTTCCTTTTCATCAAACTGTTCCTGGGCCTTTTCAACAAAAGAAACAATATCCCCCATACCCAGGATTCTCTGTGCCATCCTATCAGGATAGAAGACATCCAATGTTTCCAGTTTTTCGCCGGAGCTTACAAATTTAATGGGTTTACCTACTGCATACTTTATAGATAAAGCGGCACCACCTCTGGTATCTCCATCCAATTTGGTCAAAACTACGCCGTCAAAATTAATTCTCTCATTGAAAACTGCAGCAGTATTGACAGCATCCTGTCCTGTCATTGAGTCTACGACAAAAAGTGTTTCTGTGGGTTTGACTGCATTTTTAATATTTTCAATTTCCTGCATCATATCCTCGTCCACAGACAAACGGCCTGCCGTATCTATGATGACAACATCATGACTGTGGCTCTTCGCATAATTGATGGCATTGATAGAGATTTGTACAGGACTTGTACTCTCCGGCTCTTTATAGATATGAACACCTACTTGCTCTGCTAACACTGACAACTGATCTACAGCAGCAGGTCTATATACGTCACAAGCAACAAGCAATGGTTTTTTTGATTTTTTGTCTTTGAGATATTTTGCCAGTTTACCTGAAAATGTGGTTTTACCTGATCCTTGAAGACCCGAAATCAATATGATACCTGGATTACCTTTTATGTTGATACCTGCTGCTTGTCCACCCATAAGCTCAGTCATCTCATCCTGAACTATCTTAACCATCAACTCACCGGGCTTTACAGAAGATAACACATTTTCAGTGCCAAGTGCCTTATCTTTGATTTTGTCAGTAAATTCCTTGGCTATTTTATAATTTACATCAGCAGCAACCAATGCCCTTCTGATTTCCTTTATAGAATTGGCAATATTGAGGTCTGTTAATTTACCTTCACCTTTCAGGTTTTTAAAGGCCAGATCAAGTTTTTCACTTAAACTTTCAAACATATTAAATTAATTTTTCGGTGCAAATATACATTAACGAAATGAGAGTATAAAGTACTCGGTTTATATAAATAAAATATCCCTGCAATGACTCTTCAAAGCAGGGATATTTTTACCTATGATTTTGTTTACATATTATTCAACAATGATCATTTTTTTAGTGGCACTATAATCACCACTTTCAAGTGTATAATATAAAATACCTGATGACCCAAGCTGTTCTCTATTGAAAATTTCGCTATTTAACCCTTTGACAGCATCAATATTTCTGACTGTGACCAATTTACCAGTTACATCATAAATACTTAAAGTTGCAAAAGCTGCTTTTGGCATATTAAAGCTCACTGTTGTCAATCCTCTGAATGGATTAGGCTCGTTTTGATACAGTTCGATATTTGTTATAGGTAAAGTTCTGACATCTAAACTTATCTTTCCAACATTGAAATCTGAATCGTAAGATTCTGCTTTGGTTACTAAAGAGTTCAGAGATAACATTTCACTTACTTTTGTTGCCTTGTCAGCTTTTAATACTATTGTAAATAAAACATCGTTTTCATTTGTACTTATGTTGTCGCCGGAGGCATAACTCATGGTTACAACAGAATTTGAAATTAAACCAACATTATTGGAATTTACATCAAGTAGTCCAGGTAATACACTGACGAAACATGCACCTTTCAGATTCATTGTGAACTGATAACCTGAAACATCTTTAAAATTTGCAGAAGTTACCGGTATTTCTATCATTTCACCAGCGGCTGCATATTGTTCTTCCACTGTCAACATGACATTTTTGTCAGTTCTTGGCTCAACCATTGGATTCGTTATATCCGTATTGGCATTCCCATTCACATCTCCAATCTTAACTGCTATAAAGTCATAATTACCATTTGCATAACCTGGGTGGGCAATCATTTTTTCAACGTAAGGGAATGGATTTACTATATCCATGGACTGGCTTGATATCGGGAATCTCCAGCTTTCATTCTTAGGAAGTTCATTGGTAGTACCAAGGATTAGTTTTCTAAGATCAGTCAAGTCAGAGGCAGATATTTTACCATCATTATTGGCATCTGATGCGATCAATTTATATGGACTCGTAAATGATTGAATATCTAAAATGTGTCTTTGAATCATAACAAGATCCAAAGTACTAACTCCATTGATATAGTCACCGTTTTTCCTTGCACTCAACCCGGTGTCTGCTAAAATATCTATTTCAAAATTACCATTTGCGTCAGTCATTTGGCTGATTGGAAATTCAGGTAATGTAGTGGACTCTACAAAAATGGCAACATTTCGTACCCCTTGTCCTGATTCTGTTCTGACATTTCCTGCAATTTTCGATCCGTCATTTATACCTGGACATCCATTTCCATTACAAATCAAGTGTAGAGAAACCCAACAGAAGTCATGGTTAAATTTCTTATCCCATACAGTCATCTTCACATCCACATTATTGGAAGTCTGCCCACCCAATGAAACACTTGTCCACACTTTTGCTGAACTCTTGGCTGCAGGTAACCATCTTTGAAGTTCTCCGTTCAGGTATCTTACTTTAGCAGAATTATTAGTGATCAGGTAAGCTTTTCTTCCGGTTGCTGTCAACTCGAAGTAATGCTCAACATCAATATTTACCAATTGATTACTAATGATGGTATCATTTGTTTGTGGATACCAGTTTTCAAAGGTAAACAGTAAATCTTCCTGCGGAGTACAAGGCCAATTTACGTCACCGTCAAATGAACCTTTGTCAAAATCTCTGGCCCACAATTCAACCATCGGCAATCCTGTGCTGCCTGCAGGAACCTCCATTAATGCAGTACTTAAAGACACACAATAAGGAGTAGGTGGTTTTTTATCTACTACCATAAAGTTTTCATGACAAGAAGCAAAATTATGACAACCATCAGCAACTTTCCATACTATTTTATGGTTAGACATCTTGCCTTCTATTATCTCACTATCAGGTAATTTTACTGTCACTTTACCACCATTAATCGTTGGTGCAACATAATATACCTTCACTTGATCACCGTTAATTAATCTCACTGCACCATTTGTACCGGGTGCTTCAAAAGAACTAAACAAATAATCATTTGATCCATCTGCCCAAAGGTCAATATATACTTCCCACTTCATCCAACCTTCATTAATACATCCACCTTCATCAATTGCAGTCTTACTGAAGCTAAGTCCTTTCAATTTACAATCAGCACCTTGTGCATACATCGTATCTCTGCAAGTAATTTCAGGCGCTTTAGTATCTTCACGTACAAAATATTTGTAATATGGTCCTCTTTCATCATTATCACACCAATTCACCAGTTTGTACTCCACTTTCCACTTTCTACATACGCCGTCTTCGAAATCAAACTGCCAAACTTTGTGACTTATTCCTATTACATCACAAGGACCTGCTACCCAAGTAGGCTCAAATTGAGCAATTTGTGCTGCTGTAGGACCATCACAAGCTGTGATTTTCTCTATATTTGCATTAGGAGGAGTTACTATCCAATCTCTTTCAAGTAAACTTTCATTTACACGGATATTCTGGACACATGTTCTTGTATTTCCTTTTTCGCGGATGATAAAAGTTCTTCTGATCCAACCTTGCTTGCATTGATTCAATTCCAGTTTATCCCAATAAGATATTGCAGGATAGAAACATGCACCATAAGCTTGTGGTAAACCTGTCTTAACGAAGTCTACACCATCTGTTGATTTAGCTGAAGAAATGGCTTGTCCGGGAGTTCCTTGCTGTGGATTGGTTTCGATAGCCCAATCACAGAATATAGTTGCATCGGCAGGACAAGAAATTACTGGTGGAACTTTACACTCTACTTTTATAAATGACCATGTGTCATTATAATTGTCCTGATGAGGAGTTGGATTGTTGGTAGTAGGAGTAATGTAACAACCTACACATCCATCTTTATTGCCATCATCCCAAACCCGAAGTATAACTTCGTGATAGCCTGTATCTAAGACTCCATCTCCATTCACATCTACCAGGACTGCATCCAAATCTTCACAACAGAATTTGACATATTTACCTTCATCGTCATCCTGTGGGCTATATTCTCCAGCATTAGGCTGAGGGAATCCTACCGGAAATTTATGACTAAATGTCCTGTTATTATTATGCGTTCCGTTTAAGCCTATACTACCACAGTTTGGAGCTGTAGAAGCTCTTCTGATTTCAAGCCTTATATCGGAGCAGTTATCATGTGAACCATTATCAACATCTTCTGCAAATAATTTTGCCTGAGCATCAGGAATTGTATCAAAACCAACCTGATATCCAGGGGTAAGACCTATTACCAAATCGCGTTTTGCAACAGGAACAGGTGCTGTTCTATCCTGAACATTGACTGAAATAACCTGATGTGCAGATTCATTTCCACAACAATCAATGGCTGTATATTTAAATTCATAGACTCCACATGGTACGCCGAATGCTCTCCATTGATTTCCAACTTTAATTACAGAAATACCTGGTGTGGATGATTTTACCGTGTATGTTGGGGCAATGTCACAATTATCATGTAACTCCCAAACCGGAGGAAGTACCAAGTCTGCTGAACAATCCCAAGGTCGGGTACTTACAATGGTATCTTT
>Ga0073900_10001568_pt1 | contig 12613 bp, 13 predicted proteins | sample KloWWTmetKNB5Kit_FD_66666 | JGI IMG/M metagenome (GOLD analysis project Ga0073900, IMG submission 66666) | Active sludge microbial communities from Klosterneuburg, Austria, studying microevolution and ecology of nitrifiers - Klosterneuburg... | ecosystem: Engineered > WWTP > Aerobic digester >...
GCACTTTGGCATACACGTTCCATTTCTTATATCTGACAGTGTGAAGCAGGGTTATGACATCTTGTGCATCGGTAAATTGGATATCGCCATCTCCTAACATTTTTTCTATGTTTTCCATAATGGAGCGGAGACTTGCGAAGTTCCAAAAATGATTCGGCGTAGCCGAAAAAATTTTGGAATTTCGCAAGTCTCATGTTGGACGATGGTACCGACCGGATGGGAGGTATCTTGGCCAATTGGCACATTTGCAAAACCGCACCAGCCAACACTAAAGCCAAGTTTTGCAAAAGAGCCATTTTGCCCGACACTCAATTCAACGCTTCGCAAACCCAAAAGAGCCAAGCCCTCCCACCACCCGACAAAAAGCCCCATTGCGAAACTTATTTGAATTTTGTAACTTTGCAAAATGAAAAAGGCTGAAACTATAGAAGAACTATACAAAAGAAGAAACGAGTGGTTACCTGATATCCTTCATAATGACATCGGACGTTTCAACGTGTTCAGATTAGAGCCGTTTAAGGGAAATAATATCAAGCCTGTTCCCTACACTCGCAGAGATTATTTTAAAATAACCTTGCTTGTAGGCGAAAGCAATATTGAGTATGCAGACAAAGTTATTGAATTAACCAAGCCTGCATTGGTTTTTACAAATCCGTTTATTCCGTATCGTTGGGAACATACTGACAGCATACATCACGGTATGTTCTGCATTTTTGACCAATCCTTTTTTCATCAGTACGGAAACCTCAATAATTATTCGCCTTTTCAGCCTAATGAAAATCACGTTTTTGAACTTACGGAAGAACAACACAGCATACTGAAACAGCACTTTGAACGTATGTTTGACGAGATAAATTCCGATTTTCAATACAAATATGATGTGCTAAGAACGATTGTTTATGAAATCGTGCTTTTTGCTTTAAAAATGCAACCTGCAACCACTTTCGGCAATCACGAAAACAACGCTTCACAACGCATTGCCACTTTGTTTTTAGAATTGTTGGAACGTCAATTTCCCATTGATGACAGTCATCAAACATTAGTACATCGTTCCCCTGCCGATTATGCTACACAGCTAAACATACACGCCAATTATTTAAACAGAGCAGTAAAAGAAATTACAGGAAAAACCACTTCACAAATTATAGCAGAAAGAGTGTTACAAGAAGCCAAAATACTCTTGAAACAAACCACTTGGAACGTTGCTGAAATAGCTTACGCATTAGGATTTGCAGAGCCAACCCACTTCAACAACTTTTTCAAAAAACACACTAATGAAAGTCCGAGCAAATTTCGCAAGGTTTGAAATTTGTAGGTTTTCGTTTCTTTTGCGTTTGCTGACCACACGTTGCCGTTCTATCTTTGTACTCATAAAAATACCCTACACAGTTACAGGCAAGAGTAGGGAAATAAAAAATAGTAATGACTATGCTTTTATCAGTTGTTCATATTATAGGATTGTCGCTTACGCTTTTCCTTTCATCGTGTAAAGAAAATGTAAAAGCCGAGCAACCGGAAATCAATAAGACAGATAAGATATTGATTGTGTATTTATCCCGAACTAACAATACAAAAACGGTTGCGGAAATAATACAAAAGCAAGTTGGTGGCGATTTGGTAGCATTAGAATTGCAAACCCCTTACCCCGAAGATTACCAAACAACCGTCAATCAGGTATCTGAAGAAAACAGGACAGGATTTTTACCGTCACTCAAAACAAAAATTGACAGCATACAAAAATATGAAGTTGTGTTTGTCGGTTTTCCAACTTGGGGAATGCAATTACCACCACCAATGAAAGGTTTTTTAAACGAATATGATTTAAGCGGTAAAAAGGTAATTCCATTCAATACAAATGGCGGTTATGGTATAGGCAGTAGTTTTCAAACTGTAAAAGAACTTTGCCCCAACAGCAATGTATTGGAGGGCTATTCAACAAAAGGAGGAATTGAAAGAGACGGAATTTTATTTGTAATGCAGGGTGATAAAGAAGTGGAAGTACAAAAAGAAGTTCAGAAATGGTTAAGGGAAATAGGACTAATTAAATAACAAAAAAATGAAGATACACATAGAAAAAACAGTAGTGTTAAGCCTGGTATTGGCAACGTTAATTTCCTGCAACTCAGGAAACAAAACAAACACCAATTCAACTGAAAGTACATCAGCAATACAAACAACCTCTTGGGACAATTCTTACGGAGGTACAGACAAAGCATACGATACAACCCTTTTAAAACTTAGAGAAGAAATCGCTCCGAATTTTAAAACCTTAGAATTTAAGGACGACATTACTGGGAAAACAATGACCTACAATTTGTTTATTCCGAAAAATTACGACAAAACCAAAAGCTATCCATTGGTTCAATTTATAGCCGATGCCAGTACGGTGGGAAAAGGTGCTGTAGCTCCGTTGAAACAAGGTTATGGCGGCATTATCTGGGCAACGGATGAAAGTCAGGAAGAAAACCCATGCTTTGTTTTGGTGCCTTCTTTTGCAGGTCCCGATTGGGCGGTGAACGACAAGCACGAAACGAGTGATGAGGTGGCTATCTCTTTCAGATTGTTGAATAAGATAATTAAAGATTATAGCATTGATAAAAACCGAATTTATACCACAGGTCAATCTATGGGCGGAATGATTTCATTTTATCTGAATGCAACCTATCCCGATTTTTTTGCAGCTTCTATTTTTGTAGGCAGCCAATGGGACATCAACGTGCTTAAACCTTTGGCAAAGAAAAACTTCTTTTACATTGTTTCTGCGGGAGATGAAAAAGCATCTTCAGGTATGAAAGAAGTAGGGAATTTACTCACCGAAATGGGCGTAAAATATGGCTCAACGGAGTTTTCAGCCAAACTGCCGCAAGCCGAACAAGACAAAAAAGTGGAAGATTTAATCAAAGAAGGCTATGCGATCAACTTTGTACAATTTACACCCAAAACGGTAACACCTGAAGGTATTTCTGAAAAAGGAGCACCCGAACACATGTATTCATTCGATTATGCGTATCAATTAAAACCTGTAAGAGATTGGTTATTCAATCAAAGAAAAATGTAATTGAATTTTTATGATTGAAAGAAACGGAATTTTATTTGTAATGCAGGATGATAAAGAAGTGAAAGTACAAAAAGAAGTTCAGAAATGGTTAAGGGAAATAGAACTAATTAAATAACAAAAAAATGGAAACAAAAAAAGACATCATCGTATTAACCGGAGCAGGTCAGCTCGGTATGGCCATTTTAAGAAGAATGGCGTATGGCAATAAAATATTTGTTGCCGACTGGAAATTGGAAAATGCGCAAGCCATCAGCAAAACACTGGTGGAAGCAGGTTTTGATGCCGTTCCTTTTAAAACGGATATTTCATCGAGAGCTTCTATCTTGGAATTGATTGCAGCCGCACAAAAAGAAGGCGAAATTGCAATGTTCATCAATGCAGCAGGCTTATCGCCAAGCCAATCTACGAAGGAACATATTTTTGCGGTTGACCTTTACGGAACGGCAGTACTGTTGGAAGAATTTGGGAAAGTGATAAAGCCAGGCGGCACCGCTGTCACCATCTCCAGCCAGTCCGGGTACAGAATGCCTGCACTAACAGCCGAAGAAGACAGGCTATTGGCAACAACGCCAACCGAAGAATTGTTGGGCTTGGAAATGCTGAAACCCGAAAACATCAAAGATACTTTGCACGCCTACCAGATGTCAAAACGCTGCAACGGAAAACGGGTAATGGCAGAAGCGGTAAAATGGGGGGAAAAGGGTGCAAGAGTAAATTCTATTTCTCCGGGTATTATTATCACACCTTTAGCAATGGACGAAATAAATGGATTACATGCCGAATTTTATAGAAACATGTTCGCAAAATCTCCGGCAGGTCGCCCCGGCATGGCAGATGAAGTAGCTAATGTAGCAGAACTACTCCTCTCCGAAAAAGGTGCATTTATTACCGGTTCAGATTTTTTAATTGATGGTGGTGCTACGGCTTCTTATTTCTACGGACCGCTTCAACCCGAAAAAAATAAAAAATGACTAACTCGAAATTTCATTACGGTTACGTTATCGTTTTTTGTTGCTGCCTGATCATGGGCATCAATATCGGATTGGTAATGAGCAGTGCAGGCATTTTTTACACTCCTGTAAGTGCAGATTTGGGTGTTTCAAAAGGTGATTTCGGTTTGTATATGACCTTTGTATATGCCTTTTCATTTTTGATGCTTTCCGTTGCAGGGAAACTGCTGGATAAATATAGTGCAAGATGGCTGCTAACCATAAGCACAGCGGTGGTGGGTGTACTGTATCTGCTAATGTCGGAGTTTAATGCGGTTTGGCAATTTTATGTAGCAGGAGCAATTATTGGTATAGCACTTTCATTTCTGTTGTATTTAAGCTATCCAGTTTTAATCAATCGATGGTTTAATGCCAGAGTTGGTTTTTTCATTGGTGTGTGCAGTGCCGCTTCGGGTATAGGTGGCATCTTGTTTAATCCATTTGGCGGATATTTAATTGAAACTTTTGGATGGCGAACTGCTTATCTGGTTTTCGGTATCATCATTTTGGTTGTGGTAACCCCTTTGCTCGGCATCTTGTTGAGAAATCACCCATCGGATAAAGGTTTAAAACCTTACGGTGAAAAAGCAGAAACTACCGAAGTTCAAAATACAGGAATGGACTATGCGGCAGCCATTAAATCACCCGTATTTTATGCTTTACTGGTGTTTGCCCTTTTTATGATTGCCGTTTCCACACTCAATTTGTTTTTGCCCACTTATGTTACAACAGTTGGTTTTAGCGTGGAACAATCCGCTTTTGTAGCTTCTGCCGTAATGTTGGGCGTTACCATTGGCAAAGTAGCATTGGGTTACATTAACGACAGAAATTCATTGGCTGGAGTATTTACGTCAACAGGTTTGGGAATTATAGGTTTTGTATTTCTATTAATGGGAAAAGAAGGCATGATATGGATGACCATCGGAGCTTTCTTGTTTGGGTGGGCTTATGCAGGTGTTACCGTAGAAACAGCTTTATTGGTAAGGAGCGTTTTCGGCACAAAAGATTATTCAAAAATATTTTCCAATATATCTATCGCTTTGGCTCTTGGTGGAGCAGTAATGGCAGGTGCCTGGGGTTATCTCGCAGATATTTTGGATTTCAAAATCATACTTTCATCAGGAATAGTGCTCTTGTTGATTTCAGGTCTTATTGGATTTTATGCATTGAGAGCAAATAAAAATAATCACTACGCTGACTAAAATGCATATGGGTAAGCTAATTAGTTTTGCATCATCAAAAAGTATTAAAAATGAAAAAGCATTGCTGCCTTCATCTCCATACCCATAGAAATACCGAATTGGAAAATTTAGGAATTAGTAAATTTGCATAATTAAGTCAGTTCAACTATGCATGCAAATAAAAAACTTAGTCTTATTTTTTTGTGCTTAATGCCTATCATGAATACATTGGCCCAAACAAAAAACAAAGTACTTTCCGCACAAGAAAGCGACCCAGTAAAAATGGGTTGGATGCAGGGATTTCCTCCACCTGCTGATAAAATAGTAACCGCCATTGATGGCAGCTTTTTTCAATTCCCTGCTTTGCGCTATAGCGTTTGCCACATGAATCAATTTCTACCAACATCCATTGTGCAGGCATCACAAAACAATCGTTACACGGTTGTTTCAGCCATTGATAATAATATTGACAGTGTAACATTTCTTCCATGGAATAGCAATAAAAAAATTACCTGGAAAGAATCGTTGGATATCAACTATACCGATGGCATTATTATACTGCACAAAGGAAAAATTGTTTACGAACGATATTTTGGTGCATTGCAGCCTGAAGGCATTCATGCGGTAATGTCTGTAAGTAAAACTTTTACGGGTACATTGGGCGGTTTGTTAGTTTCAGAAGGTGTCTTGGATGAAAACAAAACTGCATCGGAATATGTCCCAGAATTAAAAAACTCTGCATTTGGCAATGCCACGATAAAAGAGATATTGGAAATGACCACTGCACTGCAATACAGCGAAGATTATGCCAACCCCAATGCAGAAGTATGGGCATTTAGCGCTGCCGGAAATCCCTTTCCAAAACCAAAAGGATATAAAGACGCTACTAACTATTACGATTACCTAAAAACGGTGAAGCAAAACGGAAAGCATGGCGATGCATTTGCTTACAAAACGATAAACACCGATGCTTTGGGTTGGATAATTTCACGGGTTACAGGTAAAAGTATTCCGCAATTGCTTTCTGAAAGAATATGGCAACCATTAGGAACACATCATGATGGGTATTACCAGGTGGATGGTGCAGGCATTGCTTTTGCCGGTGGCGGCTTCAACTGCAACCTGAGAGATGCAGCCATGTTTGGCGAAATGATACGCAATAACGGCCACTTCAACGGCAAACAAATTTTGCCTGTACAAGTAATTTCTGATATAAAAAAAGGAGGCAGCCAAGAAGCATTTGCAAAAGCAGGTTATAAAGATTTAAAAAACTGGAGCTATAAAAATATGTGGTGGATAACCCATAACCATGATGATGCTTTTGCAGCAAGAGGAGTTCATGGACAAACCATCTATATTGACCCTACAGCCGAAATGGTGATTGTGCGGTTTGCATCGCATCCTATTGCAGGCAATGCAGCAAATGATGGGAATTCATTACCGGCTTACCAGGCGGTGGCTGATTATTTAAAGATTTATTAATGAAAATTTTAATCAACTGAATATTCTTTTTTGCTAAATTTACGACATAATAAAAAAATTAAACAATAAGAGTTGTTCTCAACTCTCCGGACATGTTGAACATCGTAAAACAAAGTAAGCATCATTTTAAAAACTATATGTTATGAGTACACTTTTTCTAACCATCTCCAACGCAGTAAAACACTGGTATGTTCCACTTATTTTTGGAATCCTTTTCGTCATTTTCGGCTCATATATTTTTACAGTGCCCTTAGAAACATACGCAGGGCTTTCTGTTCTTTTCAGTATTTCATTTTTAGTCTCGGGTATTTTAGAAATTTTCTTTTCAATACAAAACAACAAGTCCCTTCAGGGATGGGGCTGGTTTTTGGTTGATGGACTTCTCAGTACAGCCATTGGTGTTTATCTTATTGCTAACCCCGGTGTATCATTTGCTGTGCTTCCCTTTGTTGTTGGATTCACACTGATGTTTCGTTCGTTCCAACTATTAGGTTTTTCTTTTGATATGAAAAGTCTAAAAATGTTGAACTGGGGCAATGTAGCCTTAACGAGTGTTATTGGTATTCTGTTTTCATTTCTGCTTATATCAAGACCCATATTTACAGGTATGTCTTTAGTAACACTTACAGCATTGGCGTTTATCTTTGTTGGAATATCCACTATTCTTTTATCACTTGACCTTAAAAAATTAAAAAATTTTCCTGAAAAAATAAGTCATGAATTAAAAGACAAAATTGAATCATTGCGAAAGGAAGTAGATCATGCAATGAAAAACAATGAGAAGGGTTGATGAATTATGTTTATTTCTTTTTTTATTAGTCAGAATAAAATGTAAACACTATAGAATGAAACTAAAGATTATCACTTTTATTCCAGTCATTTCATTTATGTTTTTTTTCACTGCTTGTAATTCAGGATATGAAAAAACTGGCAGCAATTCAGACAGCAATACTATAACAGTAAACATAAAAGAAATGAAACAAATCGGCACAGTAAGCGACCGTTTTCAATCATATAATGTTGAAATGGTAGAAGTGGTAGGTGGTAAGTTTTGGAAACCTTATAAATTGATGGACAGCCTTCCCTCTGCCGAGGCGGCATCGGGCTACGACATTTCTCAAAATAACGATCAGATGTATCGCAAAGTTCCCGAAATTAATTTGACCGATAAACGCCTGCTCAATCTTGCAAAAGGATTAGCACCTGCTTATGTACGGGTGAGTGGCACCTGGGCTAATGCCACCTATTTTCAGGATGACGATAAACCCGCTGCAAAAGTTCCCACTGGTTATGTAAATGTATTGACACGAAAGCAATGGAAAGGCGTTATTGATTTTATTAAAGCCACCAACTCTCAATTAGTTACTTCATTTGCCGTGTCAAATGGTGTACGGGATAAAAATGGAATTTGGACGCCTGTAAATGCACAAAAACTGGTCAACTACACAAAAACACTTGGTGGTTCTGTTGCAGCAGCAGAGTTATTTAATGAACCCAACATACCCACAGCCGGTGGAGAAATGAATAAAGATTACAACCTGAACACTTTTGCCAAAGATCTGCAAGTATTTACAATCTGGGCTAAGAAGGAAGTGCCGGGTATGCTTAGGCTTGGGCCCGGTGCTATTGGTGATGGCCTTCCCGGAATTTCTTTAGATGAAATAGGAAGTGGCGCTACCATTTTTTCTACTGAGGGCATGTTAACCACAGAGCCAAAACCTGTATTTGATGGGTTCTCTTATCATTACTATGGCGCAGCTTCAATGCGTATGATGAAGAGTGGGCCTTTTTCAATACAAGCAGAAAATGCGCTGGATAGTGTATGGCTTACCAAAACAGATGCCGTTGCAGATTTTTATAAAACTATGAGAGATAAATACCAACCGGGCAAACCACTATGGCTTACCGAAACAGCCGAAGCTGCGGCCGGTGGCGATCCCTTTGCGGCTACCTATCTGGATTGCTTCCGTTATTTATACCAGTTAGGTTCGTTGGCAAAAAAAGGTGTACAGGTAGTAATGCACAATACCCTTGCTGCAAGCGAATACAGCCTTATTGACCAGGATACCCACTTACCCAAACCCAATTATTGGGCAGCCTTATTATGGGCAAAGCTGATGGGTACAGAAGTATATGAAGCAGGCGAAAACAAACCCGGGGTTTATTTATTTGCACACAATACAAAAGGAAAAGAAGGTAGTATAACATTGCTTGTAATTAACACAAACAAAGGAGAAACCGATATGCATATTCCTGCCAACGCACAACACTATACGCTTACCTCAACAGAACTTCAAGGAACTGCCGTGCAGTTGAACGGGAAAGAATTAAAACTTACCGATAGTGATGAATTGCCTGCAATAAATGGTCAGGCTGTAAAAGCCGGAGATATAAAATTGCCTGCATTGAGTATAAGTTTTATAAGTTTTGACGATGCGGAGAAGAAATAGTTATGCTCAATGATTCAAAAAGAGGAGTGAATACAACATTGATGCGCCCGATATGGAAACGTTATAAATAGGGTGTATATTTGCACTTTTAATTCAATTAAAAACATCTAATATGAAAGCATCAATGCACTGGTTCACTATAGTGATACTTTTATCTGTTGTTTCTTGCAGTAATTCAAATACGTCAGCCAACAACAAAGAAAACTTCACTGTTTCCAATTTTTCAAGACTGAATTTAGAACTATTGGGTGATGTATATTACGAGCAAAGCGATAGTTCTTATATGACAGTATCTGGCAGTTCAGATCTGATTGAGAAGCTAAAAGTATCATCAAACGATGGAATGCTTTCAGTTAAGTTAGAAGACATTAAAAGTTTTTCATTGAAAAGAAAAGAATTGATTGTAAAAATAGGCTCTCCGCAATTGGAGCAAATTGATTTTAATAGCATTGGCACATTATATATCAGCAATTTATTTAAAGGCAACAACCTGAGTATTACGAATAATGGAGTTGGTAAAATCAAAATTGATTCCTGCAATGTAACGTCATTCCATTTAAACTCAAATGCTGTTGGTTCTATTGAGGTAAAAGGTTCATCCCAAACGTCAGTTATTCAGTCAGAGGGTATTGGTAAAATCGATTGTTCATCATTTAAGACTTTAAACACTAAAGTAGAAAGCAAAGGTATTGGGGACTTAGCTGTTTATTCACAAGACAGCATAGAGATGGTGGTTTTAGGCACAGGACACATAAGATATTTCGGAAATCCTGTAGTAGTAAGATCTAACATTTCAGGATTGGGAAAAGTAACTAACATGGGAAAATAGGTTGCCTTGACCAAAGGATTAAAAACTTAAGTAATAAATATATTTTAAGTATTACTTCGTCAATACTATGCACGTCATAGGTCATGGTAGGATGACTTGAACAGGCAACTACTCCGATACCCAAAAAATAAAAAAGCCAACCGCACAAGGAAAAAAATTTTGAGCCAGCCCCTTTGGCACATTTGGTTTTGCCCGATATTCAAAACCAATGCTTCGCAAAACCAAAAGAGCCAAGCACACCCACCGCCTAAATGGTTTGAAAATAGCTGCAAAAAAGAACAACAATTTATTGCTCTAAGATTTGTATTCTATGACAACGAGTTTCTATATTCACTTGGCGTAACACCCAACACCTTTTTTACATAGCGACAGAAAAAATACATACTCGAAAAATTCATCGAATCGGCAATTTCAGTTAAGGGCAAACTATGAGTGTGGAGTAATTAGATTATTCTTGAAGTGGCATAATTCTGTATCCATTCTGAAGCTGATTTACCACTGTTCTTTTTACAAACTTCTGAAAGATATTTGGGTGTAATGAATAATTGACTGGCATAAAATTCTACTTCCCGATGTTCCATACAATGAATTTCAACAAAACTTAAAAACCGCTGAAACAAAGAAGCATTCTCGTTATTTTGTGTTTTCTGTTCCATTTTATCGGCAAACACATTCCACATCTCCATTACAAATATTCGCAAATAATGATTGACTACTTCATTTCTAAATCGGTGATGGCTGTCATTGTATTTTTCTTTCAACAAATAACTGATAATTGTTTTTTATGACTCCAAAGATTATTAGGAAACATCATGTTTTCTTATTTTTGATTATTTAATTTCTCAAAAAAAATTGAAAGCATAAGTATATGTTCCTTCTCCTTTTCATAGAAATTGTTTATGTACTGATTGTAATAGCAGTAATCATCAAAATAATTTTAGATACTGACGATTCAGTAAAGGCTACTGCTTATGTATTATTTGTTGTATTGTTTCCGGTGGCAGGAATAATTGTTTATTTTTCTGTGGGTATAAATTATAGAAAAGAAACACTGTATTCCAGGAAGCTTGTGTTGAACAAAACGCAGGGTGATGAAGTGGAGCAAGTAATTAAAGCGTACCGACACAAAGGAGATATAAGCCTTGCCGATGGCTTCCCACAGTTTTATAAACTCAACCGCTTGTTTCCTCATGTTCCACTATGTTTTGCCACACAAAAAAACGAAGTAACCATATTAAGAAATGGAGAAGAAAAATTTCCGGAATTACTGGAAAGCTTGCAATCGGCCCGCCACCACATTCACCTGGAATATTATATTTACGAGGATGATGCAATTGGCAATGTCATTGCAGACATACTTATTAAAAAAGCAAATGAAGGTGTACAGGTTCGATTTATATACGATGACTTTGGAAGCCGCTCCATTCGCAAATCCCTTGTTCCGAAACTTAAAAAAAATGGAGTAAAAGTATTCCCTTTTTATAAGCTCTTGATTTTTCGTGTTGCCAACCGCCTCAATTATAGAAACCACCGAAAGATTGTAATTATAGACGGAGAAACTGCATTTGTAGGTGGAATAAATATTTCTGATAAATACGATAATTCCAAACAAAATAAATTGTATTGGCGAGATACACATTTAAAAATAAAAGGAGAAGCCATATGGAGTTTGCAAAATATTTTTATTGCCGACTGGAATTTTTGTTCGGGAGAAAAGCTGAAAGTTGAAGAGTCTTTTTTCAAAAGACATTTTAGTATTGATAGCTGTCAATGGAGCCAAATTGTAAGCAGCGGGCCCGACTTTGTAAGACCCGATGTACTGCACAGTTATATAAAGGCCATTGAAAGTGCTAATGAAAATATTTTTATTACAACGCCTTATTTTATTCCGCCCAAAGAATTACTCACAGCCCTTAAAATGGCTGCAATAAGTGGAATAGATGTAAGAGTACTGGCTCCTGGTATTTCAGATTCAATGATAGTAAATGCCGTTACCAAATCCTATTTTGGTGATTTACTTGCATGTGGGGTTAAAATCTATTTATATGAAAAAGGATTTGTACATGCCAAAACTATGGTCTGCGATAACCAACTGGCCATAGTAGGTACCACCAATTTAGATCATAGGAGTTTTGAATTGAACTTTGAAGTGAACGCCATAGTGTATGACCATCAGGTTGCAACAAATTTGAAAAATTTATTTTTTGATGATTTAAATTTTGCTACAGAGATTAATGCTGCCCAATGGATGGAAAGGCCTAAATTGAAAAAATTAATTGAAAAAACGATTCGTTTATTTGCTCCCTTGATGTGATAAGGCAGCACCGAAAGCAATTAAAAAGAACAAATAAAGCAACATGCATCATTACAGTGAATCTTGCTCAAAGATAACTGCTACATAAAACCTGTGTGCTTAGTCCAGCTTTACCCTAAACTCACTTGGCGTAACACCCAACACCTTTTTTACATAGCGACTGAAAAATGACATACTCGAAAAATTCATCGAATCGGCAATTTCAGTAAAGGTTAATTGGTTGTTACGAAGCAACAAAATCAGTCTTGAAGTGGCATAATTCTGTATCCATTCCGAAGCCGATTTACCACTGTTCTTTTTACAAACTTCT
>Ga0073900_10001571_pt1 | contig 12598 bp, 16 predicted proteins | sample KloWWTmetKNB5Kit_FD_66666 | JGI IMG/M metagenome (GOLD analysis project Ga0073900, IMG submission 66666) | Active sludge microbial communities from Klosterneuburg, Austria, studying microevolution and ecology of nitrifiers - Klosterneuburg... | ecosystem: Engineered > WWTP > Aerobic digester >...
TCATCAAGGGCATAGCCGACCAGTTCTCCGTTGAACAAATCCTTGATGCCTGCCAAGTAAAGCCAGCCTTCATCGGTTGCAATGTACGTTATGTCCGTCACCCAAGCGCGGTTTGGCGCCGATACCGTAAATTGCCGGTCGAGTAGATTGGGGGCAATCGGCAGATTGTGGCGGGAGTCCGTAGTGACCCTGAATTTCCGTTTCTGCCGACAACGCAGTCCCAGTTCGCGACGAATTCGTTTGATGCGGTCAACGCCTGCATGAATGCCGTGATCCGCCAATTCTGCTTGCAGCCGCTCCGGGCCATAGGTCTGCCTCGTCCGATCATGGGCCAGCTTGATTTCAATCGACAAGCGCGCATTCTCCTGTGCTCGCGCTGACGCTGGTCTGCGACGCCAAGCGTAATACCCCGCCTCGGAAACCTGGAGCAACTGGCACAGCATCGCCACAGGAAACTCTGGTCGCAAATGATCAATTCGGTCGTATCTCACCGCGACTCCTTCGCGAAATACGCCGCAAATTTTTTTAGCAGGTCGCGCTCCTGTTTCACCTCGGCCAATTCCTTGCGTAGCTTGGCCAATTCAATTTCTTGCTCACTGGGGAGGCGTTGCCCTTTGCCAACTTCAGCCAATTTTCCCGTCTTGGCAGCTCGTACCCAGTTACCCAGACTACTCTTCGGTATCGACAGTTGCTTCGCCGCCCGATCAACAGACAGCCCCGTCTTCTCGATCAGCTTGACCGCCTCCGCCCGAAATTCCGGCGAGTACAACCCCTTCGGTGCTCGTTCCATTTCTATCCTCCTGACCGTAAATTACACGATCCGTTGGACTCCACTATTTCCAGCCTACCTCAGTCCCGCATGGTGCGTGTGGACAGAGACAAATTGCGGACTTCGCCGTCTGCATGGCGCATCTCAGTATCAATGTTCTGCGCACTTCTTTTTTCTATCGTGACACCGAGCATTTGGGCCCGTTGTTCAGGATTTACCCAAATGCCTAGCTCATGTCCCGGCTTACCTTGCGATGACAAAGGGTCAAATCCAAAAGCGGTGAACCAGGCTCCATTCCAACGTGTCGTTGCGAAGTCATCAGAGGAACGGGAGAAGCACATGGGTAAAGGTGACAGGTCAAACCAATCCTCAAGGCTCATATCGCTGCACAAACCAGAGCCGTCAACTGACGTGGGAATAGACGGCGTAAGTGGTCCTGGTCGTTGAGTGGAAGTGGTGTTTGCAAGCATATAAACCTCTTTGAGTTGTCGAATACTAGTCATGCCATGTCAATTGGTGAAATCGGATGATTTCATTAACCAATAAGCGATGGTTATTAGAGTGAATGTCCGGGCTCGGCGACCAAATTCCTCCACTAGCAGTCTTCCGCTGTAAGTACCGATCAATCGTTTCGGCTAAAGAAAAGGCCATGTCGCGCGGTTAAAGAGAGGTGGCTCCGCGAATCAGGACATTCGGTTAAGTGAAATCTCTGCTTCAATAGGCGATGGAAATCGCCTGCCAAGGAGCAGAAGCAATGAGAAGACCCCGCCGTAACCACACAGCCGCCTTCAAGGCCAAGGTGGCGATTGCCGCCCTCAAGGGCGATGAGACGCTAGCTGCGTTAGCAGAGAAGTTTGACGTTCATCCGAATCAAATCACGCAATGGAAAACTCAACTACTGGAGAACGCCTCCGGTGTGTTCGCCACGGCGGCCGAGAAGCAGTCGGCGACGCCGGACCTGAAGGATTTGCACGCAAAGATCGGCCAGCAGGCGCTGGAGATTGATTTTTTGGCCGTCGCGCTCGGTCGCATCGGCGATGCGAGCGCAAAACGATGATCGACAAGACCCACGATTTACCTGTCGTCAGGCAAGTCCAGTTGCTTGAACTCTCCCGTTCCTCCGTTTATTACCAGGCGCAGCCGATGTCAGAGAGCGATCTGAGGCTGATGCGGCGGATTGATGAATTGCATCTGGAGCATCCCTTTGCCGGAGCGCGGATGCTGCGCGACATGCTCAAACTGGACGGCCATGAAATCGGCCGCAAGCACGTCGGCACGCTGATGAGGAAACTCGACATCCAGGCCATCTACCGCAAGACCAACACCAGTCGGCGCAACCAGGCGCACCGCATCTATCCCTACCTGCTGCGCGACCTCACCATCGAACGTCCGAATCAGGTCTGGGCCATGGATACGACTTACATCCCGATGCGCCGGGGCTTCGTCTATCTGAGCGCAGTGCTCGACTGGGCAACCCGTCGAGTACTGGCTTGGCGCCTGTCAAACAGTCTGACCGCGGATCCCTGCGCCGATGCGCTGGAAGAAGCCATCATGAAGCACGGCCGACCGGAAATCATGAACACCGACCAGGGTAGCCAATTTACCAGCTCGGCCTTCATCGGCCTGCTTCAGGAGCACAGCATTCAGGTCAGTATGGATGGCAAAGGGTGCTGGCGGGATAACGTCTTTGTCGAACGCCTCTGGAAATCGGTCAAGTACGAGGAGATTTACCTGCACGGCTATGAGACCGTTTCCGAGGTGCGGCAAGCGCTCGCCCGCTATTTCGATTTCTACAATCGCCGTCGCCCGCACTCAACGCTTGACGGGCAAACCCCGGATACGGCTTACTTCAACCAGTCGCTGCTCGCCGCAGCGGCTTAACCCGCAGAGAAATCACTTAAGAAAACCGAATTTCTGTCCAACTGCGCGGGGCCACCTCTAAGAAGGGCGGCAACGAAACTCGTGCGTGAACCTGCTTCAAATTGCGCTGCTGTTTCAGCGACTTCGTGACCCCCGTGTCTTGGCAAAAAGCTAGCTTCTGGGCGTAGGTATGGAACTCTATTGAGCGCGTCTGCACCGTATGCTATGCGCTACCTAGTTGGATTGCAGGTACTTCGTCGCAGTGTTGCGAGCCAGGCCGTTACGCATGGATATCTCGCGGATGGACACCTGCTCCCGCAGTGCCCAACAACTGATGAAATTCAATGTCGTCACGTCTTTCACTCCCTAATTTCCCATTGCTTTTAAAACTAGCAGGGTAGCGTATAGGTGGGCTAACCTTTGGTGGAAATTGCTACTCCAGGTGGGTTAGTCGTTCTGGGAAATCAACATAACGACCCCTAGTGCTCCTTCCTCTTCCCGACCAATTCTGCGTAGCAAATGAGAACCAACGGGGTACAGGCACAGGCAAAACGCCCACATATTGAACACCGCATGGGCCTGACGTGCACTCACGCATTTGCGTGCGCCCGTGAGACGCTAACTTGTAGGCGCCTAAACCTCCGCTGTTGCCTTTATCAGGCTCTCTCGTAGCGTCACCACTTCTTTCTGCAACCTACGATATTTTTCCGGCGACAGGCCGGTTGCCTTCACAAGAGTCATGCCCATGCTCTTTTCACACAGGCGCCGACCACCTGGAGTCAGGCTGACAAGCACCTGTCGCTCATCGTGTTGGTCGCGGATACGGTCCACGTAGCCCATGGCCTCTAGCTTCTTAAGGATGGGGGTCAGCGTGTTGGACTCCAGGCTCAGCTTATTGCCCAAGCTGCCGACAGTCTGGTTGTCATACTGCCAAAGCGCGATGACAGTGATGTATTGGGTATACGTCAGTCCGAGTGAGTCGAGGATGGTCTTGTAGGCCCGGCCAAAAGCCAAGTTGGCCGAGTAAATGGCAAAGCACAGTAAGTCATCCAGATTAGGTTCTTTGGAGGCGACTTTGTGAGATGTAGCCATGGCGATATTGTCCTTCAGGTCAAAAGGCTCGGTATAAGCCGGTGCTTCTATTATAGCTCGCATACGATAAAAGCGGTAGCGCTTGACATTTTATATGACGCGTATAAACTACCTCTCATGCGATGTAATCGAACGCGTTATTAAATGCGGCAAGTTACCCAGCCAACCAAGGAATCCCAATGACACATTCCAACCCCCTCAAGCTGCTCGGCGTATCCGATGCTGAAGCGCTCCAAGACTTTGACGTCTTGGCACGTGTTGCAGCCATGGTGACTGGGCTGCCTGACGCATCAATTTCATTTGCAGACGACGCCTACTTGTGGACCGCGGCTAGCACGACCACGTATGGTGAAAAGATGGACCGCGAGAACACTTTTTGCTCGTTGATGCTTAGTGGGGACTCTGACGAATTGGTCACCAGCAACGTCCACCACGATCCACGTACAAGTGCCGTCGCCGCAAGGCGGCACGGTGCCTCCATCACGACGTATGCCGGTGTGCAATTGAAGAATGAGAATGGAGAAAAAGTGGGGTCTTTGTGCGTCACAGGTGACATGGAGCGTGAACTGGACGCCGAGCAACGGGCACTCTTGCGGGGTCTTGCGCGGCAGGCAATGAACCTTGTTTCGCTTCGCGCTGCAAAGCGCCAATTGACCGACTCTCTGCAGAGCATGACCAAGTTGGCTACCACCGATGGTTTGACGGGCATGTTGACCCGGCGCGCGTTCCACGATGAAGTGAATGATCTTGGCAAACTGGTGCTTCGACAAGGTGGCGAAATGTGCCTGGTAGTGGTCGACATAGACCACTTCAAGAAAATCAATGACACCTTTGGACATGCCACTGGCGATGCCGTACTCAAAGAAGTCGCTGAAGCGATCCAACAGGAGCTGCGCTCAACCGACCGAGTGGGTCGGATTGGAGGCGAGGAGTTCGGCATTGCCATGCCATTCACTAGATTAGAAATGGGCCTGGAGAGGATAGACAAATTGCGCCAGAGCATTTCGCAACTGTCGGTTAGGTCGGGTGGGCATTTCGTACGCGTAACCATCAGCGGAGGGGTCGCCGACTGGCGAGCCAAAGAGACTAAGTTAGACGCACCCCTCGCGCGGGCTGATGACGCACTGTACCAAGCCAAATCGGCCGGACGGAACCAAATAAAAATCGCAACTGCGGAGTTTTCCCCTGCAAGCATGGACAAAAATACCCTCCATGAGCTCATCTCAAACGACTCGTTGACTTTCGAAAAGGCCTCAGGCGGGAAAAAAGGCGCCAGTTGCATCGCTGGTCGCTGGCCTCGGGCAGTTGCCGGCGTTGGCCTTATGGCAATTGCTTTGCCAAGCATGGCACGTGAACTGGTGGTGTGTGTCCCAGAAAACCCTATGCCTCCGTTTGTATATTCCGAACGTGAGAGCGAGGTTCAGGCATTAGTGCGCAAGGCGGTAGAACTCCAGGGGGACAGCGTCCAGTTTGTTCGCGTTCCATGGAAGCGTTGCCGTCAAGGGCTTCAATTCGGAACATATATGGCCGCCATGCCTATGGCGCCCAATCCGCATGACCTGCAAGATTTCTCGTTCCCACACAAGTATGGCAATGTTGACGAGGGATTGCGCCTTGGAAATTTGGAAATTGGCGTGGTGGCGCGCAAAGATAGTAGCGTCGACTGGGATGGTAAATCCTTTAAGGGCTTAACGTCACCTGTTCTAGTGCTACCCACCCAACAGCTTGCGCGCACAAAGTTATCGGAACTGAACGTTGACGAAGATGCGCAAGCAGCGCGAGCCTCGTCACTGCTGAATATGTTGATTGCCAGAAGGCGGGACGCCGCAGTACTCCCAACGACTATGTTGGAGGAAGCGTTGGCAACGAGGGAATTCTCGAGCAGCCTAAAGTTGTTTACACATCCTCTGACCATGGCCCCAGTTTTTTTGAGCTTCAACAAAGCCTTTGAGCAATCGCATCCCGGGTATACACAGAGTGTCTGGGACAGTTTCGCTCGACTGCGACCCAAAAAATTCGAAGTGGTGACTTCGCGACGCTCGCGCGACGTTTCCAACTCGGCGGCAAAGTTTGTCACTCGTGTGTCGAGCAATTCATCTCCATGACTGCCCAGTCTGTGGAGGTTGTGTACCTAGCCCTTTAACTAATTAATGGAGAGCATCATGAAGTTTGAAAAGTCGCAGGCAGCAGTTGATCGCCTGAGCCCCGAGCAACACCGGGTTACCCAGGAGTCGGGCACCGAAAGGCCCTTCACGGGGGAGTACAACGACAACAAGGAGCCTGGCGTCTATGTCGACGTGGTGTCGGGAGAGCCGTTGTTCGCTTCGGCGGACAAGTTCGATTCAGGCACTGGCTGGCCAAGCTTTACCAAGCCGATCGTGCCGGAAAACGTGAACGAATTGCGTGACACCGAGCACGGTATGGTGCGAACCGAAGTGCGTTCGACGCATGGCGACAGCCACCTTGGCCACGTATTCCCCGACGGCCCCAAGGACCGTGGCGGCCTGCGTTATTGCATCAACTCTGCGTCTTTGCGCTTCATCCATCGCGACAACATGGCCGCCGAAGGATATGACGCCTATATTGATCAAGTGGAGAACGTTCGATGAATCACGAAAAAGCTATTTTGGCCGGCGGTTGTTTCTGGGGAATGCAAGACTTAATCCGCAAGCAGCCCGGCGTTATCTCAACACGTGTGGGTTACTCTGGCGGTGATATTCCGAACGCCACGTATCGCAACCACGGCACGCATGCAGAGGCGATCGAGATCATCTTCGACTCCGAGCTGACGAGTTACCGGAACATTCTGGAGTTCTTCTTCCAGATTCACGATCCGACGACGAAGAACCGTCAAGGCAATGATCGGGGACTCTCCTACCGGTCTGCCATCTATTACCTTGGGGTGGAGCAGAAGCACGTTGCCGAGGAGACGATCGCCGATGTGGATGCATCCGGGCTGTGGAATGGCAAAGTGGTCACCGAGGTGGAGCCGGCAGGTGATTTCTGGGAGGCCGAGCCGGAGCACCAGGACTATCTGGAGAAGCGCCCGGGCGGCTATACCTGTCACTTCCCCCGTCCCGACTGGATGCTTCCGAGGCGCAAAAACGCTGACGATATATAGCCCGCAGCCAGAACTGCAGCCGAATCAGCTTCGCGTTCATTGTCGCGGCGCCGCTGCGGTTCGCAATCTTCGATGACCGCATCGTCCACCGATGCGGTCATCGAACCAAGCCTTAATGAGGTGGAGCATTCCAGTCCGCCGCCGCACCAGGATCCCAGAACTATGCTAGACCTCTCGTCCTTTCCAATCACGCAGCGCTGGCCAGCATCGCATCCTGATCGCCTGCAACTTTATGCAGCTCCCACGCCCAATGGCGTCAAGGTCTCGATCATGCTGGAGGAAACTGGCGTGGCGTACGAACCGCACCTGATCGACATCTCAAGAAACGAGTCGAAGGACCCAGCGTTCGTGTCGTTGAATCCAAACGGCCGCATACCGGCGATCATTGATCCGGCAGGCCCTGACGGTAGGCCCATTGCCATATGGGAATCCGGTGCGATCCTCCTCTACCTGGCCGACAAGACGGGCAAGCTCATTTCGAGCGCACCCGCCAAACGCTACGAAACCCTGTCATGGGTGTTCTTCCAGATGTCAGCTATCGGACCAATCTTTGGTCAGCTTGGCTTTTTCCTGCGATGGGGCGGTAAGGAGTATGAAGACAAGAGGCCTCGACAGCGCTTTACCGACGAATCCAAGCGTATCCTAGGGGTCTTGGATCGCCAACTGCAAGGCCGCGACTGGATCGTCGACGATTATTCGATCGCGGACATCACGACGCTCGGCTGGGTAAATGCGCTTATTGAAGTGTACGCTGCTGGCGACATACTGGGGCTCAGCACTTTTTCGAATGTCCAAGCATGGCTTGAGCGCGGGCTAGCTCGACCAGCAGTACAGCGTGGCCTGCTGATCCGTGCGAGATCGACATGAGCGTTATCGCTGCCCATTATTACAACGAAGGCAAGCGAATTCGGGAAATCGCGATCGACGAGCACGTTCAGCACGATCGGATCCGCTCGGGTTTCTGCTGGATCGCGATTCGTGAGCCCAGCGCCGACGAACTTAGCGCGCTCCAAGCGACATATCACCTCCATCCGTTGGCAATCGATAACGCGATACACCCGCTCTGCCCGCCCAAGCTCGAGGTCTACAACGATGAGCTATACATAGTCGCTCAGACCGCAGAGCTGGTCGGCGACAAGATCTGCTATGGCAAGACGGCGATCTTCACAGGTCACAATCATCTCATCAGCGTACGGCATGGCAACGCCGGAGCGCTAGGCAACCTTCGGGAGCAACTCGAGGCTTCGCCGGCGCTCTTAGGAAAGGGGGTCGACTACGTGCTGCACGCGATTTTGCATCGCATTATTGACCAGTATTTGCCCATCTTCGAAATGATCGAAGATGGCGTTCAGGAAATGGAGAAACGGTCGCTAGACGACTTTCTCGGACGAGAAGAAGTGGCCCGCATCTTCGTACTGAGAGGCGAACTAACGCGTTTCCAACGCACGCTCGGAGCTATGGCTGAACTGGTCAGGAAACTTGTCCGTGGGCATTTTCCCTGCATCAGCATGGAGGTAAGACCGTACTTCAACGATGTTGCGGATCACATCGATCGCGTGCAGACCATGGTCAACGGCCTCCTTCTTAGCCTGACGACAGTCTTTGAGTTCAGTAGCCTTCTGGAAGCGCAGAGGACGGGTGTAATCACACGCCAGCTCGCGGCTTGGGCTGCAATACTGGCAGTCCCGACGGCAATCGCCGGAATATATGGCATGAACTTCAAGAACATGCCGGAATTGAACACAGAGTATGGATATTTCATCGTGCTCGGTTTGATCACGCTGTTGTGCATTTTCCTGTTTTTGCGTTTCAAGAAGGCCAATTGGCTATGAGTTCCGCACTGCGCGATCTTCTCGGTCCTCTAACTGTTCACAGCACGCCTGTTGCGGTAGCCTGTCTAACCCAACCTGGGGCGAGGGTGTATACATGACACTCCAAGTGACCGACGTTCTAAAAGCTGTCCAGTCCTACATCGCCAAGGGCTACGACCACGAGTACCTCGTCAAGGATGGCAGTCTCGTCGATCTGGAACTAGGATCGACCCTCGATCCGTGCATCATTCACGTCGACGCGGCGTTGCGTCTAGAGAGCGGAGATGATGCCGAAGACGCCTCCAACATCTACGCGATCACCGATCCAGCGACTGGACACAAGGGCCTGTTGATCGACGCATTTGACGTGTTCGACGCACTATGTCACAGCGAACTTTCTGAACGACTTGTAGCGCGTCGGGAAACAGCGCTGGCAAGCGACCAAGAGGCGCCGAGCAAGCACGGACTGCGCAAAATCTACAAAAACGAGTTTGACCGGGATCCCGAGCGTTTCGTTCTACGGGAGGGCTTTCCAGACTTCCCCTCATGTCCTTTCGGGGGTGCCTTCAGCATCCTCGGCTTCGATACCGAAGAGCAGTCTTATGTCTGGCTCGTCACAAACATAATCCGAGATTCTCGGCTTAATAGAATCCCCTACCATGGAGAACGTAACAGCAAGAATAGCGGGGACAAGAGCCTGGGAGGACCCATCCTGAGGCGTGCAGGGGCCAGCCTACTGGACATTTGAATTATCAAAACACAAGGAGGGTAACCGTCCGGCCATGACCGTCTGGCGGCAAGGCATTAGATCGTAGAAGCTTGCTTGGCGGACGCTTGCTGGTATCCGCCAATTTTTAAGCGGACACGATATGGGCACACGGCGGACTCACAGCCTCGAATTCAAGCAACGCGCAGTAGAAGCCAGCGATCAACCCGGGGCATCGATTGCTGGGGTGGCGATGGCCCACGGCATCAACGCCAATCAACTCCACAAATGGCGGCGTCAATTGTTGGCAGCGGTAGCCGTTGTTGCCCAACCACCAATGCTACCCGTGACGATCACCCCGGAGCCGGCATCCATGCCGGATGCGGCGAGTGGGCAGGAAGGCAGCATCGACATCCAGTTTTCCCGTGCCCGAGTTTTGGTACGAGGTCGGGTTGATCTCGATATTTTACAAACCGTTCTTGCCACCCTGCGTCAGCGATGATCGGCCTGCCCAGCGGTACCCGGATCTGGCTCGCCGCCGGTGTGACGGACATGCGCCGTGGCTTTGATGGTCTGGCCAGCATCGTTCAGGAGAAACTCGCCGCCGATCCCTTTGCCGGTCACGTCTTCGTCTTTCGCGGTCGACGTGGCGATCTGGTCAAATTGCTCTGGTGGGATGGAGATGGCCTCTGCCTCTTCGCCAAGCGCCTGGAGCGTGGCCGCTTCATCTGGCCGCAGGCCAGCGAAGGTTCGGTTCACCTCTCAGGCGCTCAGCTTTCGATGCTCCTGGAGGGTATCGACTGGCGTCGGCCCAGTCGCACCTGGCAACCGGAACGGGCAGCCTAAAAAAGCCTGAAACCCATGGCTGGAGGGACTGTTCACCCGTCGACGATTCGCGTAAACTCTCGGCATGAACAGCGTTCCTCTGCCCCGCGACACTCCGACTCTGCAAGCCATGGTGGTCGCCCAGCAGGCAGAAATCGAGCATCTCAAGCTGATCATCGCCAAGCTGCGGCGGATGCAGTTTGGCCAGCGCTCGGAGAAGATCGACGAGATGGTCGGGCAGCTCGAACTGGCGCTGGAAGAACTCGAAACCGGCAAGGCGGAACGGGCCAGTTTCACGGAAGTCACCCCGGCCGAAGAAGCCCCCGGCAAACCCGTCCGCAAACCCCTGCCGGATCATTTGCCACGCGACACCGTGGTTCATGCGCCGGATCACGCCTGCTGCCCGGATTGCGGCGGCCACCTCAAGCCGCTCGGCGAGGATGTCTCGGAAGTGCTCGACTACGTCCCCGCCAGCTTCCGGGTCATTCGCCATGTTCGGCCGAAGCTGGCCTGCGGCCGCTGCGACACCATCGTTCAGGCCCCGGCAGCCGGTCGGCCGATTACCCGGGGCATGGCCGGGCCAGGACTGCTCGCCCATGTGTTGGTGGCGAAATACTGCGACCATCTGCCGCTTTACCGGCAGAGTGGCATCTATGCTCGGGAAGGCGTTGATCTGGAACGCTCAACCCTGGCCGATTGGGTGGGGCATTGTTCAGCGCTGCTACGCCCGTTGGTTGAACGGCTGCGGCAACACGTGCTGACCGGCGAGAAGTTGCATGCCGACGACACACCGGTCCCAGTCCTCGCCCCAGGCGATGGCAAGACCAAGACGGGGCGATTGTGGACCTATGTCCGCGATGATCGGCCGGCTGGAAACGAAGCACCACCCGCCGTCTGGTTTGCCTACTCGCCCAACCGCAAGGGCGAACATCCGCAGACCCACCTGAAATCCTTCAAGGGGATTCTGCAAGCCGATGCCTTTGCTGGCTTCGATGCCTTGTATGCCACAGGTGATATTCTGGAAGCCGCGTGCTGGGCCCATGCTCGCCGCAAGTTCTTCGAGATTCACCAGGCACAAGGGTCGCCGATTGCGGCCGAGGCGCTGAAACGGATTGCTGCTTTATATGCCATTGAGAGTGCTGTGCGTGGCAAACCACCCGACATCAGACTCAAGGGGCGGGAGCAGGCCAAGCTCATCCTCGATGAATTCCATGCCTGGTTGCTCGACACGCGACGACAACTCTCGAAGAAATCCGGCTTGGCGGAGGCCATCGGCTATGCCTTGAACCATTGGCAGGCATTGATTCGCTATGCCTCGGATGGGCGGATTGAGATCGATAACAATGCCGCCGAACGAGCCCTGCGGGCAGTCGCCCTTGGACGCAAGAATTTCCTGTTCGCCGGCTCGGATGCGGGCGGTGACCGTGCCGCCGCGATTTACAGCCTGGTCGGCTCAGCAAAACTCAACGGTCTCGACCCGGAAGCCTATCTGCATTTCGTTATCGAGCAAATTGCCGACTACCGAATCAGCGTTCTCGACGACCTGCTGCCTTGGAATGTCGCTGCGCAGATCACTAAGACCACAGAACTCGCTGTTGCGGCCTGATTCCGACTAGCTCGGAAAGACGGTCATGGCCGGACGGTTACCAAGGAGGTAATGATGAAATGGAATAAAGACCACATTCGAGAAACTATGCTTTCGCTGGAGACCGCAGCCTTGCATAGTGCTCGCGATAACTATCTAAATTATCTCGCCACCGCTTGGCTTGATCCGACCGAACCGATCGAGAACGACGAGCAGGCTCAGGCCGAAGTCGCGGCTGACTTCGCTGAAGCGCTTGACGACACACTCCATGACCACGCCGATAAACTCGAAAAGCTCAGGGCGATTGATTTCGGCTCTAAGTCGACAGTCAAGGAAGGTGCTGTCGTCAAGCTGTCTGGCCGCTACTTTGTGATCGCAGTGTCAACGAGCAAGTTCATCTGTCAAGGCCGTGAGCTAATGGGTATTTCCACGATGGCGCCGATCTTCAAAGAGATTGAAGGAGCGCGAGCAGGGGAGACCGTGCGGTTCAACGGCCGGGACCTCACTGTAGAAGACGTTGCATAGGGCATGAATGTAATGAATCAAGACTTCAGGACACAGGGCGCAGTTCTTGGTGGAACACTTGCATTGCAATGGTTATTCGGTTGGCTATCGGATCGGGTGTCTTGTAACCTTGTCATTACCGGTGCAGCCCTGGCGTCTGCAGCGTCTGGTATTGGGGTAGCGTGGCGGCACAAACGCCCCTGCTGCTTGTGCCGGGTGTGAACTGCAGCGGTATTGACATCCGGATCTATTTGTCGTTTCTCGCGGTCGCGAATGACGACTTTCCGACGGGTCGGCTACTTGGCACTGGATGCGGGCTTCTTTT
>Ga0073900_10001573_pt1 | contig 12587 bp, 12 predicted proteins | sample KloWWTmetKNB5Kit_FD_66666 | JGI IMG/M metagenome (GOLD analysis project Ga0073900, IMG submission 66666) | Active sludge microbial communities from Klosterneuburg, Austria, studying microevolution and ecology of nitrifiers - Klosterneuburg... | ecosystem: Engineered > WWTP > Aerobic digester >...
CGCTGGTAGCGAACCAGTCCATCCCGCCAGGCCGCCTGTCGCTCACGAAGCGCGCTCACGGCTCGACTCGCGATTCCGTCTCGCGCTCCTCACCCAGCACCGCGATGAATGCGGCGTTGAGGCGCGTCTCGAGGCGCGCGTCGATCTGCGAGGCCCCGGCAGTCACGCGACAGCCGCCACGCGCCATGACCGGATCTTCCACCACGACCCATGCCCGCTCCGTTGCAGGCATCGCGAGTTTCTCCCCGACCAATGTCGCATCCTCCGGGTGCAGGTACACGCGCACATCGCGTGCGGCAGCCGGCAGCAGCGCAACTGCATGGCGCAGGATGCCGATGACCTGTGTGGGGTCGATGCGCAGCTCGCGACGCACGAGATGGCGCGCCACCGTGAGCGCCAGTTGTGCGAGCTGCTGCTCGACCTGCGTGTCAAGTTCGGCAAGCGGCCGCGAGAGCGCCGCCAGAATGTCTTCGAACCGGGCGATACGCTGATCGAGCGCGTCGTGGCGGTGCCGCGTCTGTGCAGCTGCGGCGGCAAGCCCGTCGGCATGCCCCTTGGCGTGACCCTCCTCCCAGGCGGCACGGGCAACACCGTCGAGCTCGGCCGCCGTGATCCGCTCACGGCGCCCGGCGGCGATTTGCCCCTGCACGCTGGGTAGAGTCCAAAGCGCTGCCTCAGACATAGGCTTCGCCACCCTTGCCGCCCAGCGCGATCGTGCCGGCATCCGCGAGACGCTTGGCGATCGCAAGTATCTCCTTCTGCGCCGCCTCGACTTCGCTCACGCGCACGGGACCCTTTGATTCCATGTCGTCCTTGAGCATTTCGGCCGCACGCTGCGACATGTTCCTGAACACCTTGTCCTTCAGCTCCTGTTCGCAAGCCTTGAGTGCGAGCAGCAACCGGTCTCCCGGGACCTGGCGCAGGAGCTCCTGCATACCCCGATCGTCGATCGATTCCAGGTCGTCGAAGGTGAAGATGAGATTCTGGATCTTCGCGCCGAGCGCCTCGTCCACACCGTTGATGTGCTGCATGATGGCCGACTCGAGGCCCGAATCGAGGTTGTTGATGATGCTGGCCGACACCTTGGGCCCGCCGAACAGCGAGGCCTTCGACGACGCATTGCCTGCGAACTGCTTCTCCATGACCTCGTCGAGTTCATTGAGCGCCGAAGGCTGGATGCCGTCGAGCGTCGCGATGCGCATCAGGATTTCCGGACGGGCCGGCTCGGGCAGCTGCGCGAGTACGGCAGCCGCGTGATCCGGGTCGAGGTACGCGAGCACGATGGCCACGATCTGCGGATGTTCGCTGCGCATCATTTCGGCGACTGCGCGCGGGTCCATCCACTTCATCGCCTCGAGCCCGCGACTCGAACGCCCGCCGAAGATGCGGTCGAGCACGCTCACGGCGCGATCCTCACCGAGCGCGGACACCAGCACCTTGCGCAGGTACTCGTCGGTGCCGACGCCAAGCGACGTATGACTCTCGATCGCGACCATGAAATGTTCGAGCACGCCCGCCACTTCCTCGCGCGTCACACCGTCGAGCGCCGCCATCGCGGAGCCCACCAGTTGCACGTCCTTCGTGCTCATGTGCTTCAGGACATCGGCCGCTTCCTGCTCACCGAGCGTCAACAGGAGAATGGCGGCCTGGTCGATGCCGTTCCTCTTCGCGAGTGCCTTCTCAGTCATCTTTGCCCACCCATGTCCTGACCACCCGCGCAACGCGCTTGGGATCCTGCGTCACGAGCGATCGCGCCTGCGCGATCTGCTGCTCGTAGGCGATTGCCGAAACCTGGCCCGGCGCACGCTGCGCCTCATCGTGCGGCACTGCGCCCTGGGCAGGAGCGCCCGGCAGCGCCGGAATGAGCGCAGCGGCGAGCCGCCGCGGACCGGTGAGGCTCCTGACGAGCGGTCTGACGATCGACAGCAGCAGCACGATCACGATGGCCGCGCCGGCGAGGATCTTCGCGAGCTCACGAATCCACGGTTGTTGCCAGATCGGCAGCGGGTCGAGGGCCCCGACTGGCTCGGCTGTCTGCGCGTTGAATGAAGCGTTCACGACGTTGACGCTGTCGCCGCGCGCCGCATCGAAGCCGACGGCGTCTTTCACGAGGGTCGTGATGCGTGCGAGCTGCTCTGCGCCAAGCGGCCGCTCGATCGTCTTGCCGCCCGGCGTGGGCACCACGATGTCATCGACGAGCACCGCGACCGTGAGGCGCTTCAATCGCCCGGCCGGCTGGCGCGTGTAGGCCACCGTGCGATCGATCTCGTAGTTGCGAGTGGACTGCTTCGATGAGCTGCCTTGCGCCGCGGCTGCAGCGGCCGCATCTGCATTGGCAACCGGAGCCACTGCGCCCTGCCCTGGCGGCAGTGCCGTGCCCGGCACCGGTGGCTGGTTCGATAGCGCACCCGGCACGCCGTTTGGCCCGCCGCCAGTCCGTGCGGTCTCCTCCGCAAGCTGTTCGCTGCGCACCACCTGGCTTTCCGGCCGGTATTGCTCGCGAGCCTCTTCCGTGACCGACATGTCGACCGATGCAACGACCTGCGCGCGCACCCGCCCTTCACCTACTACAGGTGCGAGCAGCGTCTCGATCCGCTGCGCATACTCGGATTCGAGGCTGCGCGCGAACTCGAACTGCTGCTCGCGCGCGGCAAGGTCGCCGTCGCGTCCGGGCTGCGACAGCAGGCGCCCTGCCTGATCGACGACCGTGACATCTTCCGCCTTGAGCTCCGCAATGCTGGAGGCGACGAGATTGACGATCGCCGTGACCTGAGCGGACTCGAGCCGTCGACCGGTCTTCAATTGCACGAACACCGAGGCGGTCGCATTGCGGCGATCGCGCACGAACGCTGACTGGCGGGGCGCCGCGATGTGCACACGCGCGGCGGCGACCGGCTGCAGGCTCGCGATCGTGCGCGCCAGTTCGGTCTCGAGCGCGTGCTGGTAGCGCGCGCCTTCCATGAACTGGCTCACGCCGAAGCCCGAGTCCTTTGCCATCGCACTGAATCCGTCGGTCGACTGCAGCACGCCCTGCGCCGCGAGCGCCAGGCGTGCGTCATTGAGCCGTTGCGCCGGCACGCTCACGGTTCCGCGTTCGACATCGGCGGTGTGCTCGATGCCGGCAGCCTGCAGCGTCTGCTGCACTTCAACCAGGTCACCGGCGGCGAGACTGGAGTACAGCAGGCTGTAGCTCGGACCCTTCGCCCAGAACACGATGCCGAGACCCGCCGCCACGGCCGCAGCGATACCGGCCAGCAGCAGCACGGGCCTGAGTCCCGTTGCGACCCGGGCAAAGATTGGCAGCTGCTCGACGTCGGCGTTCATGCAATTCTCCTGTCAGTGCACATGCCGATCAGATCGGCATGTTCATGATTTCCTGGTACACGTTCACGAGCCGGTTGCGCACTTCTGTCACGGCGCGAAACCCGACGCTCGCCTTCTGCATCTCGAGCATCACCTGCGGCAGCTCGACGCCCGGCACGCCCTTCTGGAAAGCCGTGGCGAGCCGGGTCGCCGACTGTTGCGCAGCGTTCACCTCCCCGAGACTGCGTTGCATGACTGCAGCGAAGCCCTCGGGGCCGGTCACTACGCCGACGCCAGGCGATGGCGCCTGCGGGCGCTTCACCTGTGTGGCGATCGTGCGGATCTGCGCAAGTACGCGGTCGATTTCCATCTGGCTCATATCAGGTCTCCCGTGCGCCCGCTCACCCGCAGGCTGCGGCGAGATCGACGCCCGAAGCGCGCAACTGGGCAAGCTTGTAGCGCAACGCGCGCGGGCTGATGCCAAGACGCTCGGCCGCCGCGCGCCGGCTGCCCTGCCCGTCGCGCAGTGCCTCGAGGATCAGCTCGCGCTCGGCCGAAGCGAGTGCCGTGGACAGCTGGCCTTTGCTCACCGGTGCCTCGGCAACCGGCTCCTCGTCCATCCCGAAGCGGATGTGGGCCGCTTGAATGGTCTGCCCGTCGAGCAGGATCAAGGCGCGTTGCATCACATTGTCGAGTTCGCGGACATTGCCCGGCCACGCGTGCGTGAGCAGTGGGTGCGCCGCCCCGGCGGACAGTGCGGGAATGCGCCGGCCGGGCAAGCAATGCGCCGAGAGCAGCTGCATCGCAAGCGGCAGAATGTCGTCACGGCGCTCGCGCAGCGGGGCGAGCACCAGGGGAAAGACGTTGAGTCGATAGTAGAGGTCCTCGCGAAAGCGCGCGGCGGTCACTTCCGCCCGCAGGCGCCGGTTGGTGGTCGCGAGCACCCGCACGTCGAGCGCGAGCGTCTGGCGGCCGCCAATGCGCTCCACCTCACGCTCCTGCAGCACTCGCAGCAGTTTCGCCTGCAGGCCGAGCGGCATTTCGGAAATCTCATCGAGCAGCAGCGTGCCGCCCTGCGCCTGCTCGAACTTGCCGGGATACGCCGCGAGCGCTCCGGTGAAGGCGCCCTTCTCGTGGCCGAAGAGCACGGCTTCGAGCATGTTCTCGGGGATCGCGGCGCAGTTGATCGCGATGAACGGCCGCTCCCCGCGCGGCGACAGCCGGTGGATGTAGCGGGCGATGACTTCCTTGCCCGTACCGGACTCACCAAGGATCAGCACCGTGCAATCACTTGCGGCGACGCGGGCGGCGAGTTCGAGCGTCTCGCGTGACGCCCGCGAACATGCCACAGGCTCGGGAACAGCACTACTCGTCACTCAGTCCTGCCTCTCTGTGCCGGCACTGCGCCAGCCCGCTGATCAGGAGCAAGTTCCGTGCCGGGGCCGAATCGGCTCCCGTTACGTGAGGCGCGTCACAAGCTCGCACGGCAGGCGACGGGGCCCGTCAAATCTCCGCCGCGCTCGCCGGCCGGTTCGCCGAACTTGCGCAGCTTCTCGACAAGCGTCGTGCGACGCAGGCCGAGGAGGCGCGCGGCGTGGGCAACGGTACCGCCCGATCGCTCGAGAGCCTGCTGCACGAGTGAGCGTTCAATCGTGTCGAGATGTTGACGCAGATCGAGACCCTGCGCGGGCAATTCACCAGCCGCGGCGCTGGCTGCCGGGCCTTCGAGCAGGTGCAGCACTTCCCTGTCTGACAACGGATCGGCGATTCCCGGCCGGTAACGCGCGGGCAGGTCACACGCCTCGACTGCGCGCCCGCCTTGCAGGATCGAGAGGCGCTCGACGAGATTGGCGAGTTCGCGCACGTTGCCGGGCCACGGATGGCGGGCCAGCGCCGCAAGCGCCCCGTCCGTGAACACCATTCGCGCACGGCCTTCGCGAACGTTGACGGCAATGAATTCGTCAATCAGCAACGGCAGATCCGCGAGCCGCTCGCGGAGCGCGGGCAACTCGATCGGGAAGACATTCAGTCTGTAAAAGAGGTCCTGGCGGAATCCGCCGCGCTCGATCGCCTCCTCGAGGTGGCGGTGCGTGGCGGCGATGATGCGCACGTTGCAGTGGATCGGTTTGTGGTTACCCACGCGCTCGAAAACGCGCTCCTGCAGCACGCGCAGCAGCTTCACCTGCATGGGCAGGCTCATGTCGCCGATCTCGTCGAGGAACAGCGTGCCGCCCTCTGCAATCTCGAAGCGCCCGAGGCGGGTGGCAATGGCGCCGGTGAAAGCGCCCTTCTCGTGCCCGAAGAGCTCGCTTTCCAGCAGCTCAGCCGGAATGGCTCCGCAATTGACCGCCACGAAGGGCCGGTGGCGGCGCGGGCTCGAATCGTGGATGGCGCGGGCCACCACTTCCTTGCCCGTTCCTGATTCACCGAGAACCAGCACGCTCGAGTCATGCGCAGCCACGCTGCGGATGAGGCGGACAACTTCGCTGACGGCCTGCGACCGGCCGGTGGGCATCCTCGCCTCTTGTGTCACGTCCCTGTGAATGTCTGCAACTGCAACTGACATTCACGAAACCTCGTTCTTGTGGCGCGCCATTCTCCGGACGCGCACGAGGCTTCGATGTGACGGAATTCCAGCGCAGATGCCGCAGACGCGGACCTGCGTCGCATTATGGCGACTCCTGCGTCAGATCATCGGCGCTCGCGCGTTCCCGCGACCTGACGGCGGTGACGCTGGAAAGCAAGCTTCTCGATCAGGTCCCCGACGGGCTTGCCGACCCGCGCGAACTCGACCTTGACGCGCCGGTCGACACCGACCGAGGCGACGCGGCCAAAGATGCGCAGCGGCTCGACGAGCGCCGCGCGCAACCAGATTTCGAGCTGCCCGTTTTCGCCCGCCCGCAACTCGCGGTCGGGCGCACGCCAGATGGCACCGTGCGCGTTGAAGCGCATCGGTATGGCGGGCGGTCCTGGCTGCGCCTTCGCCAGGATCTGCCCCACGAGATCGAGCAGCAGATTCACCTTGAATTCGAGCCGCATGAGGTCCGCCGAGTGTGGTGAGTTCTCGTCCGTCTTCTCGGCGGGCGCGCGGTCTTCAAGCGCCGCGAGCGCCTGCAACAGGCGCAGATTGTGCTCCGCCTGGGCGATGGCCAGGTCCGGCTCAGCCGGCATGGCGAGAGCCGTCCAGCGCAGCGGTACGACGTCGATGTACGCCAGCTCTTCGTCGAGCACGATCGTGTCGATGCCGTCTTCCATCAGCGGGCCCGGCGCGCGTGGCGCGCCTCGGGAGGCATCTGCAACCAGGCGCCGCGGATTCCGGCAAGGAGACGCGCGACCTCGTCGAGAGTCCCGATCCGGTCTTCGGCGTTCGCCTTCACAAGTTGCCTCACCATGTAGTCATAGAGACCGTCGAGATTGGCCGCGAGTTCGCCGCCCGCCTCGAAGTCGAGGCTCGCACGCAGCTCCTGCAGAATGTCGATCGAACGCTGGATCAGCGCGCACTTCTCCGCCTTGCGGCCATTTGCGAGGTTACCCTTGGCGGCGCAGATGCGCTCGAGCGCGCCGTCCATCAGCATCAGTATGAGCCGGTGCGGATCGTCGGCCGCGACGCCCCCATGCGTGGCGACGCTCCGGTAGGTCGCAAGTCGGTTGGCGTTCGGGTACGTCATGCCCGCATTAACGGCTTTCGGGCCGCAGACTTGAGGGCCCGGCCCGTCGCCACTGCGCTACGGTTCACCCGGTGCGGGACGCTGGCGGATGACCTCCCCCGTCGTCAGATCACGGATTGTCACCACGATCGTTCCGTTCTCGTCACGCCGGAACTCGAGGCTGCGGCTCACGCTGCGCAGGAAACTGTCAAGTGGCGCGACGGCGTTGCGCACGCGCATGACACCGGTCGGACTCGCATCCGGGCGTGGCGGCTTCATTTCCCGCGTTTCATCATGTTCGACAGTGAATCGAGCTGCGTGTCGAGATAGGCAGATGTCGTGTCGAGCGTCGAGAGCAGCGTATCGAGAGTCGTGAATTGCCGGACATAGCGCGCGAGCTGCGATTGCATGCGCGCATCGACGACGTCCTGCCGGTCCGCGAGACGATCCTGCTGCTCGAGAAGTGCCCGGGTGCGCACGGCAATGCCGCCGTTCATCGACAGTGCGTCGTCAAGCGCATCCTGGAGACGAAAACCAACGCCGCCCGTCTTGCCGAAGAGGCGCGCCACACCTTCGAAATCGCCTTCGATCGCCGCGGACAGCTTCGTGTCGTCGACGATCAGATTGCCGTTGGCACCGGTCGTGATCCCGAGGGCTGCGAGCGAGGTGTGGTTGCCGGACAGTCCCGCCACGGCATCGGTGAGGCCGCGGCGCAATCGGCTCTCGAGGCCGAGCAGCATCGAATCGCCGAGCAGCGGCCCGCCCTCCTTCGTCGTTGCGTTGTAGGCGCGCAGGCCCGAAATCGCCGTCTGCATGGCGTTGTACGTCGACACGAACGCATCGATGCGCTTGCGGACCGTGTCGGTGTCATTCGCAATGGTGAGCGTATGGGCCATGCCGACATCGGCCGCCGCAAGATTGAGCGTGACGCCATCGATCGCGCCCGTGATCGTGTTCGAAGCGCTTGTCTGCTCGAATCCCGCGACGCGCACGATCGCATCCTGCGCCGCGGTGAGTTGCGTGTAGCTGCCTGGCGCGGCGCTCGTGTAGGCGAGGGAGTCGAGCCCGCCCGCCGCGTTCGCCACCGACACCGTGAGCGTGTTCGCCGCGCCCGTGTCGCGCGCAGCAAGGACGAGGCGCGCGCCGGCCGTGCTCTGCACGATCGTCGCACTGACGCCCGTGTTGCCCTGGGCGTTGTTGACGGCATCGCGCATTTGCGCGAGCGTCATGTCGGCCGTCACATCGATCGAGAAGGCGCTGTCGCCGACCGACAGGGCGACGCGACCGCTGCCCACCAGCGCCGCACTGCCGCCGGCATAAGCCCCGGAGGCAATACTGTGCGCCGCGGCGAGCTGCCGTACTTCGATGCCGTAGGTGCCAGGAACGGCGCCGGAGCCGGCCGACGCCGAGAAGACTTCGGGTTTGCTGCTCATCGCCGACCGGACCTGGAAGTCCGCCAGCATCGACATGTTGTCGACAACCGCCTGGAAAGTCGACAGTGCGCTCTTCAGGGTGCCGAGGGCGGACAGCGTCGTCTTGACACCGGCCGTTTCGCGCTTGATCTGCGCATCGAGAGGCGCGCGTTCGGCCGCCACGAGCTGCGACGCGAGCGTCTGCACGTCGAGGGTGGAGCCGCCCGAGATACTGCTTGCCGAAGTCGCCATGCGCCCGTTCTCCCGGATCGCTCAACGGCCGTGCGGCGGGCACCGGAAGGTGCCCGCCGCACGGCTCGATCGGAGCGGATCGACCATCAGCCCTGCAGGAGCGTGAGCACGCTCTGCGGTGCGCTGTTCGCCTGCGCGACCATCGCCGTACCCGCCTGCTGCAGGATCTGGGCTCGCGTGAGACTCGCCGTCTCGGCCGCATAGTCCGTATCGAGGATGCGGCCGCGCGAGGCGGACAGATTCTCGGACACGGCCTGGAGGCTGTTGATCACCGACTGGAAGCGGTTCTGGATGGCACCCAGCGTGCTGCGCAGGGTGCTGACCGAAGTCAGCGCCGCATCGGCGCTCTGGATCGCACCGTTGGCACCGGCCGCCGTCAGCACGTTCTGCACATCGAGCGACCCGCTGAGCGCCGCGTTGCCGTTGCCGGCCGCCGTGGCGCCTGTGCCTGTGACCGTCAACGCTTCCCCGGCCGAGATGACCAGGTGGTTGCTGGAGTCGATCGACGCAGTCGCGCCTGCGACGCGGCTGTTGATCGCGTCCGCAAGGTCCTGCGCCGTGGCGTAGGTGCCCGCGACATCGACCGCCGTGCCCGTGCCGACCTGGATGCTCATGGCGCCCAAGGTGTACGAAGCCGGCGTACCGGCCACCGCCGCGGAACCGGCAGTGACCGCGCCGAAGCTGATGTTGGTCAACGCCGTGAGGGTCATCGCATCAGCACCGGCGGTGTTGGCGGTGAGGCTCAAGCCGCCGCCGGACGCGGCCGCCGTATAGTTCGCACCTGCGGCGGTCATCGCCGTGTTGATTTCAGTGGCCAGTGTCGCCAGGGTGCGGCCGCCCGAGGCGCTGACGCTGATGGCCGTGCCATTGATGGTGAAGCTGGTGGCCAGAGTTGCGTCGGTGACGGTACCCGCGGCGACGCTTCCCGCTGTAGCGGCCGAGCCACCCGTGCTGAACAGAGTGTCCAGATCGACCGTACCGGTCGAGGTCGCGACCTGGCCGATCGCCGTCGACTTCACGCTCGAGGTGAGCGCCAGGCTGATGGTCTCGCCCACGTTCGCGCCGACCTGGAAAGTCGCGCCGCCGAAGGAGCCGTCGAGCACCCTGCGGCCGTTGAACGAGGTCTGGCTCGCGATGCGCTCGATTTCGGCGATACGCTGCTGCACTTCCTGGTCGAGCGCGGCGCGGTCGCTGTTGCTGTTCGTTGCGTTGGCCGACTGCACGGCCAGCTCACGAATGCGCTGCAGGTTGTTGGTCACTTCCTGCAGGGCGCCTTCGGTCGTCTGCGCGAGCGAAATGCCGTCGTTGGCGTTGCGGGCCGCCTGATTGAGGCCGTTGATCTGCGTGGTCATGCGATCCGAGATCGCAAGGCCCGCCGCGTCGTCCTTCGCGCTGTTGATGCGCAGGCCCGAGGACAGGCGCTGCAGCGACGTCGCGAGCTGGTTGCCCGAGGTCGTGAGGTTGCGCTGGGCGTTCAGCGACATCACGTTCGTGTTGATGACAAGTGCCATTACGAGTTACTCCTGTAGTTGCCTGGCCGTGGGCCACTGCCCGCAGCGCGATTTCAGTACGGTGGTGGCGTGATGTGCGCCGGTGACCGTGACATGCCCTGTATCGGTGCCCGACCCCGAAGCTTGAGCGGACGGCAGGCGAATCGCGCGGGGTGTGACGGTCCTCACAGATAGTCGAACAGCGACAGGCGCGAGAGCTGCGCAAACGACTTTTGCGCCGCCGTGAGCGCCGACTTTTCGAGCGCGAGCCGACTGAGCGCCTCGATCATGTCGACGTCCCGCAGATTCGACACGGCGGTCTGCAGCTCGAGCTCCAGGTTCTCCCGCGACGTGGTCACGTTGTCGATGACGTTGAGTCGGGCCCCGACCTCGGAGCGCACGTTGATCAGGTGATCCATGCCGCTGTCTATTTGCGCAAGCGCCACTGAGATGTCGGTATTGAATCGCGCGCGGTCCGTGTCGGTCGCGGTCGGCTGGCGCAACGTCGCTGCGAGCGCATCGAGTGTCGCGAAGATGTCCTCGCGTGCGGCCGGTGCGACCGAAAAGGTGTCGTTCGCCGTGGGTGCGCCCGTGATCGCAAAGCGCACACCGTTGAAATCGATACTGTGGCCGGAGGCGTAGACCCCGGTCGCCACCTGCGTGTTCGACGCGTCGAGGATCTCGTAGTTCGCCGCGTCAAGAAAGCGCACGTTGAAGCTGCCACCCGTCCAGGCGGAAGGGTCGACGATCGCGAGCGGCGCTATCCAGCCGGAGCCCGTGTTGGCGGCCCCTGTGTCGACGGTGAAGCGGCCGCTACCGTTTGGCGCGCCCCTGAAGACCTGATCGCCACTGTGGCCGATCTTCACGAACTGGGTCGGGCTCACCTGTACTTCGCGAATGGCCTGGTCGCCCGCGTAGATCATTCCCGCGGCAGAACGGACGAAGGGCTGCGTGCCAACACTGTTGCCGGCGAAGAGATACTCGCCGGTGGCATCGCGGCGGTTCGCGATGGCTTGCAGTTCTCCGATGCGTTCGGTGAGTTCGGTGGCGATCGCCGCGCGCGACTTGTCGTCGAGCGTGCCGTTGTTCGCCGCGAGCGTGAGATCGCGTACCCGCTGCAGGAGCTTGCCGGCGTCGGCGAGTGCCTGCTCCTCGATCGAGAGGCGTGTCTGCACGACGTTCGTGTTCCGCTCGTACTGGGACGAGGCAGACAGTTGATTCCCAAGTGCGAGGATGCGCCCCGCCGCAACCGGATCGTCCGACGGCGTGAGCACGCGCTTGCCCGAAGACACCTGCAGCTGCGTTTTGGCGCTGCTCGCCTGCTGCCGGAGCATCTGGCTCATGAGACTGTAATGCGATCCCATCGTCGAGGTGCGCACGGTCATCTCCTCGTCGCGCCGAGCAGCGAATCGAACATCGACTGCGCCACCGAGATGAGCTGCGCGGCGGCCTGGAAAGCCTGCTGCAGCATGATCAGGTTGGCAGCTTCCTCGTCGAGATTGACGCCGGACACCGACTGCTGTGCCGCGATGTCCTGGTCGTGAACCACCGTGAAGGCGTCGCGATTCGACTGCGCCTGCGAGGTCTGCGTGCCGATGCGCGCGGTGAGTTGCATCGCGGCATCGGCGATCGAGGTCGTGCCGCCGCCGAGCGATGGCGCCTCCAGCGCGCCGAGCATCGCGAGCAGGTTGCTGTTGTCGCCCCTGCCGCTCGAGTTGTCGGAGATCGTGAACCGGTCGCCCGCAACCGGTGCGCCGTCGATGTGGACGCTCCAGCCGTTGAGAGCGATCGGCGCTCCCTGCGTGTAGGCAAACGACCCGGCACCGTTCACCGAATAGGTCGTGGCGGAAGTGAACTCGATCGCGACCGTATTGCGCAGAGCCGGGTCGGTGGCGTCGGTCACGGTCGGCGGGGAAATGGTGCCGGTGCCGGCGTTGGCGAGGCCGGCCGCTGTGCGAATCGGCGATGCCGCGGCGATCGCCGCAGGATCGCTTAGGGCGAGCCCGAGCCCGCGGACCAGATCGCGTGTCGGCTCAATGCGGAACTTGTCTCCCGGAACCGGCGTGTTGCCGACGACGAACGACAGCCCGTCGGCCGTGAAGGGATCGGCGACGGTGCCCGAGCCCGACAGCGCCACTGTCGACCCGCTCGTCGTGTTGCGCAACTGCCAGGCGCCGGTGAACTCGAAGACGTAGTCGTCGCCAGTGAGCGCTCCTGCGTCGACGATCGAGGCCGACACCGCGGCGTTGCCGCCGTTTGCGGCCGAGGCGAGCACAGTGGGGCTTCCGATCGAGAAGAAAGGCGCACCCATCGCGCCAGTGAGCGTGATACCCCGGGTGTGCTGCCCGTTGACGACGGCGACGACACCCGCCGCCACTTTGCCGAGCGCATCGCGGGCCGGCTCGAGGATCTGCGCGCGGTATTCGAGCAGGCCGCCGAGGCTGCCGCCGGTCACTTGCGAAGATATGTCGGTCGTGGTTGCG
>Ga0073900_10001574_pt1 | contig 12584 bp, 7 predicted proteins | sample KloWWTmetKNB5Kit_FD_66666 | JGI IMG/M metagenome (GOLD analysis project Ga0073900, IMG submission 66666) | Active sludge microbial communities from Klosterneuburg, Austria, studying microevolution and ecology of nitrifiers - Klosterneuburg... | ecosystem: Engineered > WWTP > Aerobic digester >...
TATCGATGAGTATGCCGATAGGGCTGCCCGCCAATACTCTTCATATTTTCCAAACCATTTTGTGTTAATCCATTCATTTTTAGCCTTTATTTTTTGTGAGTTCGAACTGATAGCATATTCTAAGTTGGATATGATCATAGTGTTTTGTAGTAAGATGCTTGGTATCGTGTGTATAAAGTATTGAGCATGGAGAACTACAGTGATCGCTAATCTAACAACGGATTACTTGGGTAGCCTTACAATTCATCAGGTAAATTCAGCAACTCCCTTGAATTTTTCACAATATGTGCCACCAATTAACGGTTTTGGCAGTATGCTAAATTGGGATTTCAAGGCTTTTTCTTCTACGTCGACAGATAACGCTCGCTCTGGCGGTATATTTGTTTTTGAGGGTATGGTTGGTGCAACCTACGATATATTCAGTGAGAGCTTCTTCGATCCGTTTGTTTTGCAGCTTTTTGACGAGCAAGGCAATGTTCTCGCAAAAGATGATTCAAGCGGTATGTACGGTATTGACCACATCAAATATATCGCTCCATATGATGGAATATATTACCTTGATGCCTCGTGGCATCAAGGCGCTGCAGACGCGGATAAATACGCAACGCTGAGCGTATATGAAGATCTGGATACGATATCACCAGCTTTTTCAAATTTAGCACCAGTAATTTCTATATTTAACCCTACTAACTCTGCAATTGATGTGTCGGTCGATAGCAACATTGTTTTTACATTTGATGAATCGATTCAAAGAGGATCTGGATTTATTAGTTTAAGAACCGCTCAAAATGTACTGGTGGAGTCATTTAATGTGGCAACTAGCAATAATTTATCTATCACTGGAAAAACACTTACTATTAATCCAACAAATAATTTATTTATTAGTACTCAGTACTTTGTCACATTAGAGCCTGGATCGATTAAAGATTTGGCAGGCAATAGTAACGCGGAGATTCAGCCATATAGCTTTACCACATCCTCTTTAATACCTGATACTAGTTTAAATACAACAGTGAATTTAGACAGAATTTTTAATTGGGGAGAAAGTATTTATCCGGATTTATTTTCTGATCATCCAGAATCTTTGGATATTTTTGGTTACTATGCTCGCATATATTCAAATGGTAATGCGATTGGTGAACAAAACGGTGATCTTTATTTTTATGATGGGGGATTGAATGGAACGGGGGATATTATCTTAATTGGAACAATAGCCGATTTCTTTCCTCAGGCAATATCAGCAGGATTTTAATTCACTCACGACTTATAAATCTCTCTATAGAGATCACATGCACAACAAGAACTATTGGATAATCATTTCAATGCATGAGTTACCTCCAAGAATTGGATTAATGCCTAATCTTATTGATTACAAGCAATTTTCCATTCAGTTTCATCTATACTGCCAGGTTGTACTTCTATCCATTTTTGAGGTTGACTATAAGAACGAATGAGTTCACCTTTCTCCATATGCCTACTGAACAAAGAAAAAGCAAGCATTCTCATCAATCCTTCTTCGCAATTGTATTCACGCCGAATTTTCTGCGACAAGAAATTAACTCCGGTGGCTTTCTGCTCAATTTTGTAGTCAAATAAAACCCACATCTTGGCTATATTGTTCGCTTTGCGAATCGAAGTAAAATCTACGTAAACAGTATAACCACTTTTCTCGTCACTTTCAGCGGCCTTGGTCCATTCGGCCATTGAGTTTGGACTTATAAACACCAGTAATAGAGTGAATAATATTTTTTTCATTGTGTGTTTTCTATTTTTTCTTTAAGACAGAATGTCTGAAAAGTAATGAAACCGATTGATGACTGATTGCTCAATAATATTGAATCATAAAGCCTAGCGATTCTATTCTATTCTGATCTGCTAGTGTATGGATTCTGATTTGAATCTGATATCGGCATCAATGGTGATTGAAAGTACAAGTGGAAGGAGCAGAGGCAATTCATTCAGTTATCGATTGGTTTATTTGGTCTATAACACTGTGAGCATAATGGTGCTAAGTGGTTAAGCTGAGATAATTAGTGATTTGCCAGAAATTATAAATTTTCTGAATTTTTTCTAAAATTCAGAGAAAAATAACAATACTCATCATTGAAACACCACCCACGGCATATATAAGCGGACTATCCCAGGTATGTGGCGAAAACGCTTCAGCCAATGTGATCAAAATGGGTATGGTGATTAGAGCGACAATAAGTTGAGTGGAATTGAAGTATTGCTGAAATGCTAAGATCGCAAAAAAAGTTGTCACAAATACGCAAGCACTGCCGACATAACTACGAACGTATTTTTCCTTGGTAAACAGTGCATAAGTTGTGTATTTGCGTTTTCCAAACCTTATGCCTAAAGGTTCTGCAAGACCATCTCCCACTCCATTTGCTATGATAATTATCATCAGTAATGGCAGCATGTCGTGACTTTCGAAATAAACCAGTAATGGAATAAGTACTAGATAGCTGGCGATGAATTGTGTATACAACCAAACGAGTGTCAGAGGCCTGTCTTCAGGTCTATCTAACGAACAAAACATAACGAACAATAACTTAGATCGATCGCGCAAAGGCTTTATTAAAAGCGTCAGGAATAGCAAAGCACACACCATATCCATAAAAAATGTGACTGCGCTAAATGGATATTCAATGATTGATGACAATAAAGCCGGGAGGAAGAAAAACGCGAAATGATTTATCTTACGTGTGTAATTAACCTTAAAGTTTCGATGGATTACTAATAACCCGGCTATATAGTGAATTGACACTAGCAATAGGTAAAAAATCGCATGATGGAGCCAATATTCGAAAGGAATGATCATTCTAACGGCATATGCTGATTTTTTGATTCTTTATTGAGTTAAATTCTCTTAGAAGCATTGAAATTTTAGCATTGAAATCTCAGTAAATTTCTTTATTCACCAGCAATATCCAGAGTACTAGGACTCCGAAGAGTGTATGACTAATTCGTACCCTCGTGACTTTACTTTATGGAAAGCAGAGAAACTTCACCATTCTGCGCGGATCAAATCTGAGCAGAATGAAAAATTATTGAGTGATTAAGATATGAATTCTTTTGCACGCTCATGGCGTTCATATTCTAAAGTTTTTGTTGTTGCTGTAGGTTTCATTAGCTGATAGGGCTTGCGTGACTGTCATTTGCAAAGGAATTTGTAATACATCGACTACTGTATGCGAACTGAGTGCGGTTTTATTCAAAATGGGTAGTTCGGTAGCATCTGCTGTTTCAATGGCTACTACAGGTAATTTATCATGTCCGAACAAATCTGTATTGACTATTGCGCCCATCGCATCACCCAGTGCAAAAACAATGCTGTCGACAGTTTTTGTGAATATCCTGGAATTGAGTAAAGAGGCTGTCTCATGCTGTAATAGGTCATCGGCAACTTCAATCACTATAGCGTTCACATTCGCTACACACAAATGTGTCACAAGCGTTTCTATAATCGCGTCAATTTGGTCAGGTGAAATTAGATAAGTTGATGGAAAGCCCGCATGGGTAAAATCTAAGGTTAATTTAGATCCAGCATCTGCAATCAACCAAGTGTCATGACCTGATCCAATTCCGGTCACTTTTGCGACACCTACGGTGTATCCTGCATTAGTTAAACCACGAATCAGCATAGCTGTAGTGGTTGTTCTGCCGGTATTCATTGACGTGCCAACAACTCCGATAGTGTATGGGAGCGGAAATAAACTAACCAGTTTAGGTAATGCAGTATCTTTTAAATTGATACGTTTATTAGTACTGTCTGCTAACAACCCGATGGGCTGGATGGTGGTAGGCGCATGGGTGTTGGAATAGCGATGATTTACACGTGCTGCAATACCACTTGGCGCTACTAAATCACATGACTCAAAATGATTGGGTACCTGTGCTTCAAATTGATCAGGTACATAGCAATTTCCATAGCATACAATAATCTCATCTCCGACCCGTAAGGCGGAGCGGCGGCCATGTGCTAATTCAAGTTCATGATGCTGACCCAATTGAGTGACTCGTGCCAGGAATATGTCGCCTGCATTAGGAATAATGTCGTCTCCATACAATAAGGTTGTTACTGATTCAAGTTTTAAATTGCGTGGCGTATAAGAAATCTTGGCGCTGAAAAGACGCTCTTGTTTAATTGATGAAATCTTCATTCTTTTCCCTTTAGTATTTATTATTATTTGGTTAATGCAATTTTGGTTTTTCGTTTTCTTATCATGTTTATTCTGTCTTAACTAAGAAAGGTTCATATGAAAGAGAAATATTCGATATTTGCAAAGGGAATATGGACTGAGGCTAGGTAAAGTGAGCAATGAAATTCCAATTAATTTCGAGCACTTGTCGGGCAAGAAAATTAATCTTTTTCCATCAAATATAGATTTATCGTTAAATATTTGCGGATTATCTTGAAGTAATCAAATCAGATTTTGTTAAACATGAATGAAAGGCAATTTCATTCATTGTTTTCTAATTAATGATCCTAAAGGTACGTCGATAGATGAGTTTTGGCTGTCCGGGTTTATTAGATCATGTCACTTAGCGACAAAGAGCTTATTGCTTATCGGTATATTTCCTACCAAACCTTTTAAGAAGTCTATTGGGCAACAAAATTCATTCTACTGATTTTAGCTCTATACGACAATGAAATAGAGCCAACTATCAGGAATGCTGTATTCCATTTGATCTATCCACTTATTCACACGATAGGACTCACCATTATATTCAAGTCTGATTATGAAAAAATATTGCATATATATCAATGTGACAAATTGCCGCATGAGACAAAATGCCGCATTGACACTGGGTCTTGCCAGATCTACGCTAAAAAAAGTCCATTCTATGTAATGGAATGGAATGCGACAACTTTTCTAGCTAAATTGAGAGAGTCTAAAAATATGTCATGGGATGAAGAAGAAACAGTAGTTGTCTATCATGTGGTTGTCAATCATGAAGAACAATATTCTATTTGGCCTGACTACAAAGAAGTACCTGGAGGATGGCGTACTGTTGGCAAGACCGGTAGCAAAAGTGAGTGCCTTGCATACATAAAGGAAATATGGACAGACATGCGTCCACTCAGTCTTCGAAAACAAATGGCAGAAGTTGAGGGAAATAGGAACCAGAGGTAACTGTTCTAGGGTCTATAACTCTCAGAGGCAAGGATAATAATGTCGAGGTATGACTTGGATTTTTCTGCATGGTTTCCTACGTTATCGTACCGTTCGAAGTCAACGTTGCGTTTGTTTTGTCTGCCTTATGCGGGGGGCAGTGCTACGCTATTCCGCACTTGGACAAAATATCTACCTCAAGAGATTGAAGTTTGTCCAATTCAGTTGCCAGGAAGAGGCGGTCGTATTCTTGAACCATCTATCAAGCAATTTCCATCACTGATTAATGAGATTTCTAAAGCAATAATACCGTACCTTGATAGGTGCTTTGTATTTTTCGGTCACAGCCTGGGAAGTCTTATAGCATTTGAGGTAGCTCATCAACTTCGTTATGAACATGTGATGCAGCCTGCTCACCTTATTTTTTCTGGGTGTGCTGCACCATGCAGCATAACTCAGAAAAAAACACTCAGTACGCTATCTGATGAAGAAATTATCCATGAGCTACGGCAATTGAATGGAACCCCAAACGAATTACTAGCGAATAAAGAGCTTATGACTCTCTCATTGCCCAGCGTGAGGGCTGATTTTGCTCTATACGAATCCTATAACCATTGTGTTAGAAAACCTTTTCAATGTCCGGTGACGGTCTTTGGGGGGGCAGAGGATCGCGAAGTTGATTTGCATCAGCTGGAATCTTGGAATCAGGAAACAAGCGGTCCGTTTGCTTTGTATCGGCTTCCTGGCGATCATTTTTTTCTACACAGCGAAGAACAGAGGCTGCTCAAGTTAATTTTGCAGAGACTTAATCCATTATTAGCAGAATTGCTTAATGCCAATCAAAGCTAATGAACCAAAAAACGATATAAAAATATGTTAATAAATCAAACGATAAATTGGCAATCTGAGGCTTCGCATAGACAGCATTTTCGAAATATGAATAGCATCAATTCTTCGCGACCTGATTCTGATCTAGTCGCTGTCTTGAGTTACCAAGCACAACTCAATCCGGATGGGTTGGCCTATATTTTTCTTTCTGATGGAGAAAATCAAGAGCAATCCATAAACTATGGACAGTTAGAAGCACAAGCAAAGGCTATTGCAGCCGAGCTTCAGAAGTTGGGTATGCAAGGGGAACGTGCTTTGCTGCTTTATCCAGCGGGACTTGATTATATCACTGCTTTTTTTGGTTGCCTCTATGCCGGGGTGATTGCTGTCCCTGCTTATCCACCATCCCGTCACCATTTGCATCGTCTTAAGGCGATTATTCATGATGCGACTCCTTCAGTGGTGCTTACAACAGAAGAATTACGTGAGAGATTACATAAGAACCATGATAAAACTTGGGAATATGATGGATTAACGTGGCTTGCCACTAATGCGTTAGCCGATAGTAATTGCGATGCATGGATTTCTTATAAAGTAGAAACAGAAAATTTAGCCTTTTTGCAATATACATCGGGATCAACGGGTAATCCCAAAGGTGTAATGGTTAGTCACCGCAATCTCATGGCCAATCAGCGGATTATTCAACAAGCATTTGCTCATACGCCAGATACAGTGGTTGTCGGTTGGCTGCCGCTATACCATGATATGGGACTGATTGGGAATATTCTGCAACCACTTTACTTGGGTGCGACAGCTATTCTTATGTCGCCATTAACGTTTCTGGAAAAGCCGATTCGATGGCTGCAGGCTATTTCAAAATATCGCGCTACAACCTCAGGTGGGCCGAATTTTGCTTATGAGCTTTGTATTCGCAAATTAACAATAGAGCAGATACGTGGATTAGACCTCAGTTGTTGGACACTTGCTTTTAATGGTTCAGAGCCGGTGAGATCTTCAACTCTAAGAAGATTCTCGGAAATTTTCTCAGAGTGCGGATTTCGGCAAGAAGCTTTTTTCCCCTGCTATGGATTAGCTGAAAGCACACTATTTGTGGCAGGCCGCAAGCAAGCTTCTCACTCAGAACTTGAGCGTGTTTTAACGCCTAAAAATGATATTTCTGCTGATGCGAAAAACTCTCATGCACCGGTTAGTTGTGGGCATGCTTGGGGTGAGCATGAAATATGTATCGTAAACCCGGAAACTGGCATTCCCTGCGCTGATGGTGAAGAAGGGGAAATATGGGTTGCGGGTCCAAGTGTTGCCCAAGGATATTGGAATCGGCCTGAAGATTCTGGCGAAGTTTTTCGCGCTTCACTAGTCAGTGACTTTAGCAGGCTTTCATTAAGTGACGAAAAAAATGATAACAGTGAGCACATTTATTCCGATCCTGTAAAAAAATATTTTCTTCGTACGGGTGATCTAGGCATTATTGATCAGGATGATCTTTTCGTAACAGGTCGTATTAAAGACCTTATCATTTTGCGCGGTCGTAATTATTATCCTCATGATCTCGAACAATCCTTGGATGACAACGTGTCCGGATTGAGATCACAGTGCTGTGCAGTATTCTCGATTGAACAAGAAGGCGAAGAATGCTTGATGGTGGTCGCGGAGATCAAGCGCAGGAAAGTACGGGAACAAGAGGCTCAACAAATATTTTCTGATATGAGGTGCGTGCTGACGGAAGTTTGTGACGCGCCTGTTGGCGAATTGATCCTGGTACCGCCAGGCTCGATACTGAAAACTTCGAGCGGCAAGATTCAACGGCAGGCTACCAAGCGGGCATATATGATGCGCCAGCTAAATATTCTGGCTCGCTCGGGCGCCGGTGATGTTTCCTCTTCTTTACCCAGCACTAACACGGATGCCGATGACGATATCGGCGATCTGCTTTCAGATGCTATGAGGAAATTACCTAATAATCAACGCCTACAACTCATTACGCGCTTATTATTATCCAAATTGGCGAAGCTGCTTGTAGTGCCTAAAAACAGCTTGTCCCCTGATACGATGATTCGTTCTATGGGACTTGATTCTCTTCGGGTAGTTGAACTCAAACATGCTGTTGATTCGGCATTAGGGAGTGAAACGCCGCTTGCGTTATTTTTGTCCGATCAGTCCGTGAGTGAATTGGCCACGATATTAACCAATGACACTTATTTCACATTCACGCCTCCTGCAACGGCAACATTCTTTGCGCAGGACAATTCAGGACTGACATGTGCTCAGAAAGCAATATGGATGGTTCATCAGCTTGAACCACAGAGTATTGCTTATAACCTGCATCTTACATTCCGGCTTCAAGGAAATTTTGATATTGAGATTTTGCGGAGAGCTTTGAATACTTTGTTAGAGCGGCATCCTCAACTTAGAACCATCTATCGTATGCATGGAGATTCATTACAACAAATATTGATACCGCAAACAGATTTGCCTAATTATTTTACTGCAATTGATGCATATGATTGGACGGCATCAAAAATACAAGCTGATCTAACGCAACGTGTACGTGAGCCATTCAATTTATCCAGTGGACCGATGTTGCGTGTCACGAGTTATCAGCAGAGCAAACATGATCATATCTTGCTTTTTTGTGCGCATCATATTGCCGTAGATTTGTGGACAGGTTTGATTTTACTGGATGACCTAAAACAGATTCTGTTGAGCCTAACTTTGGGGAAGACACCTAGTCTACCGAAATCTGCTGCGGATTATCAGGATTTTGTAACCTGGCAGAAAAGTTATTTAACTAGCCAGAGCAGTAAAAACGACCTGGATTATTGGCATCAGCAGCTATGCGGGATATTGCCAATTCTGGCGCTACCGGTTGATTTCTCACGCACTCAGGTGATGCAATACCATGGTGCTTCTCATTCGGTTCAATTAGATCAGGATTTAACCAAAAAGATTAGGCTTCTGGGACAGAAACATGGCGCCAGTCTTTTCATGACGTTGCTTGCAATTTATAAGGTATTGTTACATCGATATACACACCAAGATGACATTATTGTTGGTACCGCCAGCAACGGACGACCGCAAGCTCGATTCAAATACACAGCAGGCAATTTTGTAAATCCAATTGCGCTAAGAAGCAAACCTAACTCGAAATTACCCTTTTCTACCTATCTCGAACAAGTACGAGATATGGTGTTAGGCGCGTTATCTCATTCAAATTATCCATTTTCATTACTGGTAGAGCATCTTCAGCCGGAGCGCAATGCTGAATACTGGCCAATTTATCAGACATGGTTCATGTTGCAGCAGGGAAGAACGGAAATTGACGATAAATTGTCGCATTTGGCTTTGGGAGAAGAGGGCGAATCCTTGAATTGGGGAAATTGGACAATTTCATCAAAAGCGATTGATGAGCAAGTAGAAAACTTTGATTTGCGGCTAATGGCAGCAGAGAATCTGGGCGGATTACTGCTTTCTTTCAAATATCGCAGAGATTTATTTGAAACAGAGACTATTGCTCGCATGGCTGAACATTTTCAGAGGTTGTTAAAACAAGTGATTGCTCGACCAGAGTTATGCCTCGCTGAGCTGTCATTGCTAACCGAAACTGAAAAAAGACAATTCATTGAGTGGAACTCAAAATCTACTCTGATGCCTTTGACGGATAACGACTGTTTGCACCAACTCTTTGAAGCACAGGTGAAGCGTACACCTATGCAGACAGCCGTTGTCTGTGAAGGCGAAAAGTTAACCTATGCAGAGCTTAATACCAGTGCCAATCAACTGGCAAATTATTTACGTGCGCAAGGAATTGGGCCGGAAACGATTGTTGGTCTTTGCGTCAAACGTTCATTGGAAATGATGATCGGTATTTTGGGAATACTCAAGGCGGGAGGAGCATATGTGCCTATTGACCCAGATCTACCAGCTGAACGCATGGTTTCTTTATTGTCTGATTCCAAGGCTGCATTACTGATCACACAGCAAACGCTAATCAAAACACTGCCAGTGCAGAACCTGAGAACACTTTGCCTGGATACGAATCATGACTACCTTGTTGGGCAATCTAAAACCGATCTGCATAATTTAAGCAATGCATCCCAACTTGCGTACATCATCTACACTTCGGGCTCAACCGGCAAACCTAAAGGAGTTGCGATTACCCATGGCAATGTCGTTAGGTCTACTCAAGCACGTTTTCATACTTATCAGGATCGGATAGAAGGATTTCTGCTTCTTTCTTCTTATACCTTCGACAGTTCAATTGCTGGAATTTTCTGGACTTTGTGCCAAGGAGGGTGCGTCACCCTGCCACTGGATGGGGACGAGAAAGACCCTCGAATTCTCGGTAAGATTTTGTCAAACGGTGGAATTACACACTTTTTGTGTTTGCCTTCGCTTTATAGCGTTTTGCTGGACAATATTGCTCAATCTTGTTTTGACGCACTCAAAGTCGTCATTGTTGCGGGTGAAGCTTGCCCATCCGATATGGTGGCTCGTCATTATCAGAAAGTACCCCATGTATCTCTTTTTAATGAATATGGCCCCACGGAAGGCACTGTTTGGAGTAGTTTTTTTCGGACACAAGCTGAGGATGCTCGCAGAACGATACCGATTGGTAGACCTGTGGATCATGTTCAGATCTATTTGCTTGATCATCATTTAAATCAGGTGCCTGTTGGAGTAACTGGAGAGTTGTACATTGGTGGAACAGGGATTGCACGTGGGTATTTAAATTCCCCGGATCTGACTGCAGAACGCTTCATCCCGCATTTTCTCTGCGAGCAAGATCACAATGAAGTTGATGGTTTAGCGTCGGGTGAAAAGTCATCGGGGAATCGGCTTTATAAAACAGGTGATTTGGCTCGTTATCGATCAGATGGCAGCATCGAGTTTTTGGGGAGAGTGGATCATCAAGTAAAGATTCGGGGTTATCGGATCGAGTTGGATGAAATTGAAGCAAAACTTCGGCAATATCCAGGCATTCGAGAATCGATTGTATTGGCGCGTAAAGACCGAACCGGCAGCTTGCAATTAGTGGCTTATTTGATTGTCGATACTTCGCAGCAGCTTTCTGTTTTACCAACAAACGATGAACTGATGCCTATTGGTAGTTCGGTAAATAGTTTGTCAATAGAAAAACATCCTCGTTTCATCGACGCAGAAATTAATCAATGTTTCAGTAATCAACATTTGCGTACATTTTTAAAGAGATATCTGCCTGATTTTATGCTGCCATCAGCATTTGTGTTTCTGGAAGCTTGGCCGCTTTTACCCAATAGCAAAGTAAATCGTGCAGGTCTGCCTGCTCCAGAAGAAGAGAATTCCCAATTCAACCAAGAGTGTATTGAGCCCAGCAATACCGTTGAAAGTACGCTGATGCGTATCTGGAGAGAAGTGCTGAATCTCGATAAACCGTTTGGAGTTCATGACAACTTCTTTGATCTTGGTGGACACTCGCTCCTGGCGATCCAAGTGATGGTACAGATCCAGGAAGAATTCAACATTGAACTGCCTGTGGTCAATATTTTTGAGGCTTCCACTATTGCTGAATTGGCGGAGTTAGTGACACAGCAACAGATGGTTGATGCCAATAATTCCTTGCTGGAATCTTTATTAGATGAACTCGAGCAGCTTCCCGATGAAGAAGTGGAATTTTCTCATCAAGAAGTGATTGGCGTAAGGAATATTTTATGAGTGAGCAGTCGCTTTACCGACTTGCAGATCACACCGTCGTCGAACCATTGATCGATAAATGGATAGCGTGGCCACATAATTTTTCACCCATTCTGTATGGTTTGCATTTATTGAATTATCAGAAAGAAGTATTGGCTTCCTATCTGAGGAATCCGAGTGTGCATGTGAAGTCGTGTCGCAATCCCAAATTACTTGGGGGGCCGTTTGTAGATATTTCAGCGGATAGAGCGCATGAAGTGAAGCATTTACTTGCGAATATCGAACAGAATCATGCCGATTTATTGAAGCTGGCGCGTGATTTGACGGAATTTCAAAACATGTTGGAACATGCTGCAACGGGCTTAAGTGTGGAAACATATTATGAGCGGCTGCCGGAGTCATTACGTGGGCTTGTCGAGCTTGGGTATGATTATCACAACCATCCAGTGGTGCGGTGCATTGAGAGTCTTATTTACGAAAGCCCGTACTATAAACGCAATACTCAGTCATTGCGGATATTTTCTCTGGAGTATGATGATTCCAGGCCCTATTACATGAGCACTCCTCGATTAGTCGCTGCACAGGATATCGAATGGAACAGTCCGTTTGATAATCCACGGATTGACGAACTATTTAGTCTCGATACTTGCCCTCAACCACTCAAGCACATTTGTGAATTACTGAGCCTGGGACCCCAGGACGAATCACGCCTTTTACCGCTTTTGTCTTGTGAAACGGCTATTCATGCTCAATCATGGACGGGTGAGGGTTTGCGTTTAAGATATTTTGGCCATGCCTGCGTATTGTTAGAAGGAAAGGGCGTATCGATTCTGACCGATCCTTTTGTCTCAGTGAGTCCTAAACAAACGGAGATCGATAGGCTCACGTTCAAGGATTTACCATCACGGATTGATTATGTATTGATTACTCACGGACACCATGATC
>Ga0073900_10001575_pt1 | contig 12584 bp, 10 predicted proteins | sample KloWWTmetKNB5Kit_FD_66666 | JGI IMG/M metagenome (GOLD analysis project Ga0073900, IMG submission 66666) | Active sludge microbial communities from Klosterneuburg, Austria, studying microevolution and ecology of nitrifiers - Klosterneuburg... | ecosystem: Engineered > WWTP > Aerobic digester >...
ATATTTGTTACATACGTATTATTATCAATCCCCAGCTTGTTATAAATATTTTTCATAACAGTTTCTACAGTTAAAGCAGTTTCTTTATTCTTACTCAACATAAAAACCGATGGCCCTGATCCTGAAATGCCTCCACCTAATGCGCCAGCATCTTTACATGAAGATTTTAATACATCAAAACCCGGTATTAAAATACTGCGTACGGGTTCAATAATAACATCTTCTAATGAACGACCGATAAGTTCAAAATCATTTTTTAGAAATCCTGTTACCAAACCTGCAATATTTCCCCATTGTTTGATGGCGTCTTTCAGAGGTACCTGTTGTTTCAAAATCTGTCTTGCATCGGAAGTTCGCACTTCTATTTGTGGATGTACAACAGTTACAAATAACTCAGGGGCAGGAATAGTCACAATATCTAATGGATGAATAGAACGAATGAGGCTGATACCTCCATAAATACAAGGCGCAATATTGTCTGCGTGTTTTACGCCAGAGGCCAGCTTTTCTCCATTCATAGCAAACTGCACCAATTCTTCTTTTGAAAAAATATTGCCCAGCAATTGATTGGCTGCTACTGCAGCTCCTGCAGCACTAGCGGCACTGGAGCCAATACCACTCCCTGGTTTTATATGTTTTTCAATTTTTACATCAAACCCAAATTGATTATTCATTTTTTCCAATATCGAAAGCAAAACCACACCGGCCACATTTTTTTCAGGTTCAACAGGTAAGTTGAATGAATCAAGATTTTGTATTCTCACTTTTGGTTCATCAATAAGCGTAACTTCCATCACATCGTATGGCTCGTTCAATGCTAATCCCAGAATATCGAAACCACAAACCAAATTGGCCACAGTACCCGGACTATGTATAACAACTTTCTTCATTTAATTAAGTTTTACTGGCTCTGATAATATCGGCAAAAACTCCTGCTGCAGTTACTTCAGCACCGGCACCTGCCCCTTTTACAACCAATGGTTGTTCTTTATATCTATCAGTATAAAAAAGCACAACATTATCTTTTCCATATAAATGATAAAGGTCATGTTTTGGATCAATATGCTGCAAACCCACTGAAGCTTTGCCATTGTCGTAGCTGGCAACAAATTTCAATTTGCATCCAGCAGCGTTAGCCTGCTGCAAAAGATTCTTGAAATGTATTTCTTCTTTTTCCATTTCGCTATAAAAATCGTCAACAGTACCTTGCATACATTTTTCAGGCATAAAAGAATGGTTGATCACCTCATTCATTTCCAAATTCTGGCCTGCCTCTCTTGCCAATATTAATATCTTTCTCATCACATCTGTTCCACCCAAATCCAAACGTGGATCAGGTTCAGTATATCCTTCAAGTTGAGCCTGCATTACAATATCGGCAAACTTTTTATTGCCATCATAATTATTAAATACAAAGTTGAGTGTACCACTCAATACGGCCTGAATTTTATGAACCCGATCGCCACTTTGTACAAGATCGTTTAGGGTTGCAATGATGGGTAATCCTGCGCCCACATTCGTTTCAAAAAGGAAATGACAATTAAACTCTCTGGCTATTTGTTTTAAAGTTTGATAATTCTGAAATGCAGCTGAAGCGGCCACTTTGTTACAAGCCACCACAGAAATACTTTTACGGAGCAGTTGAGAATAAGCAGAAGCTACTTCTTCACTGGCTGTAATATCAACCAAAATTGTATTACGCAGGTTCTTTTCAATTATCGATTCAATAAAATTATTCAGGTTGGCTTTATCTCCCATTTGCAACTGTTCTTTCCAATTGAGTAATTCAATACCCTCTTCATTTATGAGTTGATTGCGGCTGCTACTCAGTCCTGCTACCCTTACCTGCAAATGCAATTGATTTTGCAGATAATTCATTTGCTGTTGCAATTGCGCCAGTAGTTTGGTTCCTACATTTCCGGTACCGATTATAAAAAGATTAACCTGCTTATAGCTGGTTTCAAAAAATTCTTCATGCAAAATATTTATTGATTTTCTAACATCAGCAGTTGCAATTACGGTAGAAATATTTTTTTCGGATGATCCCTGTGCAATCGCACGGATATTTACACCATTGCGACCCAATGTATGAAACATACGACCGCTGATGCCGGTATGATTTTTCATGTTTTCGCCAACCAATGCTACAATAGAAAGATTTACTTCAACTTTTAAGGGCTCTACTTTTTGCAATGCTATTTCATTGGCAAACATGGCGTCAACTGCCTGTTTTGCCCTGGATGCTGCATGTGAGTCTATTGCAACGCAAATAGAATGTTCGGAAGAACTTTGTGTAATCAAAATCACATTTATCTTTTCATCGCTTAATGCTTCAAAAAGTCTTTTAGAAAATCCCGGAATGCCAATCATTCCGCTTCCTTCCAGACTTATCAATGCAATATGACTTATACTGGAAATCCCTCTTACGATATTTGTATTTTTTAAATCCGCTTTTTTTAATCCATTATTTTGAATTATTGTACCGTTTTCATCAGGTGCAAAAGTGTTTTTTATAACAACAGGAATATGCTTCCCCATTACAGGCTGTAAAGTAGGAGGATAAATCACTTTGGCACCAAAATGTGAAAGCTCCATTGCTTCCTGATAAGTAATAAGCGGGATAATTTTTGCATGTGCTGCCAATCGTGGGTCTGCGGTCATCATACCGCTTACATCTGTCCATATTTGCAAATGAATTGCGTTTAACGCGGCAGCTATAATAGCAGCCGAATAATCGGAGCCTCCCCTTCCCAATGTAGTGGTAATCCCATTAAAGTCTTTTGCAATAAAACCGGGGATAATAAACAGCTGCTCATTTTGTCTTTTAAAATAATCATTGATACTGATGTTCGTTTTATTGAAATCAACATTGGCTGCTGTATAATTATCATCGGTTATAATTAATTCTCTCGCATCTTTCCAAACTGCATTTATACCTTTTGCCAGAAATGTAGCTCCAATTATTTGAGAAGAAAGCAACTCACCATAACTGGCTATCCGGTCTTTTGTTCTTTTTGTAAGTTCCTGTAATTGAAAAATACCATTGCATAGCTCTTCAATATCGTTGCTTGATTTTTTAACAACGCTCAGCAGTTGGCTTTGATGCACAACCGGAATTAATTGCTTAACAGTTTCAAGATGTTTTTGCTCAATGATGAATAATTTTTCTTTATAAACTTCATCACCGGCAGCGGCAAGGGATGCAGCCGATAATAATAAATCGGTTACACCGCCAAGCGCAGATACAACAACAATGGTTTTTGTTGACGATAAAGATTTATTTACAATGTCAATGACTCTTAAAATATTGTCGGCATTAGCCACCGAACTGCCACCGAATTTTAAAACCTGCATAATTAATTTTTTGAAAATATGTAAATGTTGGCTGATATGAAATCATTTCATCAATCAGCAATTGCCCTATGGTAATATGATATAATACTCCGCTATTGCGGAGTGGTAGCTGTTGTTGTAGTTGTTACAGCTAAAAGAGAAAGTTGATATGAATTAAAAGAAATCATTTGTTATTTCAGTGATGCAATATACGGTTCTAATTGAAAAGTAAAAACTATTTGACAAAAGAATCTGTTGCCCTTTTTACGCTGCCATATTTCATCAATAATTCTTTTGCCTGCTCATAGCTTGAAATATTTATTCGTTCCATCAGCATCTTAGTACCTCTGTCAACCAGTTTCTCATTAGTCAATTGCATATTCACCATCTTGTTGTCTTCAACTCTCCCGAGTTGAATCATAATGCTTGTTGAAATCATATTCAGTACTAGTTTTTGAGCTGTTCCACTTTTCATTCGGGTGCTTCCGGTCACAAACTCCGGGCCTACTACTACTTCAATAGGGAACTCTGCAGCATTACTTACAGGGGCATCTGGATTACAAGAAATACTACCAGTTACGATACCTCTTTTCCGGCTTTCTTCTAAAGCTCCTATAACATAAGGAGTAGTACCACTAGCGGCAATGCCGATCACCACATCTTTATTGGAAATATTGTAAGTTTCTAAATCTTTCCAGCCCTGTTCACGATCGTCTTCAGCATTTTCAACTGGGGTTGTTATTGCTTTTTCACCTCCTGCAATTATGCCAATTACTAAACCTGAAGGTACGCCATAAGTAGGTGGACATTCACTGGCATCCAAAATACCCAGTCTTCCACTAGTGCCTGCCCCAATATAAAACATGCGACCACCCATCAGCATTTTATCGGCTGCTGCATCAACCAGTTTTTCAATTTGCGGAATTGCAACTGCCACTGCCGCGGCTACGGTGTTGTCTTCCTGATTAATTGACTGAAGTAATTCATCAATACTCATTTTCTCAAGGTTCCGGTAATGACTGCTCTGTTCTGTAATTTTCTTAAAAGCCATGTATTTTCTTTATCTGTGGTAATCAATTAATCCTTCCATAGGTGCTTTAATCACCTTGCCTAGTTCAAATTCATAACAGCTGCAAAGGTGCTGTAACACATCTTTAAAGCCAAATGCAACACTGCCAACAAAATTAACCGGCATAATCCAGGTTTCCCTGAACTTGCACAAATGTTGAAAAAAGAAATCATTTAAACCATCTTCAATAATATTTTCTATCATATAATGACCGCGGTTTTCTGCAAGAAATTTTGTAAAGCTTGCCAGATAACGGTTTGGCATTGGTTTCTTATAAACGTTTTCCAAAATTTCTGAAGCATTTGTCATATAAGTGAGGTCAAACCTGCCCCTTAATTCATCATCAAATGTGTTATAGAGATAGTATTGAATGACCCTTTTACCCAGGTATGCACCACTGCCTTCATCGCCAAGTGCATAGCCTATACCCGGGCTATTCTTTACAATTTTCTTTCCATCATAATAACAGGTATTAGAGCCGGTTCCCAAAATACAAGCCATACCCTTTTTATGACCGCAAAGTGAACGGGCAGCTGCCATCAAATCATGTGTCACTTCAGCCTTGGCACCTTTAAATACGGTGAGTAGTGCTTTTTTAACAGATTTTGCATTTTGAAGATTAGCGCAACCGGTTCCGTAATAATAAATTTCGTTAATAGAAACATTTTTCAGTTTAGGAAACAATTCCTCCTGCAACAATGAAACAATTTGATCTGTTGTAAGAAAATAAGGGCTAATCCCCTGTGTAAAAATTGTCTTCTTTTTCCCATTACTTAGCAAACACCATTCTGCTTTGGTAGCACCACTGTCAGCTATTAGTTTTATTGATGCCATGTTTTATCTGTATCCAGTTTAGTTTTCATTTAATTTGCACTCCCGAAACGCAATCTTAAGAACAAAATAAGTAATATATACAAGATGGTAAATAAAAAGTTGAAGATATGGCTTCCATTGATTTTTTCCATCGTTATGGTTATAGGCATGTTTCTCGGCTACCTTATGAAAGGCGGCAATGCAAAAGGATTCTTTAGTGTAGAAAAGCCAACTCCATTTCAGGAAGCATTACAAATAATCAAAACAAAATATGTTGACTCTGTAAATATTGACAGTATTCAAGGCAATTCAATTGAAGCAGTCATGAACGATTTGGACCCACATTCCGTTTACCTGCCTCCGGTTGAATTAAAAATTGCCAACGATGATCTGGAAGGAAAATTTGAAGGAATTGGAGTAGAGTTTAATCTATACAAAGATTCTGTGCAAGTTGTTTATGTGATACCGGGTGGCCCGGGCGAAAATGCTGGTATTAAAGCTGGCGATTTTGTATTAAAAGCAAATGATTCGCTTATATCAGGCAAAAAGTTAGATGCTGAAGGAATTAAAACTGCCATCAGAGGCAAATCTGGGTCGATTGTACAATTAATTCTATTAAGAGAAGGAAAACAAATTTCGCTTAACGTAAAAAGAGGCGCAATTGTAGTGCCATCGGTTGCTGCTGCATTTATGATGGACAGCATTACAGCGTACCTCAAGCTAAGTAAGTTTACTGAAACCAGTTATGAAGAATTTATGTACAACATGGAGGCTTTAAAAAAGAAGGGAATGCAACAACTGGTTTTAGATCTCAGGCACAATGGAGGTGGGTTGATGAATGAAGCGGTAGATATTGCCGATGAATTTCTGGATGGTGAAAAATTAATTGTATATACACAGGGGGTTAACAGCAAGAAAAGAGAATACAAGTGCAAACGTCCCGGAATTTTGGAAAAAGGTAAATTAACAGTGTTGGTAGATGAATTAACCGCCAGTGCCAGCGAAGTACTATGCGGAGCCTTGCAAGACTGGTGCCGTGCTTCTATTATCGGGCAGCGCACTTTTGGCAAAGGCTTGGTAATGGAGCAGTTTTCGCTTAGCGATGGTTCAGCTATCAGGCTTACAACAGCCAGATATTATACACCCATTGGCCGTTGTATTCAACGTTCTTATGAAAACGGGAAAAAAGTGTATATGGATGAAATATGGCAACGCTATGCTAGCGGAGAAATGTCTTTTACGGGCAATCATTTAATGGCACATGGCAAACCTTTTTTTACAGTATGTAAGGATACTGTTTATGAAGGCGAGGGAATAGTGCCCAATGTTTTTGTTCCTGTTGACACGAATATCAATAATGATGAAATGAACAGATTACTTTATGGCAACAACCTGAGCCAGTTTGCTTTTCAATATTACCTGAAGCATCAGCAGGAAATAATGAGATATACAACAGTAAAAGAATTATTAGCAAAGACAAATGCAGTTCCCCTTTATCAAGCATTCAGTTCACAAATAAAATCTACAAAACCAGCAACAGAAAATATTAAGAACAGGATTATACAGCAAATTATTGCTTTACTGGCAAGATACAGATGGGGAAATGAAGGCTATACCGAAACACTTATTTTAAACGATAATGAAGTAAAAGAATCGCTTTCATTGATGAACAAATAAGGCAGCCCTTTTGAGCTGCCTTGTTATAGTGAGTGGTTTTGTCTTAATTTATTGAGGAGGATTTTTTTCCCACCATTGTTTCTCTATTTTATAAGAGCCAAACAAACCCAAGCCTCCGCCAATGGCAATTAGTGCAAAATAAATCGGTACATTTTGATCGCCATTGTTTCCAAATTGATTAAGTGGTTGCGGAAATACATAATGGTCCAAAATATAAGCAAAGAATAAACCAACGCCAGCACCTAAGAGCAGCAATGCCCATTTCAGGTTTTTATAAGGGGCTGGCCGGTTTGCAAATTCTTTGGGATTCATCCCTTTTTCAATCATGGCAAGATTCTGTCTTGTTTTTAAATATACAATGCCAAAAACCATTGCAAATCCTCCTGCAAACATGGTAATAGGTACTAAAATTTCTCCGCCGTCCATAATGGTAATTTTTAAAAGTTGTTTATCAAATGTATTGCTTACTGCTATATGACTACCTGAAGTAAAAACAGGTTACAGCCCCGGCAAACATTTCAAAAATATTGTTTTCATAGTCTTTGACTACGACAAATTCAAACAGGTTACAGCCTTTGATAGATTTAATTACTGAAATTTACATAATTAAGGCCCAGAATATTTACATATATGGTTGTAACCTGATGCCTTTCACCAGAGTCTTATTTAATAGCATGTCAACCGGACAAAGTGATACAGAAATCATAAACCAGGTGCTTGGGGGTAACCAACAAGCCTATGCCTTATTGGTAAACAAGTATCAGGAATATGTGTTTACGCTGGTTTTACGAATCGTAAAAAACAGGGAAGATGCAGAGGAAGTATCGCAGGATGTTTTTATTAAGGCATATAAAAACCTTATCAACTTCAGGGGCGATTCTAAATTTAGCACCTGGCTTTATACCATTGTAAATAATACGGGTATTTCATTTTTAAGAAAAAGAAAATTAGAAGTTTATTCATTGGACAATGAAGCCGTATTTGAAAGGGCAGATAATATTGACTCGGGAGTTAGTGCTAATGTAATTGAGCAAAAATCAAGGCAAGCAATGGTAAATGAGGCAATAGCGCTGCTAAGCCCCGAAGATGCTTTAGCCATTACGCTTTTTTATAAAGCGGAACAATCGCTTGATGAAATGGCAATGGCAATGAGAATAGAAACCAATGCAGCTAAAGTGAGACTACACCGTGCAAGAACCCGATTGAAATCAAAAATGGAAAATCATTTTTCGCAAGAAATAAAAGACTTAAATTGAATCGTATGAACACATCACCCGATATAGTGCAACGCTTGTGGGAATACATTGACGGCATTTCCACCGCTGATGAAAAATCAGTAATTGAGCAGCTTTTGAAAAACGATGCTGAATGGAAAGCGAAATACAAAGAGTTGCTGGAAATTCAATCGCTTTTAAAATCTTCGGAACTGGATGCACCCTCTATGCGCTTTACGCAAAATGTAATGGATGAAATAAGCAAACTACATATTGCACCTGCCGCAAAAAAATATATCAATCAAAAAATTATCTGGGGCATCGGTTTTTTCTTTATTGCACTGATTCTTGGGTTTTTGGTTTTTGGAATATCTCAAATGGACTTTAGTAACGGACAGCCATCAGGTATCTCAAAAGAAATTAAGGGATTTGACATCAGCCGTTTCTTTAGCAATTCATGGGTAAATGCATTGATGATGGTGAATATTTTACTTGGGTTAATTCTGTTTGATAACTATTTAAATACAAAAAGAAGAAAATTTAGAAAAGAGTCTTAATGATGAAATATCATTGAGTCCGGTAAAACCCTTCTGATCTCAGAAGGGTTTTTTATTGCCTCGCCCGAAAAACTTATTTTTGCAGCTAACAAAGCTTGCTATGGATATAAAAAACAATATTCTCGAAACAATTGGCAATACGCCATTAATCCGGTTAAATAAAATCGCCAAATCGGTCCCTTGTACGGTATTGGCTAAAGTAGATTATTTCAACCCCGGTAATTCTATTAAAGATCGAATGGCATTGAAAATGGTGGAAGTAGCCGAACAGGAAGGAAAATTAAAACCGGGCGGCACCATAATAGAAGGCACCAGTGGCAATACCGGTATGGGGCTGGCGCTTGCAGCAGTAGTAAAAGGCTACAAATGTATTTTTGTAACTACGGATAAACAATCAAAAGAAAAAGCAGATATTTTAAAAGCTGTGGGTGCCGAAGTAATTGTTTGCCCCACCAATGTATTGCCCGAAGATCCCAAAAGTTATTACAGTGTAGCTGCAAGATTGGCAAAGGAAGTTCCCAACTCCTATCACATGAATCAATATGATAATCTGGCAAATCGTTTAGCCCACTATGAAACCACCGGGCCGGAGATCTGGAAACAAACTGATGGCAAGATCACACATTTGGTGTGCACGGCCGGTACCGGCGGTACCATAACAGGTACGGCACAATATCTGAAAGAAAAAAATCCAAACATACAAATATGGGCAATTGATGTACATGGTTCATTGCTTACAAAATATTTCAAAACAGGTGAAATTGATATGAACGAAGTGCATCCTTATATCAGCGAAGGATTTGGTGAAGACTTTGTGCCCAAGAATTATGATATGAGTGTGATTGATTATTTTGAACAGGTAACTGATAAAGATGGTGCTGTAATGGCAAGAAAGCTGGCAAAAGAAGAAGGCATTTTTTGCGGCTACAGTGCAGGCAGTTGCATACAAGGATTAATGCAGTTAAAAGACCGATTGAAAAAAGATGATTTAGTCGTTTGTATTTTTCATGACCATGGCAGTCGTTATGTTGGAAAAATTTACAACGATCAATGGATGATTGAAAGAGGGTTTTTAGATGTAAAAACTTTCCGTGATGTAGTGAGTGCAAGAGGTAATCAAAAATTAATTACAGTAGGCGGATCACAATCTGTAGCTGAAGCTGTATCGTTGATGAAGAAATATGATATAGAGCAAATTCCTGTAATGAATAATGGCAGCGGCCCCACAGGTGCTATTAGCGAAGGAGGACTTTTTCAAAAAATATTTAATAATCCAGAAATTAAAAATGCAACTGTTCAGGATGTAGTAGAGCCTGCATTTCCGGTTGTGGCTTTTGATACGCCAGTTGAGAAGCTGAGTCATCTTATTAATAAAGAAAATGGAGCTGTACTTGCCAAAGATGAAGCAGGCAGTTATCATATTGTTACTAAGTATGATGTCATTCAGTCTTTAGGAAAATAAGAACAGTCCCCTGATTATGATACACTTAAAAAGACTTACGTAATACTACGTAAGTCTTTTTAAGTAATAACCGAAACAAAATTAGTTGGCTTTACGATAAAAATTATAGGGAAAATAGAGTCAAACAAGAGTTGTTTTGCTCTTTCATATTCTTTAACTCAACCCTATTTTTGTCTTCCAATTATCCTTTAAAAAACCACGAACCAAATTCTAAAGAAAAATCATTCCAATCCTTGAAAAACCAAAAATCCCGAAAGGGTAAAATCCAGGTTTCTTAATTGAAACTAACAGATCCTTGAAAGCCTAAGTTTTAGGTAATCACCGTGTCCAAAATCTATTGAAAGAACAAAACCGTCCGGAACCCCTCCTGCTATCCTTTGGATTGCAGGAGGCGCGGTGATCTTCAACACAAATCCTTTTTACTTATTTAGCTTTAGTATTTACTTTGCAAAGAATCCTTTGCAACCATGTTTACATTTACTGACCAGACAGGACATACCGTTCATCTCAAAAATTTTCCACATCGCATTATCTCACTGGTACCCAGTCAAACCGAATTATTGGCCCATCTTGGACTAAATGATGAAGTGGTAGGAATTACCAAATTTTGTATTCACCCTGATGATTGGTTTCGAAGTAAAATAAGAGTTGGTGGCACAAAAAAAATAGCTGTTGAAAAAATTCAACAATTGCAGCCCGATTTAATTATTGCAAACAAAGAAGAAAATGTAAAAGAGGAAGTTGAAATACTGGCAACACAATTCCCCGTTTGGATAAGCGATTGTAACAATCTGACACAGGCTTGCGATATGATTATTCAACTAGGCATTATTACCGGCAAACAAAAAAAAGCAATAGAGACTGTAATGCACATTCAAGAAAATTTTGCTCAACTTCAGCCCCCATTGCAAAAAATAAGAGCTGTTTATCTTATCTGGCAAAATCCTTTGATGACTATTGGGTCCGATACTTTTATAAACGACATGATGGAAATTGCAGGTTTTGAAAATATTTTCAAAAAGGAAAATCGATATCCTGAAACTACGATTGAACAATTGAAAGAAGCCGGGTGTGAATTATTAATGCTCTCATCCGAGCCTTATCCTTTTTCTCAAAAACATATTACATTTTTTAAAAATGAATTACCCGAAACCAGGGTTATTTTGGTGGATGGTGAAATGTTTAGCTGGTATGGTAGCAGGCTGATAAAAGCACCTGCATATTTTCAACAACTACATCAAGAAATAGCAATATCTGATACCTGAATCAACCGATTTTTCAGTTGAACCTACAACGCTCCTTCCCTATCTTTGCGGCAATAAAATTTTAACTGCATGGCAAATAATAAAATTGTTGAGCTTCTTGGAGATAAAGCAGAATATCTGTTAAATCATCAGTCAAAAACTATTGCAAAAGAATCATTGCATCTGCCCGGTCCCGATTTTGTGGATCGTGTTTTTCAATCCAGCGACCGCAATCCACAGGTATTGCGAAACCTGCAGGCAATGTATAGCAATGGCCGCTTAGCCAATACCGGTTATCTTTCTATTCTTCCCGTTGATCAGGGAATAGAACATAGCGCCGGCGCTTCATTTGCAAAAAATCCAATTTATTTTGACCCAGAAAATATTATCAAGCTGGCAATTGAAGGCGGCTGTAATGCGGTAGCTACCACTTTTGGCGGTCTGGGTTTTATGGCAAGAAAATATGCACATAAAATTCCATTTATTGTAAAAATTAACCACAATGAATTTTTGACTTATCCCAATAAATTTGATCAGGTAATGTTTGCTTCACTTAAAGCAAGCTGGAACCTGGGTGCAACTGCCGTAGGTGCCACCATCTATTTTGGTAGCGATGAAAGCACCCGTCAAATACAGGAAGTAAGCAAGGCATTTGAAATGGCGCATGAGCTTGGTATGGCTACTATCCTTTGGTGCTATCTTAGAAATCCTGCATTTAAAAAAGATAAAGACTATCATGTATCTGCTGATCTTACTGGTCAAGCAAATCATTTAGGTGTTACTATAGAAGCAGACATCATCAAACAAAAGCTACCAGAAAACAATGGTGGATATCTGGCTTTAAATACCAAAGAATCGCCTTACGGTAAAAATGATAAACTCATTTATGAAAAATTAACCTCCGATCATCCGATAGATCTTTGCCGCTACCAGGTAGCGAATTGCTATATGGGGCGTGCAGGCCTTATCAACAGTGGTGGAGCCTCCAGCGGTGCCAGCGATATGGCTGAAGCTGTAATGACTGCCGTTGTAAATAAAAGAGCGGGTGGCATGGGATTAATATCTGGTCGCAAAGCATTTCAGCGCCCCATGACTGAAGGCGTAGGAATTTTGAACGCCATTCAAGATGTGTATTTGGATAAGGATGTTACAATAGCATAAAGTATTTTATATTTTTTGTAATAAGGTGCGTGGAGACATGCACCTTTTTCTTTT
>Ga0073900_10001583_pt1 | contig 12568 bp, 9 predicted proteins | sample KloWWTmetKNB5Kit_FD_66666 | JGI IMG/M metagenome (GOLD analysis project Ga0073900, IMG submission 66666) | Active sludge microbial communities from Klosterneuburg, Austria, studying microevolution and ecology of nitrifiers - Klosterneuburg... | ecosystem: Engineered > WWTP > Aerobic digester >...
GCTTCCGGGTAATTTGTCACCGCGCACGGTCGCGTTGCCAACACACACCTGTGCGCACTTACACGAGGCTATAGCTTCGATCCATCTACCTGTCCCGCAATTTCGCAGCACCGGTCGTGGATCTCTGTTTTCCTGATCGTTCGTTCTGAGCAGAGTAGAAATGCCGGTTACTCTGATCATCCAATAATCCGATCCACATGGATATCAGCATCTACTTCAAACCCTCGGAACGCTTTGGGGGCACACGGCCAGAATGGCCGGCGAACTCCATCGGCGATAGCCTAGTGAGCCATACCAAGAAGGGTTTTCCTTCGCTTGAAGGGGCACAAATAGCCTTGTTCGGTGTGTTGGACGATCCAGGCCACGCCCGCCCGAGGGCCTGTGTGCACGCACCCGATGCCATTCGCGATGAGCTGTTCCAGTTGTACATGCCCAACGGGAACCTACGGATCCTCGATCTGGGCGATATCCACCCCGGTGCAAGCCAAGCCGATACGCAACACGCCGTTGCTGAATCCATGGCTGAACTGATGCGGATGAATATCGTGCCCATCATGCTCGGCGGCGGACAAGGCCATACCTTCTCTCAGTACTTGGCCTACGAAATGCTCGAGCGTACGGCGAACTTGGTATGCATCGATGCGCGCTTCGACTTGGGCGATCCAGGACAAGGCTTGGCAGAAAGTAGCTACTTGAGCCACATCGTACTTCGACAACCCAACTACCTTTTCAACTACAGTAACCTCGGCTATCAGACCTATCTGGTGGACCAACCGGGCATAGAGCTTATGGAAAAGCTCTACTTCGATGCGCACCGATTGGGAGAATTGCGGGCCAACATGGCCGATGCAGAACCCGTTATGCGAAATGGTGACTGCCTGAGTGTGGACCTTACTGCCGTGCGTCGCAGTGATGCACCGGGAACCACACGCCCCGGACCCAACGGCTTCCATGGTGAGGAGATCTGTCAACTTATGCGTTATGCGGGCATCAGTGAAAAGATCACCAGCGTGGGGTTGTACGAATTGGATCCTACGACAGATCAGGATGGGGTTACTGCACAATTGGCCGCCCAGATGGTATGGTGTTTTCTGGATGGTTTCCACAGTCGTACGAATGACCTGCCTTGGTTGGACCGGAAGCGGTTCACACGGTTCCGGGTCCCCATCAAGGGACATGAACAGGAATTGGTGTTCTACAAGAGCATGGTAAGCGACCGTTGGTGGATGGATATCCCCTATCGGGCCGAGCAGGAGGCAAAATTTGAGCGCCATCATTTGGTTCCCTGCTCGTATTCTGATTACCGAATGGCCTGCCGTGAGGAAGTCCCTGACCGCTGGTGGCGCACCTTTCAGAAACTTTCTTGACAAAGCGACCAGTATCCGAACGCCTTGGGATCCCTGTTCAAGAGAATTGTTGAAAAAGTTGTTGGGATCGGAATGTTCTTATATTGGCACCGGTTTCTGAATGGGACTATTGGGGCTTTGGCCCCGGAACTTGCGGATCTGAACGAACAACACGAATGAGGGGGATACTTACCGCTATGGTCGGCGTGGTCTTTGCCAGCGCATCTTTTGCTCAGCAAGATCCACAGCTTAGTCAATACATGTTCGACCGGCTGTCCATCAATCCGGGCGTGGCCGGTACCACTGGCCAATTGTGTGCCACAGGTTTCTTTCGCCAGCAATGGACAGGATTTGATGGCGCACCGAAGACCGGCTTGCTTAATGTCCATATGCCGATCAAGAAGATCAGTAGTGGTGTTGGTCTTAGTGTATATGTGGACCAATTGGGTCAGCAGAAGAGCACCTTTGCACGGTTCAGCTATTCCTTCCATCGGAAGATCGGCGTGGGAACATTGGGGATCGGCTTGTCGGCCGGCATCTTGAACCATAGCTTGGGCAATGATTGGGTCGCACGTGACGGGATCGCAAATGATGATGCTATTTCTGCGGCGAGCAGGAGTGATATGGGATTCGATCTGGGAGGGGGTGTCTATTACACTAGCCCAACACTGTGGATCGGGTTGAGCAGCACCCACCTTTCGCAAACTGAGCTCAGTGAGGTAAGTATCAAGTCCGTACGTCACTACTTCGTACAAGCAGGATACAATTGGGCGATCAAAGGCAACAAGAAGTATGTTTTGCAGCCTTCACTTCTTGTGAAGAGTGATGCCAATTCAACCCAGTTGGACGTCAATGCGACTTTCCTTTACAATAACCAAGTTTGGCTCGGCGTTAGTTACCGGACCGAGGATGCCATTGCACCCATGGTCGGTTACCAATACGAGTTCCCAGACAAGAAGTCGATGCTTAAGATCGGCTATAGTTATGACATCACTACGTCCAAACTGAAGAATTATAGCAGCGGTTCGCACGAGATCATGTTGAACTACTGTATTCTCTTGGAGAAGAAACCCGACCTACAGATCTACAAGAACGTACGATTCCTTTAAGAGACCGAAACCATTAACCCGATCCGACGTATTCAAGCCTTGTGCCGCATGTCAGCCCATCCGTCATGTGCTACAAGGGTCCCTGCAAGGAACGCCGGAAAGGAATAACAGGAAGATCATGGAACGTCCCATAGTGTATCTCTGTGCCATCGCGGCCGTAGGCTTATTGGCTGGCTGCGGCAGTGGCGGCCAGGGTCAACTCGTAGGAGCCCTTGGAAGACCGGGCTGGTATGACGTGGACCCCTACGGCATGAATTACATCCCTATGGGTTCCTTTATTATGGGACCCAGTGATCAGGATGTGCCGTACGCCACGGTCACCAAAAGCAAAACCGTATCGGTGCAGGCCTTCTATATCGATCAAACGGAGATCACGAACAACGAGTACCGCCAGTTCGTCTATTACGTGCGGGATTCGATCGCAAAGCGGATCCTCGGTGATGAGGATATCGGCGAACACGTGCTGACCGAGGATGAATACGGTGAAGAGATCGATCCCCCGGTGATCAACTGGAGGGAGCGGATCAACTGGTACGGAGAAGAGGAACGTGAAGCACTTGCGGACCTGTTCCTCAGCGAAAGCGAACAATTCTATCGTCGTCGTGAGGTGGACACTCGGAAGCTCATGTTCGAGTACTACTGGATCGACCTGAAGGAAGCGGCACGGAAAGCCAATAATGCACGCGATCTGGACTTGAGCTACACCAACGTTAAAGGACAGAACAACGCGATACGAGGGCACAGTGACCGTTCCAAGTTCATCATCAAAGAGGTGATCAACGTTTACCCGGATACGCTTGTTTGGGTGCACGATTTCACCTACTCGTTCAACGAGCCTATGACCGAGAATTATTTCTGGCATCCGGCCTATGATGAATACCCATTGGTCGGTGTTACTTGGGTCCAGGCCAACGCATTCAACGTTTGGCGCACACAATTGATGAACAGCTGGTTGGAGCAGAACGGAGATGCCTTTGTGAATCGTTTCCGGTTGCCTACTGAAGCCGAGTGGGAGTATGCCTCACGCGGCGGATTGGATCAAGCGCCGTTCCCATGGGGAGGTCCGTATGTACGTAACCGCCAAGGTTGCTTCTTGGGCAATTTCAAACCTCTGCATGGAAATTATGTGGATGATGGTGGTTTCCACACTGTCCCAGTGGATAGCTATACGCCGAACGATTATGGCTTGTACAGCATGGCGGGTAATGTTGCTGAGTGGACGAGTACGGCCTATGACGAAAGCGTGTACGATTTCGATCATGACCTGAACCCGGAGTACAGCTATGATGCACTGATGAACGACCCTCCATCTCTGAAACGGAAGGTGATCCGCGGTGGATCTTGGAAGGACATCGGGTATTACATGCAGACCGGAACGCGCAGTTATGAGTACCAGGATACGACCAAGGCCTACATCGGCTTCCGTTCGGTAATGACCTTCTTGGGTCGCGGCAAAGCGATCAATGCAGAAGACCTCTAGACAATTGGAATCAACGACCGTTACTTTTTAGCGCCGGTCGCATTCATACGTAGAACCACTCCCCGAAGAACCTCAAAAAGCAAGGACGAATTATGAAACCAGGCAGCAAGAAGTGGAAGAATTTCATGGCCAAGTTGTACGGAATTGGTGCAGCCGTCGTGATCATCGGTGCCCTGTTCAAGATCCAACACTGGCCGTTGGCAAGCTTCTTCCTGGTTATAGGATTGAGCACTGAGGCGATCATTTTCTTCTTCTCTGCATTCGAACCACCCCATGAAGATCCGGATTGGAGCTTGGTATACCCTGAACTCTCAACCGGTGAACGTGCCGAGGGAGATGACTTCAAAAAAGAGGATCAACGTTCGATCACCGAACAGTTGGACAACATGCTTGAGGGTGCCAAGATCGAACCAGAACTGATCGCAAGTCTGGGTGATGGAATGCGCTCCTTGAGCGATCAGGCCAAGCAAATGGGAGAGATCACCGGGGCCGCATCGGCAACGAATGAATATGCAACCAGTTTGAAGGATGCCTCTGTGAAGGTCAGTTCCTTGAGCGAGAGCTATGAAAGAGCGAGCGAAAGTCTTGTTGGTCTTACCAACAACGTTGATGCAGGTAGGAATGCAGGTGAGAGTCTCAAGAAAATGAGCCAGAACCTCAGCGACCTGAACGAGATGTATGAGATGCAATTGCGTGGGTCACGTGAGAAGCTCGAAGCCGCGAACCAAATGTTCGAAGGAATGGGTGAGATGATGACCAACCTGAAGAATTCAGTGGACGATACGCGCCGCTACAAGGACAACATCGCCGAACTCAGCGACAATTTGGCCAAACTGAACACCGTGTACGGCAATATGCTGAACGCGATGACCGTCCGGGGCTGATCTTCTGATCGACCCGAACTACTAGGAACCTGAAATACCTGTTGGAACAATATGGCAAGCGGTAAACAGTCGCCCAGACAAGCGATGATCAATATGATGTACTTGGTACTTACGGCGTTGCTTGCGCTGAACGTATCCAAGGAGATCCTCGACAGCTTCGTTACGGTGAACAATGGCTTGGAGAATACCAAACTCTCCTTGAACGACAAGATGACGGCACAATATGCCAGCTTCGAAGCGTTCGCCAGTGAGAATCAAGCCAAGTATGGTGCTGCATGGAACGAAGCCAAGAAGATCAAAGCGGCAGGGGCCGATCTCGTGGCCCATATTGATTCGATCAAGGCAAGGGCGATCCAAAAAGCAGAAGGATGGCCCATGGATAGTATCGTTCTCGGCGACGGCCGCATTGTGGACCTTATGAAGGTGACCAAGAAGGACAGTCACGATGAATTGACCAACATGATGGTTGGAAGCGAACCTGCAAAACCGATCGAGGGACCTTTCACGGCACATGAGCTACGTGGTAAGTTGGAAGCCTTCCGGGACATGGTCAAAGGAAGCCGACCAGACGATCAGACTCTAGCATCCACTGTTGATAGGTTGTTCGATTTTTCGGACAAGCCAGATGCTTCAGGTACGATGAACAATTGGTCCAGCTTGAACTTTTACCATGTACCGATGGCTGCGGGTATTACGATCTTGAGCAAGATCCAAAGCGATGTGCGCAATGCTGAAGGTGAAGTCGTGAAGCGTATGATGGACGCTGTGGAAGGTAAGAGCTTCAAGTTCAACAAGCTCACTACGATCGTTAAACCATTGAGCAGCTTCGTCACCATCGGTAGCAAATACCAAGCGGAGATCTTCTTGGGTGCTTACGATGACCAGAACGCTCCTGAGGTATACATCGCTGGACCCGGTGCGACCGTTGATACGGTTGCCAAGAAGATCGTGGGCGAATCCATCAAACTGCCTATGAATGGGGCAAAGGCACAGTTGGAGCAAATGGCTAGTGGTGCCGGTATCCGTACCGTTAAGGGGATCATCAAATTCAAACCTGTTGGCGGCGAAGAGACCACAGAGGTGTTTGAAACAACGTACGAGGTGGCGGCACCTAGTCTTGTGGTAAGCCCAACGAAAATGAACGTGTTCTACCGTGGTGTGGACAACCCGGTGGATATCAGCGTTTCCGGTTATAGCCCCGGCGATGTAGCTGCATCCATGAGCAATGGTACCCTTTCCAAAGCGGCCAATGGCTGGATCGTGAAACCAGGGAAGGATACCGAGGCAACGGTAAGTGCAACAGTCACCAATCCCGATGGGACGAAGAAGGCGATGCCGGGCATCAAGTTCCGCGTGAAGAACGTGCCGAATCCCACGCCCTATTTTGGTGGAAAGAGCGTGAACGATGAGACGATCAAGAAGACCGACCTCACTGCTGCTGCAGGTGTGATCGCCAAGATGATCGACTTCGAATTCGATCTGAAGTTCGACGTGGTCGAGTACAAAGTGACCATGGTCGTGAATGGCGTTCCATTGGAGAAATCAACCAAGGGACCAGCTGTAAGCGGCGACATGAAAGAGATCTTCCAAAAAGCGAAACCCGGCCAAAAGATCTACATCGAGGGCATCAAGGCCCGTGGACCTGACGGCACAGTGCGTAATCTGGGTGCGCTTTCCTTCAAGGTGACCTGATAAAACCAGAACCAAGATGAGGACCTGCAAGAACCTATTGACCACGGCCGCAATTGCGTTCACCGGTCTGTTCACCGCCCCTGTTGCGCATGCGCAAACGGTGTTGGACGGGGCCTACATCAAGGAACACACCAAGACCAAACGCGTGGTGCCATATACCCATATCCGTGAAGCGGATGTGATGTGGGCCCGCCGCGTGTGGCGTACGATCGATCTTCGTGAGAAGATGAACCATCCGTTCTATTACCCTACGGAGGCCATCAACGATCGTAAGAGCCTCTTCGATGTGATCCGTCAGGGACTACTGGTGGACGGTTCCATTACCGCCTACGATGTGGGCGCTTTGGCGGACGACGATGAATTCACCAAGCCATTGCTCACCTCCGACATCCAAGCCATGATGTTGAAGATGGATACGGCTTATACCGAAGACCTCGAAACTGGCGAGATCGTGCCCGTGATCCAAGAAGTGAAGCTCGAGAGCCGCGACATCAAGCAATATTGGATCAAGGAGGACTGGATCTTTGATAAACAACGGTCCACTATGGACATACGCATCATCGGTATTGCACCCTTGCAAGAGAAGAAGGGGGAAGATGGTGAGGTGCGCGGATACTCCCCGCTGTTCTGGCTCTACTACCCGGAATGCCGCTATGTTTTTGCGAATTGGGATGCATTCAATCGTGAGAACGATGCTGAGCGACGCAGTTTCGAAGACCTCTTTTGGAAGCGCCAGTTCAGTAGCTACATCACCAAATGGAGCAATGTCTACGATCGGAACATCAATGTCTATAAGACCGGTCTGGATGCACTTTTGGAAGGGGAAGAGATCAAGCAGCAGCTTTTTGAATTTGAACACGATCTGTGGAACTTCTGATCCACGGAACAATATTGCGAGAAGCCTCGACGTTGTCGGGGCTTTTTGCTTTTAGGTTGGAAGGTGCTTGGCATTGAATGTGCCGGAAAATGAACCTTGGAATAGATGTGCATCGACCCTCAGGTTGCATTAATCCTATTTCAATTCCGTCCATTCCCGATTGCTTCTTTGAGCGTTGACCTTTGCTGTTGACCCTAATAATTTCCGTTCCCATGATCTCCCGTACTTTTGCGGTCTTTTTCCGCAGTAGCTAGGCATACAAAATGATCACGGTACAAGGACTTACGCTCCATTTCGGCCAACGGCCCATGTTCGACGACATTTCGTTCTTCATCGGTAACGATGATAAGATCGGATTGGTAGGACGAAACGGTGCGGGAAAGAGTACCCTGCTGAAGATCATGGCAGGCCAGCAGCACTACGATAAAGGAACGATAGGCAAGCCCAAAGAACTCACGATGGGTTATTTGCCTCAGGAAATGGCGCACAACCTTACGCTAACACCGTGGGAAGTGGCTATGAAGGCATTCGAGGAAGCGCTTACATTGAATGCTACCCTGGAGCGGATCGAACGGGAACTACACACCGCCACCAGCGACGACCATGCCATGGAATTGGCAACTGAACTGGCCCATGCCCACGAGCGTTTGAACGCAATTGGTGCCGCCGATCACGATATGCAGGTGGAGCGTATGCTGAAAGGGATCGGTTTCGTGGAGGAGGACATGCACCGCAAGATGAGCGAATTGAGCGGCGGTTGGCGCATGCGTGCGGAACTTGCACGATTGCTTTTGATGCGCCCGGACCTGCTGCTCTTGGACGAGCCAACGAACCACTTGGACCTCCCCGCGATCCAATGGTTGGAGGACCTGTTGCGTACTTATCCCTCCGCAATAGTGCTGATCTCCCACGATAAGACATTCTTGGATAGCCTTACAAAACGCACGTTGGAAGTGCTGGGTGGAAAGATCATCGACCGTAAGGTGCCATGGAGCCAATACGTTGAGTTGCGCAAGGTGGAACGCGAGCAGCAAGCCAGTGCCGCAAAACAGCAGCAGCAGTACATCAAGGAGACCACTGATCTGATCAACAAGTTCCGCGCAAAGGCCAGTAAGGCCGCATTCGCGCAGAACCTGATCAACAAGCTGGACAAACTGGAGCGTATCGAAGTGGACGATGAGGACCTGCGGAAGATGCTCGTGAAATTCCCGCCGGCACCGGCCAGTGGCAAGTTGGTATGCGAAGTGTTGGGCGTGAGCAAATCATATGGCGACAAGGAGATCTTCAACCATGCGGAACTTACGATCGCGAAGGGTGAACACCTCGCCCTAGTGGGTGCGAATGGTACCGGCAAGAGTACGCTGGTGCGCATGATCATGAAGGAGGAGCCGTTCGATGGAGAGGTCCGGTTGGGACACAATGTGATCATCGGTTATTACGCGCAGGACATGCCGGAGCGCATGAATCCTTTGTCCACTGTTATGGAGACTGCGGAGTCGGCAGCGAGCGAAGAGAACCGGTTGCGTGTCCGCGCCATGCTCGGTGCATTCATGTTCAGTGGTGATGATGTGGACAAGAAGGTGAAAGTGCTCAGTGGTGGCGAACGTGCGCGTTTGGCACTCTGTTGCATGCTCCTGAAACCATTGAATTTCCTGATCCTTGACGAACCTACGCACCACCTTGATATCCAAAGCAAGGACGTGTTGAAGGAGGCCTTGAAGAACTACGATGGTGCGTTCCTGCTCGTAAGCCACGATCGTGATTTCCTCACCGGGCTCACAACACGATTGCTTGAACTTGATGACTTCCGCATCCGTGACCAACACATGGATATCCTCGAGCTGATCGAAAAACGAAAAGCATTGCAGGGTGCCGACATAGGCAAGTCTTCAGCTCGTGCCAAAGAGGAGAAAGCTGTGAAGAACACCGACCAGCGGGATAAACGCGATCGCGACAAGGAACGTCGCAAAGTGCAGAACCAAGTGGAGCGGTTGGAGAAGCAATTGGCCGACCTCGAGAAGGAGGAGAAACAACTCCAATCTGAGGTCATGAAAGGCGGTATGCCTGCGCAGCAATTAGAGAAGGGCTATGAGAAGCTCGGTGATCTTGCGAAGCGTATTGCTTCCGTGATGGTGGAGTGGGAAACCGCTTCCGGGCAGTTGCAGGAGATCGATGCATAGGCGCTCGATCGGATAACGCTTCTGTTACCTTTTTAGTGCTTGTGCATTGGGTTATGTAAGCGTCGCATGCTGCGCGCTTCCCAAGATCCACACACATGGCCAGCACGAAATTGCCACCTAGGCAGATGATGATCAACATGATGTATCTCGTGTTGACGGCGATCCTAGCATTGAACGTGAGCAAAGAGGTGCTCGATGCATTTGCTGTAATGGACACCGAGTTGGTCCGCAGCGGACGAGCCCAAGAACAACGATCAGCGGTCGAATACACGATCTTCGAAGATGCGGCAGATCGATTCCCCGAAAAATTCGGAAAGGCCCATATGCAGGCGTTGGAGGTGAAAGCACAGGCGGATTCTCTCGTTGAGCAGATCGAACGGATCAAGGTGGACGCTGTCGCAGAGGCTGATGGTATACCCGGATCGGACCTGGTAGGAAAGGATGCGGAGGGACGTGATACGTTGCGTGGCTTGCTCGCATTGGAAGCAAAGGATGATCGGGAAACATTGACACGCATGCTCGTTGGCAGCGAGCCCGCGTCACCGAAAAAAGGACCGGGGTCAGCCTTTGAGCTTAAGGAACGCATAAGCACTTTTCGTGATAACTTGAAGATGCTTTTTGGGACCCAAGCCCCCGAAATGACCATGGCATTGGACCTGCTCTACGACTTCAGTGAACGCCGTGATGCATCCGGGACCTTGAACAATTGGGAGAGCACGAATTTCTACGATGTACCGTTGGCCGCCGGTGTCGCCACACTTTCCAAATTACAAGCCGATATCCGGGGCACGGAGAACGATATGGTGAAGTGGCTCTACCGGTCGGTGGGGAGCAAGGACCACGGGTTCAGCGATCTCACGGCCGCCGTGATCCCCCAGAGCACCTTGATAATGCAAGGTGATTCGTTCCGCGCCGATGTCTTTCTTGCAGCTTATGACCCCAAGAACAGGCCGACCGTTACCGTAACGGGTGGAAGCGGGCTACCCATAGGGGAAGATGGAAAAGCGAAACTGCGCTTATCCGGTGATCGGATCGGTGAGCAGATCGTGGAAGGCCTGATCCGCTTCGAAGGACCGGATGGACCCGAAGAGATACCGTACACAACCTCGTTCCAGGTAATGGCCCCGCTGTTGGTCGCATCGCCAACGAAGATGAACGTGTTGTACCGGGGCGTGGAGAACCCGATCGACCTGTCCGTGCCAGGCGTGCCGGCTGATCGCGTGCAGGCGAGCATCTCCACCGGTAGGATAGTTCGCACTCCTAGCGGTTGGATGGCTTCGGGAATGACCGGCACTTCTGCAGAGGTATATGCCAATGTGATCGCTCCTGATGGAAGCTCCCGGAGGATCGGACCCGTTCGATTCAGGGTGAAGGAACTGCCCCCACCGACCGCGTACATCGGTGGCACTGTCCCAACGGATGTCCGAGTGGGAAAGGCCGTACTCGCCACGTCGCAAGGGATCGCTGCCAAGTCGTTGAACTCGGAATTCAATGATCAGTGGTCGGTGGTGCAGTTCGAATTGTCCATCGTTCGGCGCGGTGGCACCCCCATTTTCCTGAAAGCGAACGGTAATCGGTTCACCCAAGATATGCTGATAGCATTGGCTGCCTTGCGGCCCAATGATCAGGTCTTTGTCAATGAGGTGAAGGGAAAATTGACGAATGGGGCTGGTCCGGCCAGAGACCTGAACCCGATAGCCTTGAAGGTCAAGTGATACCTACAAAACCCAGGATCCGTATTTTCAACTATCTTTGCCGCCCATTGCGGGGTGGAGCAGATGGTAGCTCGTCGGGCTCATAACCCGAAGGCCGTAGGTTCGAGTCCTACCCCCGCTACTCGAGAACCCGGCGAAAGCCGGGTTTCTTTGTTAGAACGATCATGGCACACAAAGCCGGTTATGTCAATATTATAGGTGAACCCAATACCGGGAAAAGCACCCTATTGAATGCGCTATTGGGCGAAGATCTCGTGATCGTCAACCCAAAGGCCCAGACCACCCGGCATCGCATCCTGGGGATCCTCAATGGCGAAGACCATCAACTTGTCTTGAGCGACACGCCCGGTATCCTGGACCCACAGTACCCCATGCAGGAACGCATGATGGCGGCGGTGAACGAATCCATAAGTGATGCGGATATCCTCCTTGTGATGGTGGAGTTGGGCCAACGACCTGAACGTTCGGAAGAGTTGTTGAAAAAGGCCAAGTGGTTCGATGGCCCTATTGTGCTTTTGGTGAACAAGGTGGATAATGGGGATGAGGAGGCGATCCTAGCCGCGCTGGAAATGTGGCAAGCGGAATTTCCCAAGGCGAAGGTGGTCCCGATCTCGGCACTGCACGGACTCAACATCGACGAACTCCGTAAATTTCTGATCGAGCGCTTACCGGAACACCCAGCTTACTTCCCAAAAGATGAACTGAGCGACCGCAATATGCGCTTCTTCATCAGTGAATTGATCCGCGAGAAGATCCTTACCATTTACAAGCAGGAGATCCCGTACAGCACGCAAGTGGTTGTGAACAGTTACGAGGATACACCAGCTATCGTGCGCATACAGGCGGATGTGATCGTTATGCGGGAAAGTCAGAAAGGGATAATAATTGGAAAGGGTGGGGATGCATTGCGTCGCTTGGGAACCTATTCCCGGATCGCCATTTCCAAGTACATCGACCGTAAGGTCTTCCTTGATCTTAAGGTCAAAGTGGACCCGGATTGGCGGGAGAATGCGGACAAATTGAACAAATACGGATATTGAAAGGAAGTGAGCAGTCGTTAGTAAGAGAGTGGTTAGTCGTAAGTACGGCATGCCGGTAGCGATCTTGAACTCCACGACCAGGAACGACTTTCCGACTCTCAGACCAATGACCCCAGACATACTTACTACCTACTAACGACTACCCACTAACGACTACATAGTACTTACTTCTTCACTTCTATCAAAATGGGAAACATCGTAGCTATCGTAGGTCGACCGAACGTGGGCAAAAGCACGCTCTTCAA
>Ga0073900_10001586_pt1 | contig 12543 bp, 9 predicted proteins | sample KloWWTmetKNB5Kit_FD_66666 | JGI IMG/M metagenome (GOLD analysis project Ga0073900, IMG submission 66666) | Active sludge microbial communities from Klosterneuburg, Austria, studying microevolution and ecology of nitrifiers - Klosterneuburg... | ecosystem: Engineered > WWTP > Aerobic digester >...
ACGCGCGAGGATCGCGATGCGAGGTGTACGGGCAGATCATCACCCATGTCCCGGCCGCAATGCGGAACTCGCCCAGGTCGACGCGCTGGCGCGCCTCGCGGCCAATGACAAACGCCGCCGGATACAGCCGCATGGACTCCTTGAATACTTGAAGCGCCCACGGCAAGCGCTCCAGGTCTCCAAACGCCGCCAGCCTATCCTCAAGCGCGACTTGCGCTTCTGTCCGCAGCCGTTCAGCCGCCTGAGGGTATTGGCCGAGCAGGTGAAACGTCCAGGTCAGCGCCGTGGCGACGGTTTCGTGGCCGGCCACGATGAGGGTGATCGCTTCGTCGCGCACTTCATCGTCTGAAAGGCCGCTGCCATCGGCGTCGCGCGCGCCCATCAGCATGTCGAGCAAGTCGGTATGCCCGCCTGGTGAAGCGCGCCGGGCGCGAATCAGGCTGCGCACAAAGTGATCGACCTTCGCGATCGCTTCCAGGCCGCGGACCTTGCCTGGCGTCAACCGATCAAGTATGGGCAGGGATATTCGGCCGGACTGACGATTGATGAAATCGAGCGCGATTTCGATGTCGTCGCTCAGCCCCGCGGCATCAAGGGCAAAATCAGTGTCGAAGAGTGTCAGCCCAATGATCCGAAGCGTGAGTGTTTTCATCGCCTGGCCAACGTCCAGAACGTCGCCGACGCGCCAGCCCGCGACCGCCTTGGATGCGAGTGCGGCGATGGTATCGGCATAAGCGGCGATTCGTCGATGCTGAAAGGCGGGTGCGGCAAGCCGGCGATGCCGCCGCCAGGTCGCATCTTCGTTGATCAGCAGGCCATTACCCGTCAGCGCGCCGATCACGCGCACTGCCGGCATCTTCCGGAATGCGTCTGCCTGTTCGACAAGCACCCTCTGGGCAAGATCAGCCCGGTTGATGGACACAATTCGGACCGGGCCGGCTGAGAATTGGGCAATGTCGCCTGCGGCCTGGCTGAGTGTCAGCAGGAATCCACTGGGGTTGCGCAGCACATCCCGCAGCGCGGACAAATCGGAACGCACCGCCGAGCGGGGCGGGGCGCTGAGCTGGGACAGTGTCATTCGGCGACTCGCATCGCCAGCGCGTCCAACCCCAGAAGGGATGGTTCCAGGGGCAGGGCAGGGTAATCAAATCGTCCCAGGGCGGAGTGGGCGTGGGCCAAATCGATGCCGGATCCGGAGGGTGCAGTCGCCCGGCGAAAGGGTTCCAACGTTGGGTCGATGTCCGAAGGCGAGCGCATGGGAATGTCGGCGTGTTTGGCGCAGGATTCGGTCAAAGACTACTGGCCGAGCGCCGGCTGATGTTACCATTGCCAACATGGTATTGCGACCGCCCGCGGGGGCTCAGGGACTCATTGGAAAGCGCGTGGATGTGCTCGATAAAGGCTGGATTGAGCTCCAGGACATCATGGGCGACGACATGGCGATCGTCAGCGCTGCCCGGGTGTCATTTCTCGGCGAGAGCAAAGGCGAAGAGAAGGACAAACGCCTCCTTTTTCGCCTGCTGAAGGATCGGCACACCAGCCCATTCGAGCAGGTCGAGTTCAAGTTCCGGGTGCGCGCCCCGGTTGTGACGTGGTGGCAGTGGGTGCGCCATCGCACATGGCAATTCAATGCCCAGTCCGGACGATACACGCCATTCGATGAGGACGCCTACTACGTGCCTGAAGTCTGGCGAAAGCAGTCGCCCTCCAACAAGCAAGCCAGCCTGGGCGAGCTCACAATTGACGAGGGAAAACCCTTCTTTGAGGCGCTTGCGCGGCACTACGAGGAAGGGCATCGCCTGTATCGCGCGGCGCTCGACGCTGGTATCGCACGTGAGATGGCGCGCGTGTTTCTGCCAGGGTTCGCGGTTTATTACACCTGGGTGTGCAAAGTCGACGCCCACAACCTGATGCACTTTCTTCGGCTGCGGATGGCCGACGACGCGCAGCATGAGATTCGGGTCTATGCCCAGGCCATCTATGATCACTTCTTCAAGCCGGCTCTTCCCTGGACGGCCGAAGCGTTTGAGAAGTATCTATTGCCGGCGCCGGCCGGGGCGTCCGAAGCGGCGGCGTGACATCATCGCCCCGGCTTGCCCTCTCAACAGCGGTCCGCAATGAGCGGACCAGCCTGACCGAGATTTTTCTCGCCGCGCCGTTCATCATCGTGACGGCGAGCTATGTGCCGGTTCTGGCGGCCCGCCTGGGCGCTACGCCGCTCCTGCTCGGGGCGATTACCTCGGGATCAGCTCTGGTTCTGGCGCTGGCCGCGGCGCTCGGACGCTGGTGGAGCACCCGGCCGCTGGGCGACATCCCGCGTCTGTTGATCCCCCTGAATATCAACCGGCTGCAGTTGGCGTTCATTCCACTTGTTCTGCTGCTTCCGGCATATCGGGCCGAGGCCCTGGTGATCCTGGTCCTGGCAATGAGCCTGTTTGGCGGACTGGGCAATGTCACGTTCGCGATGCTGCTGCCGCGCCTGACCACCCGCGACCGTCTCTCGGCGCTTGTTTCTTCCCGTTGGACGGTGCTCGGGGTTGGCATGGCAATCTTCACCCCGATTCTTGCGGCCATTCTGGATGCGCTGCCACTGCCGTGGAACTACGTTGCAGTCTGCGCCATCGCCGGCATCTTCATTGCAGCGAACAGCGTACTGCTTGGGAAGGTCACTTATGGTCCGCGCACGGAAGCAGTGCACGAGTCGAGTGCTCCCAGGCTGAGCGCGCGGGAGATTTTGCGGCATGGCCCGGCGGCGACCTATCTGCTTCTGACCTTCGCCATGCACTTTTCGCTGAACGCGGCATCGCCGCTGATCACCCTTCGGCTCGTGCGGGACCTGAACGCGACCGATTCGGACTTTGGTTGGTACACCGCCGCGACATGGGCGGCCATCGCGATTGTTGGGCTGATAGCGCCTCGTCTGGTGCGCCGGGTCGGCACCGGGCGGATATTCGGGCTGTCCGGCCTGGTGTTCGCCTTCCACACACTCTTGCTGGCGGTCAGCGCCTCGCTCCCGCTGACATGGGTGGCAGGTCTCATCAATGGCGTCGCGACGGTGCTCTTTCAGGTGACCGCGTTTACGCTGTTGACCGAGACGGCCCCGCCCGGCAACTACGAAGGTTACGTGCCGCTGCAGAACCTGGTCTTTAACCTGGCGATTTTTGCGGCGCCCCTCGTCATGACTGGCCTCGTGAGCGCGGGCATGACACCCCAGGCTGGGCTGCTGATTTGCGTCGTGTTGCGCCTGGCTGCTGGCGGGGTATCCTTTTTCAAGCTGCGCCGCGTCGGCGTGTAATGAAACCTCGAAAAACACGCGTGCCCGGCGGAGCCGGGCACGCGTGTTTTTCGAGCGGGTCCTCCGGGTAGCTAGTAGTACAGCCCCCAATTGGCGGCGGCCTGGTCTTCCATCATGGTCGGTTCCCACATCTCAAGACCCATTTCGACGGTGGTGGCGCGCATGGCGGCCTCCTGGGCCTTGTTTCGCACTTGCTCGATCATCGCTGGCCCGTAGGGGCAGAACGGCGTCGTCAAGATCATCGTCACTTTGACGGTGTCAGGCGTCCATTCGAACTTGCGGATCAGGCCAAGCTCGACCACGCTCATGCCAAGCTCCGGGTCGTAGACTTCGCGCAGGGCTGTCCGAGTCGCCTCTTCAATCGCGGCGTATTCGATGTTAGCGGGCATGGCCGCGGGAGCGGCGTCGGCGTTTGTTTTCTCAGTCATTTCTTGCAGAACCTCGCGCAGGATTATAGCGGCCACGTCTGAGACGCGGGTGAAGGTCGTTCGGCGGCCTATTTTCGGGTCCGGCTGCGCGCCGGACCCGGTCGAGACTTGGCCGGCTTGCCCTGGCGATACGCTACGACATCCCCGGCTTCCCCGCTGGCGGTCTCGACTGCCAGGGAGTCTCGGGCCGCCGCTGCGCCAAGTTTGCGCCAACGTTCCCATTCGGGCGTGCTGTCATCGATGTCCATCACCTTTTGGCGCAGCGCAAGAATCTGATCGCGCAGCATAGCCGCCTTTTCAAATTCGAGGTCCTTGGCAAGCTGGGTCATTTGCTTCTCGAGCTCGAGCAACAGCGCCTGGGCCTCGTCCTTGGGTAGATTGTCGAGGCTGAATCCGCCCGTGCCCTTGTTCGCGTCGTAGCCGGGCCCGGCTTCCTCGACCCGCATCCGCTCCGTCAGGTCGTGGATCGCCTTATGGATTGACACAGGCTCAATTTCATGGGCGAGGTTGTGGGCGACCTGCTTCTCGCGCCGCCGATCGGTCTCTTCGATGGCCCGCTTCATCGAGTCGGTCATTTTGTCGGCATACATAATGACTTTTCCGCTGACGTGGCGGGCGGCCCGGCCGATGGTCTGGGTGAGGGCGGTCTCGCTGCGCAGGAATCCTTCCTTGTCGGCATCCAGAATTGCGACCAGTGACACCTCCGGCAGGTCGAGACCCTCGCGCAACAGGTTGATGCCAACCACCACGTCATATTGACCGCGCCGCAGGTCGCGAAGAATCTCAACGCGTTCGACGGTCTGGATTTCGCTGTGCAGGTACTGCACCCGGATGCCAATATCCTGAAGATAACTGGTCAAATCCTCGGCCATGCGTTTGGTCATCGTCGTGATCAGAGCGCGTTCGCCCCGGGCGGTCCGCTCCCGGATCTGGGCGACGACGTCATCAACCTGGCCCTTGGCTGGCTTGACCTCCACCGCGGGGTCAACGATGCCGGTCGGACGGATGACCTGTTCAGCGATGACGGCGCTGTGCGCCCGTTCATACGGCCCTGGTGTCGCGCTGACGAAAACCGCCTGGCGAAAGCGCTGTTCGAACTCGCCAAATTTCAGCGGGCGATTGTCGAGCGCGCTGGGCAGGCGAAAACCAAAGTCCACCAGCACTGACTTACGGGCCTGGTCGCCGTTGTACATCCCGTTCACCTGCGGGATAGTCATGTGGCTTTCGTCCATAAAAAGGAGAAAGTCGTCGGCAAAGTAGTCCATCAAGGTGAACGGCGGCGTCCCGGGGGCCCGCCCATCGAGCAGCCGGCTGTAGTTTTCGATGCCAGTGGTGAAGCCGACCTCGCGCAGCATTTCAAGGTCATAGCGCGTGCGTTGCTCCACCCGTTGAGCCTCGATCAGCTTGTCATGCTCCTTGAACCAGGCCACTCGTTCGACGAGCTCCTGTTCGATGTCGAGGATCGCCTTCTGGAGCTTCTCCTGGGGGGTGACGTAGTGCTTGGCGGGGTAGATCTCGATCTGCTCGAGCTCATTCACAATCTCGCCGGTCAACGTATCGATCTCGACGATCCGTTCGATTTCGTCGCCAAAAAAGGACACCCGGTAGGCGGTCTCAGCATAGGCAGGCTGGACTTCAAGCGTGTCACCCCGCACGCGAAACTTGCCGCGCGCGAGCGTCACATCATTGCGCTCATATTGAATCGACACGAGCAGGCGCAGGATGAGCTCGCGCCGGCGGGTCTCACCGCGCTGCAGCTTCACCACAAAGCGGCCATAGTCCTCCGGGTTGCCCACGCCGTAGATACAGGACACCGAGGCGACGATGATGACATCGCGCCGGCTGACGAGGCTGCTCGTCGCGGCCAGCCGCAGCCGGTCAAGCTCGTCGTTGATTGACGAATCCTTCTCGATGTACAGGTCGATCCGGGGCACGTAGGCCTCGGGCTGGTAGTAGTCGTAATAGCTGACGAAGTACTCCACAGCGTTTTCGGGAAAGAACTCCTTGAACTCGGAGTAGAGCTGGGCCGCCAGGGTCTTATTGTGAGCCATCACCAGGGCTGGCCGCTGGGTGCGTTCAATGACCTTCGCCATGGCGAAGGTCTTTCCCGTGCCGGTGGCGCCGAGCAAGGTCGTGTAGCGGTTGCCGGCTGCGAGGCTCTTGACAATATCGTCGATGGCCTGGGGCTGATCGCCGGTCGGCTCGAAGGGAGAGTGGACTTTGAAATCCGACATGGCGCGATTATAGAACGAATGTTCGCTTTTGCTGGATGTCGGGAGAAGCAACAGGCCCCGGCGAAGCCGGGGCCTGTTGCTTCTCCCGGGAAATGCCGGCGAAGCGTACAATTCAAGCATGCGCACCCGAGAAGAATTGGAACGCCTTGAGGCACTGACCCTCGCGCCGTTTGCATGCCGCAGCGCCGAATCGCGCGGGCGGGCCTATCCTGACTCGGAGAAACCCTATCGCACCGCTTTTCAGCGTGACCGCGAGCGTGTTGTGCACACGACCGCGTGGCGGCGGCTGCAGGGCAAGACGCAGGTCTTTGTCGTTACAGAGGGTGACTACTATCGCACCCGGATTACCCACACGCTCGAGGTCGCCCAGATTGGACGGACCATCGCCCGCACGCTTGGGGCAAATGAGGACCTTGTTGAGGGGATCTGCCTGGCTCACGACCTTGGCCACCCTCCGTTCGGCCATTCCGGCGAAGGCACCTTGAATGAGTTGATGTCTGACTTTGGCGGCTTCAACCACAACCAGCATAGCTTTCGGGTGGTCACGGAGCTTGAGAGCCGCTATCCGGACTTTCCCGGCCTCAACCTGACCTACGAGATGCGGGAAGGCATCGTCAAGCACGAAACCGACTACGACGTCGTCGCCGAACATGACTACGAGACCGACAAGCGCGGTTCGATTGAGTCTCAAATCGCCTGTTACGCCGACGAGCTCGCTTACAACGCCCACGACACCGATGACGGCCTGCGAGCGGGCCTGCTCGATTGGGATGAAGTATTGGGGCAAGGCTGGATTCAACGCGCCGCCGCCGAAGCCGGCGTTCCGCCCGACGCGCCGTTTGGCGACATGGTTCGCCATCGCACGATTCGCCGCCTGATCAACGTTATGGTGGGTGATCTTCTAACGCAATCGTCTTCGAATCTGACCGGGGCGGGTGTTGAGAGCGTAGCCGACGTGCGGCGGCATCCGGTGAACTTGATCGCTTTTTCCGCCCAGGGCAGTGCGATGAATACTGAATTGAAGTCTTTCCTGTATGCCCGGATGTATCGCCATCCGCGTGTGCTGCGAATGCACAACAAGGCAGGCCGGGTATTGCGCGACCTGTTCACCGCCTTTATGGACGAGCCGGCGATGCTGCCGGCAAGCACTCAGGAGAAGTACGCCGGTTTGTCGACGGCGCAACGTGTGTGCTACTACATTGCGGGCATGACGGACCGATTCGCTCTTGATGAGCACGCCCGCCTGTTCGACCCGCGCGAACGGGTCTGAGCGCGTTTGACAAACCCGGCGAGATCGTTAACATTGGGGTTCCGTTGACGGACGCCAGGCGGTGATTGGAGATCAAAGATGAAAGCCCTGCTTCGAATCGCCCATGCAATCGACGGGGTGAGTGAACGCCTCGGTTCGGTCAGCAGTTTTATCGTCGTGCTTCTCATTTTCGTGGGCTTTTTCAACGTCGTCATTCGCTACATCGGTCGTTTCACCAATTCTGACGTCTTTGGCGACATTACACGGCTCCTGTTTGGGCAGGCGCGCTCCGGGAATTTCGTCACAGAGGTGCAGTGGTACCTGTTCTCGCTGCTTTTCTTTCTCGGATTTGGCTACATTCTGAAACATGGCGTCAACGTCCGGGTTGACTTTCTGTACACCAAATGGTCGCCGAAGCGCCAGGCGCTGGTCGACTTCCTCGGAACGCTTCTGATCCTGATTCCGTTTTGCGTCCTGGGGATCTATGTCACGCTGGTGCCGGTGCTGTTTTCTTGGGGTTTTATCTCGCGTGGTTCCGCCCAGGACATCTTCGATTTCCTCGCCAAGGGCTCTTTCACCGGCTTGATGGAGGGTTCGCCCGATCCGGGCGGACTGCCCCGCGCCCCGATTCGCTCGTTCATCATCGTCGCATTCCTGCTGATGCTTCTGCAAGCGGTTTCGCAGTTGATAAAGTACTTCGCCGTGTTGCGCGGGCAGACCGAAGTGCTCAGGGAAATCCGCGCGGATGAGACGCCCGAGGCAGAAGCGGTCATCGCTGAAGTCGCCGAGCGCGCAAAAAAGATTATCAAGTCCTGATCGAGGAGTCACACCCTGATGCTGTCACAAATCGCTTCTGGATCCGGATATGAATGGCTGGCGATCGCGATGTTCGCCGGCTTTTTCCTCATCTTGATGACGGGCTACCCGGTTGGTTTCAGCTTTGCCGGCACGGCCATGGTCTTCGGGTTGGTCGGGATTGCCCTGGGCGCCTTCAACTTCCAACTTGTCCGGCTTCTGCCGGGGAAGTGGTTTGGCACGATGTCGGATGTGCAGCTTATCGCGATTCCATTTTTCATCTTTCTCGGCTCGATCCTCGAAAAGTCGGGGATCGCGGAAGAGATGTTGGAGACGGCCGGCATTTTGCTCGGTGGCTTGCGCGGCGGCCTGGCTCTGGCCGTCGTGATCGTAGGTACATTGTTGGCCGCTACGACTGGCGTGGTTGCCGCGACGATCATCGCAATGGGCATGATCTCGTTGCCGACCATGTTGAAGTATGGCTACGACAAGAAGCTGGCCACCGGGACCATCATGGCCGCGGGCACGCTTGCCCAGATGATTCCGCCCAGCCTGGTGTTGGTGTTGCTAAGCGATCAGATCGGGGTGGGCGTGGGTGACCTCTTTGCTGGCGCAATGATTCCGGGCCTGCTTCTGTCGGCCAGCTATGGAATCTACGCGCTGGTTGTAGGCGCGCTTCGACCGCACATGGCGCCGGCGCTGCCTTTGGCCGCCCGAGATATTCATGGCCGAGCCTTGCTCGTCAAGGTCCTAAAGGCATTTGTCCCGCCGGTGTTGCTCATCCTCATGGTGCTGGGGTCTACATTTGCCGGTTTGGCCACACCGACGGAATCGGCGGGTGTGGGGGCTGTGGTGGCCTTGGCGCTTGCGCTTGTCCGGGGCCGGCTTTCCTGGCGGGTCATTCGCGAGGCCGCAAATGCGACCATGCGGACCACGACGCTGGTCATCATGATTTTGTTCTGCTCAACATTCTTCACCCTGGTGTTTGGCGGGCTCGGAGGTGACAAGTTCATCATCAACGCGCTGGCCAACCTGCCTGGCGGACTGGTGGCTTTCGTCGTCGTCGCCCACATTTCCATTTTCCTGCTGGGTGTGTTCCTCGAGTTTGTGGAGATCACCTACCTGGCCATGCCACTTTTGGTGCCCGCCGCCGAACTCATCATTGGGCGCGGCGACTACGGCATGGTTTGGTTTGGGATCATGATGGCCGTCAATTTGCAGATTGCCTTCATCTCGCCACCGGTAGGATTCTCGCTTTTCTATATGCAAAGCGTGGCGCCCAAGGACAAGATCAGCACCGCCGACATCCACCGTAGCGCGATCCCGTACGTCCTCATACAACTGGTTGCGCTCGTTATCGTGTCGCTCATTCCCCAGTTGTCGACCTGGCTGCCATCAGTCCTTTACCCCACGCCGGGAGGACCGTAGAGAGTGTGCTGGATGTGATAACCCCCGGCGGAGCCGGGGGTTATCACATCCAGCAGGAACCTCTTACTTGACGGTCCCGAACACAAAATTGGCAAAGGTGTTCTCGGCCAGCTTGTGATACTTGTAGCCGCTAAGCCGGTAAGCGTTCCAGCTCTCGTAGATCTTCTTTACGTCCGGATCCTTGGCCGCCTGCTCGTCAAGCAACTCGAAAGTCGCCTTGCGCGCGGCTTCCATGATCTCGTTCGAGAAGGCTTTGAACTGCACGCCATCCTTGACGAGGCGGTCCAACGCGTCGGGCGCTTTGGTATCGTAGCGCGCGGGCATGATCGTGTTCGCCTCGTGGGCGGCGGACTGGATCATCTCCTTGTACTCGGCGGGGAGCTTGTTGAACTCGCTCAAATTGACTTGGACTTCGAGGGTTGGAGCGGGCTCCCACCAGCCGGGGTAGTAGGCGATCTTGGCGACCTTGTTGAACCCCAACTTCTCATCGTCGTAGGGGCCCACCCACTCGGCCGCATCTACCGTGCCGGTCTGCATTGCCTGGAAGATTTCGCCTCCGGCGAGCGTGATGACGTTCACGCCGAGCTTGGCCATTACCTGGCCGCCGATGCCGGGGATGCGCATCTTAAGACCCTTCAGGTCGGCCGGCGTGTTGATTTCCTTGCGCCACCATCCGCCCCATTGACAGCCAGTATTGCCGGCAGGGAAGGCAACGATGTTGAACTTCTTGGCGTAGACCTCGTTAATGAGCTTCAGCCCGCCGGCCTCGAAGAGCCAGGCATTCTGCTCTTGCAGAGTCAGACCAAACGGCACGGCGGTTGCAAAGGCGCACACCCAGCTCTTGCCGATGTAGTAGTACGCGGCGGTATGTCCCGCCTGGACAGCTCCCTGTGACACTGCGTCCAGAACGGCCGTGCCGGGCGAGCCCTGGGGATCGCCCGCCGGGCGCGGAGTGATCTTGAACTTGCCGCCGGTCAGCTTTAGCATGCGCTCGGCGAATACTTGTGCCCCGCCATAGATCGTATCCAGCGAGATCGGCCAACTGGTGGCCATATTCCACTCGAAAGTCTGCGCAGGACCGACTACCGCAGGCGCCTGGGTCACGGCGGGCTTGTCTTCCGGTTTGGCCGCCGTAGCGGATGGCGCGGGCGTATTCTGAGTCGTGCAGGCCGCGCCGATCGCGGCCGCTCCTCCAAATACGGCGCCTTTGGCGGCGGTTTTTAGAAATTCACGGCGTCTCATTGTCAAGGTCCTCCCATCTGGAAATCGGATGCCCGAGGTGCGCCACGGCCCGACGCAACCACGAGCTGCTGGATCAACACACGACGATTCTAGTGGAGAAACGCCATATTCACAAGTCAGAGTGGAGTAAAATCAAATGTCGCCTTTGGGGCGTCGCCAAGTGGTAAGGCAGCGGACTTTGGATCCGCCATTCGTTGGTTCGAATCCAGCCGCCCCAGCTTTATTGTTCACCCGCCATGCGCTTCTTCAACAAACCCGATTCCGCGCCTGAGCCGCCGGAGTCCCCGGCCGACGCGCTGAAGGGCGTCGCATCCTTGCTCGCCTGGATCGCGGCCGCAAATGTGGTGGCGGGAGTGCTGGCAGTAGGCGCCCAGTGGGACTTCGCCATCGCCCAAGGCGGTGGTCCGCTCAGTATTGCTGTTGGCCTGGCTTACGGCGCGCTTGCTTTTCTGGCCCGGCGCGGATACAAGTGGACGGCGCCGGCGGGAGTCGGCTTGTTTGTCCTGGACAGCCTGGTGGCCATCAGCGGCGCGCTTACCGGCGGCAATTCAGCGTCGATCTGGATGCTTTCGCGAATTCTCATCGCATACTATCTGATTCAGGGTGCGCGAGGCGCGATGCGGCCGCCCGCCAGCGTGTAGCGCCGGGCTCGGTTTCATCCCTTGCGTTTGTGGCCCGACTTTGCCGGTTTTCCTTCGGCGGGCAACAAAGCTGCCTTCCACACCTGTTCGATCCGCTCGACCAGAACGAATTGAAGCGTCTTGCGGACCTCGTCGGGCAGCTCATCCAGGTCGACTTCATTTCTGCGCGGCAAAATGACCGTCTTCATCCCGACCCGGTGCGCGGCGAGAAGCTTGTCGCGGATGCCGCCAACGGGTAGGACCAACCCTCGCAGGGTTATCTCGCCGGTCATCGCCACATCTGGCCGGACCCGTTGGCCGGTGAGCAGCGATGCCAGAGCCGTCGCTATGGTCACGCCCGCGGATGGCCCGTCCTTGGGCGTCGATCCCGCTGGCACATGCACATGGATGTCGTGGGTTTCAAATGCATCGCCGGGGATGCCGAGGTCGGAAGCGTGGCTGCGCACGAAGCTCAGCGCCGTTTGGGCGCTCTCGCGCATCACATCTCCGAGCTGACCGGTCAGCAGAAAACCCTTTGCGCCCTTCATCTGAGTGGCTTCGATGAAGATGACATCCCCGCCGACTGGCGTCCATACCAGTCCCGTGGCGACACCGGGTGTCGCCGTCCGCTCGAGCGCCTCAAAGTAGAAGCGCGGCTTGCCCAGCAGTTCGGGCAGAATCTTGGAGGTCACCCGGATCGGAAGCCGGCCCTTGCCCTCGAGCGAGCGGGTCAGCAATTTGCGACAGATGCTGCCGATTTCGCGTTCCAGGCCGCGCACACCCGCCTCGCGGGTGAAGTCGCGCATGAGCTGCAAAATCGCGTCGTCGGCAAAGGTGATCTCACCCGGTTTCAAGCCGTTCTCGCGGAACTGGCGCGGCACGAGAAAACCATTGGCAATATTGAGTTTCTCCCGCTCGGTATAACCGCTGAGCTGCAGAATCTCCATGCGATCGCGCAACGGGCCCGGGATGGTTTCAAGCGTATTGGCCGTGCAGATGAAGATCACCTGTGACAGGTCAAACGGCACGTCCAGGTAATGGTCGCGGAACTCGCGGTTCTGCTCCGGATCGAGCACCTCGAGAAGCGCTGCCGAGGGATCGCCCCGGAAGTCGCTGCCCATCTTGTCGATCTCATCAAGCATGAAGACCGGATTATTGGTCTCGGCCCGGCGCAAGCTTTGCACGATCCGGCCCGGCATCGAGCCGATATAGGTTCGCCGAAAACCGCGGATCTCAGCCTCATCCCGCACGC
>Ga0073900_10001589_pt1 | contig 12524 bp, 12 predicted proteins | sample KloWWTmetKNB5Kit_FD_66666 | JGI IMG/M metagenome (GOLD analysis project Ga0073900, IMG submission 66666) | Active sludge microbial communities from Klosterneuburg, Austria, studying microevolution and ecology of nitrifiers - Klosterneuburg... | ecosystem: Engineered > WWTP > Aerobic digester >...
CTGTTAAGGGTATTTTAACGAAAAATGAGGTGACTGTAGATGCGACTCTTACGAATCTAAAGGTAAAAGCGGGCGATGTTGTTGCTGGCGGAGGTGATACAGAAATCTTATGTGATGGAACTGTGAAAACTGTGTTAACCATTAGTGCTGATAATAAAACTTTAACTGGAAGCTTAAATATAAAGCTAGTAACAAAAGAAGCTGTCGTGATAGGAGTATTTCCACTACCTGTGGGTTTTACTTTATCAGATGATTGCGCTTTTACAGGTACAAAAAAATAATGCTAAAAATCCGTAAATGGTTTATTGCACTTTGATGTGTGGATTCTTTCTTAATCCACCGAGCCGACGTATCACTTCCGATGCTATGGTCAGTCCAAATAGTGCCGGCATATATGAGATGGTGCCGTAAAATGATTTTTTATAATTTTTCCCATCCGTCAGCCGCAAGGCTTCTTTGGGTTGTATTTCCTCTGACCATACTGCAATAATGCCTTTGCGTATTCCTTCTTTTTTTAATCTTTTGCGTACACTCTGGGCAAATTTGCACTCCTTGGTATCAGCGATATCACCCACTTTTATTTTTGATGGATCCAGTTTGCCACCTGCCCCCATAGAGCTGATTACCTTTGAACCACTCCTTCGGGCTACCCTTAACAGGGCAAGCTTGGGTGTGACACTATCGATACAATCCATCACAAAATCATATTTGTTCTCCCTGATCAATGCTTCCATATCCTCCGGCTCCATAAATTTTTCGTAAGCCTGCAATTTTAAAAGTGGGTTTATATCCTGAAATCGCTGTTGCAACAAAGCTGTTTTGGTCATGCCAATGGTCGAATGTAATGCTTGCATCTGGCGGTTGATATTGGTGGGATCCACAACATCTCCATCTATTATAGTCAAGTGACCAATACCTGCTCTGACCAAAAATTCTCCGGCATAACTACCTACCCCACCTAATCCTACCAACAAAACATTTGCTTTACCAAGACGCCCAATGCTTTCATCCCCTATCAATAAAGCCGTTCGCTCTAACCAATGTGGTGTTTCCATTTTCCAGTATAAAATGTTATAAAATTTTGATATATCTGATCTTTCAGGACTTGAATATCAATTCCTCTCAAATCAGCAAAAATACGGTATCTTTCCTTGATGTCCATAGTAAAGTCACTGTCTGTTTCCAGAAATATCTTATCCAGAGGCAAATATTGGAGTGTATCTTTAAATGAAATGCTTAATTTTTCGTGAGGCGCAACAGAAATATACATACCGGAATCCAATACCTGTCCTGCCAGTGTTTTATTTCTCACAAAACCATGCACCACCCAGGGTGTTTCACCATATCTTTTCCGCAATCGAAGTATTCTGTCAAAAGCCCTTACGCAGTGTATGACAATAGGCGACTTTGATTGGTTTGCAATTTGAATTTGCTGAATGAATATTTTTTCCTGCAATTCTATATCTGCGCCTTTGAGATTGTCCAGACCGAGTTCCCCCATACCCAAACAGCAAGCATCATCTCTGTACTTATCTGACATCAAAGCCAATTCATCTTCAGAAAGCAATTTTAATGTCCACCAGGGATGGTAACCTATGGTATAATATTTGACATCCTTATCCTGAGCACCATGCAAAGACACTACTTCCAATACATCATCCCCATTCTGTCTGCTGTGTGTATGAAAGTCTATAAAAGGTACCTGCATCTATATTAATGTCTGACATAAACCAGCAAAAAGCAATACCTTACCTAAAACCAATGATGGTGCCATTTGGAATAACTGCATTTTTATTGACAACCACGATGCCCTTTTTGATAACATAATTCTCCTGTTCTTCATCAGCAAGATTATCGTTGCCTCTTATGATGACATTGTCCCCGATCCTTACGTGTTTGTCAATGATAGCATTCTCGATATAACAATCTTTACCGATCCCCATAGGTATTTTACCTGGTGTTGACAGATCTTCTAAAGATTCAAAATAATCGTTGCCCATGATATAAGCATTCTTTATAATGGTACCATAATCTATGCGGGATCTGATTCCCAATATGGAGTTCTCTACGAGCTTAGCCTGTACGATAGAACCTTCAGCAACTATGGCTCTGGTAAAAGTCACACCAGAAAATTTGGCAGGAGGCAATAATCGTGGCCTGGTAAATATTTTATTTTCATTGTCAAACATATTGAACTCAGGAATATCTGCAGCCAAAGCAATATTTGCCTCAAAAAATGATTTGATATCCCCTATATCTGTCCAATATCCATCATAGGCATAACTGACTACATTCATGCCTTTATTGATAGAGTCCGGTATTAATTCTTTTCCAAAATCCAGCGCTTTGGGATTTTCATTCAGAAGCGCTCTCAGGGCAGCTCTGCTAAAAACATATATACCCATAGAAGCCAGATAAATTTTGCCTTTTTCTTTTTGTTCATCACTCACTTCAGAAGCCCATTCAGAAAGCATCTCGCGTTTGGGTTTTTCAATAAAACTGACTATTTTATTTTCTGCGTTTACTTTCATGATACCAAATGAAGTAGCATCATCAGCTATTACCGGAATAGTCGCTATGGTTACATCTGCACCTTGTTCGACGTGATTTACCAATACTTCTTCAATGTCCATCTGATACAACTGATCTCCAGATAATATAAGAATATAATCAAAATCATAATACGCAAAGTTTCTGACTGATTGTCTTACCGCATCCGCTGTACCCTGAAACCAATCCATATTACCACTGGTCTGCTCAGCAGCGAGAATGTCAACAAAACCGTTGGAAAAATGGTCAAAATGGAATGAGTTTTTTATATGTTTATTGAGTGACGCAGAATTATATTGAGTCAAAACAAATATTCTATACAATCCTGAATTCAGACAATTGGAGATAGGAATGTCTATCAAACGATATTTTCCACCAACAGGCACAGCAGGTTTTGACCTGTCTTTGGTGAGCGGATACAATCGGGTTCCTGCTCCTCCACCCAGTATCAGACATATCGTTTTTTGCAACACATTACTTGATGTACTCATGATATTATATTTTATTATCCAAGGTTAATATTTTCATTGCAATAATAGGGAATAGCTTACAATTTTATGCAAAAGAATCAAAAAATATTTCCTTAAATTACAATTTATATTTTTATTTAATATTTGGTCAAAGTTTACTTGCTTCAATAATGGCATTAAGATTCACATTATTTTCAATAAGATCAATGGCCATCTTTATTTTCCAAGGTGTACTCCGATTGATTTTAACTTCTATTTTACTTATCCTGAGTACTGACCCATAAGTATCCAACTCAGTTCGGATAAGCGGAAGATTATTTTTTTCAATATATCGGATGGTGTGTTTGTCCATTTGACCTTCACCAGTGGCTACAATACCTGAAAGCGGACAATTGGTAATACCATGATTATGAGCCATAAACTCTATTTTTCGGATAGCTTCATTGATGGATCTTGTTGCAACTACGAGCAATAAATCCTGTGAACTTTTTAACTCCTTCAAATCAATTAGCGATCCAGCTATGATACTTTCTACTTTATTGTCAACAAAATCCGCATTGTAAGTCACTACACCCATTACCGCTTCTGCTACTGTCCTGATCAGAGGATATGCCAGTTTACTCTCATAGGGCATCAAACCTAATAAAGGCAATTGATTGGCTTCGAGCCACTTGCCCACATAATGTTTTACTTTTGCCATTTTATCGGGATGTACTTTATTTATTATAACGCCGATGATGGGTACATTTTCCTCACGAAATAAAGCAGTCGTCATATTCAACATGTCTATGGTACTGCCTATACCACCTTCAACAATCATGACCACACCTGCATTGAGCAATCTCGCAACTCTGGCATTGGACACATTTGCTACGCTTCCTACTCCGGGATGTCCGGTGCCCTCATAAATAACAATTTCATTGGCCCTGCTCATTTCTCGCTCAGCATTGATCAATATATTATCCAAATCGAATGACTCCGGTGAATCAAGGTACATTTCTGTAGCGCCGGGACCAAGGATGACTGGACTGTGAAGCTCTGGTACAATCTCGAAATTTATCAAATCGGCGAAAAGAATAGTATCTTTATCCACCCTCAAATGTTGTATATCCAAAAATTTCTGGCCTACCGGCTTACAATAACCAACTTTGAGGCCCTTCTTCATAAAAGTAGAGACCAAACCCAATGTGGAAGTCGTTTTACCTACATGCTGGCTGGTAGCTGCCACATAAATATTTCTAAACTTTTGCATGCTGTTAATTTCTTTATTCAGCATTAAAAGTAAGGTATTCATGATTACCAACAAAAAAAGCCGCAAAAGAAATACTTAACACGTCAATATATTTTTGAAAATGATAACTTCAATCAGACTCAGACATCCAGTACAATGCCCCTTATTTCGAATTATCCTTAGACGGTACATCTGCAAAGCTATATTCAAAAAATTAGTTTGCAAAAATATGCCTTAGCCTAAATACTGATTTACTGTAAATAGGCCGTTTACTTTTCTTTTAAGTGATTTTTTTTCACGATATTTATTGCCATGCACTTAATCATCATAACAATGATTATAGAATTTTAGCTAGAAAACATATTCATCGTTATTCTTTCTCAAAAAATCATAAACGAATTAGTCAAATCTGCCAATTAATTTCATTTTTTCCATGTGCTTTCAGATACGAATTGGCTTTTGAAAAATGCTTACACCCCTGAAAAGCATTGCCTGCCAGTGGTGATGGGTGGGCTGACTCTAGAATAAGATGTTTTGCCCCATTTATTAAAACTTTTTTGTTTTTGGCAAAATTGCCCCACAACATAAATACAATATGCTCAAAGTGATCAGACAAATACTGTATAGTCGCATCAGTAAAATAGTGCCATCCTGAATTTCTATGAGATCCTGCATTGTTTTTTTCTACCGTCAGAAAGGCATTGAGCAGGAAAACACCTTGATTGGCCCAACTAGATAGATCACCATGATTTGGGACAGCGCAACCCAAATCTGTGGCCAGTTCCTTATAAATATTTTTTAGTGAAGGCGGCACTTTTACACCTTTTGGCACTGAAAAACTGAGCCCCATTGCTTCCCCGGGATTGTGGTAGGGGTCCTGACCGAGTATGACTACTTGCACAGCATCGGGAGCAACGGTATCGTAAGCATTAAAAATCAATTGCCCGGGAGGGTAGATGGTTTTACCCTCCGCTTTGGCTTGTTTTAGTGACAGGCTAAGCTGGTCGAAATATGGTGATTCAAATTCTTTGGATAAAGCTTGCCGCCATTCTGGGAATATATTTACGGAATTTGGATTCATAGCATATGAAAAATTAAATAAAAAATTGATATTTTCATTATTTCTTAACTTCTATACTTACCCTTTTCCAATGTCATCAATTTCTAACTTGGTTGTTTTAGAAGACTCTTGTCCAAAATATTTGTACGCTCCATAAATTAATAGTCCGACTCCCCATAATGATAATCTTCCAAAAAATAAGAATAAAATGGTTATGAATGCCCCAATTATTAAACTTGCTTTCCCATTGTCACTTTTTTTAACTTCTTCTTTGGTAACCTGATGAAAACTAGTTTTTGATTTCTGTATTTTATCGATTATTTCATTGTCAGTATACAGCGGATTTCTTACTCTTTCAATTATTTCTTGGTCAGAGAGTTTTGAAGACACGAATCTGTGTATTTCGTCCGTAATATTTGACTTTAAGCTCAAGATTCTTGCTTCTTTTAAATACTGAAAAACATCATCAGCCAAGCCATATTTATTGCTGTTATATTCTGATGATGACATCAATCTTTTGTCCAAGTCTTTACCAAATTTATCTTCCAACAATGTTCTTAATGTTGGCATTATTTTGTTGATATCATATTGATAGTACCCCTCATCAAGCAATTTTGAATTAATTTTTTCAAGCGGGGTGCCCTCCAATAGCATTTGAAAACACTCTTCTGCTTTTGCTACTTTTTCCTGATAAGTCATTTTAATAATTTTAGTTTTTCAAATCTTACTTAACAGTTTGCAATATCATCTCCGATATATCCATCACCATTACATCGTCCTGTTTGTCTTTGGCTTTCATGCCATCGGTGATCATGGTGATACAAAATGGGCAATTGGCAGCCACAATACTGGCATTGGTGCTGAGTGCTTCTTCTGCACGTTCTATATTGATCCGTTTGTCTCCTGCTTCATCTTCCTTAAACATCTGTGCACCGCCAGCACCACAACAAAGCCCGGTGGTTTTACATCGTTTCATCTCCACCAGATCGGCTTCCAGATCAGCGAGCAAGTGTCTTGGCGCTTCATACTCCCCATTGATACGTCCCAGATAACACGAATCGTGATAAGTGATTTTCTTACCTTTAAAAGCCCCACCTTCTACTTTTAATCTTCCTACATTCAATAACTCTTGTAAAAATTGGGTGTGGTGCACCACTTCATAATTGCCACCAAGGGCAGGATATTCATTTTTCAGGGTATTGAAGCAATGCGGACAGGCGGTGACTATTTTTTTGACACCATACATATTGAGGGTATTGATGTTTTGCAATGCAAGCATCTGGAAGATAAATTCATTACCTGCCCGACGTGCCGGATCACCTGTACACATCTCTTCATTACCCAAAATAGCAAAAGATACCCCTGCCTTCTCCAATAATTGAGAAAATGCTTTGGTTACCTTCTGTGCACGCGCATCAAAACTGCCTGCACATCCTACCCAAAATAGTACTTCTACTTCTATACCCGATGCCGATGCTTCGGCCATTGTTTTTACAGTCATATGATCCTGTTTTTAATTTTTGTTTAATTTCTTTTTGATTTCTTCAACTACCAGTTTACCCCATTCATTCACAATGGTTTCTATTTCAAATTCTGAAAGCTTTTCACTATAAAGTTTTAGTAACCTTAATTCCTTATTTCCAACAATTCTAATCTCATATTGGTAACTTTGTAATTGTATGTTGATGACTATGTTAAGACTGAAAATTCTCAAGCCGTTTTTTTTATATCTAAGCAATTTAGGACTTAAACTCAATAATTGAGTTCTATCTTGTTGAAGTAGATTCGTTTTCAAACTTTCAAAATTACCTTGTTCATATTGAAGAAAAGCATTCAAAGAATTGTTGTCTAATAAAACCATGAAATCAACTTGTTCAAAGATGTGCATCAGTTTTCCTTCAACCTTTTCCTTAACCGCCTTATATAGTGGGTAAAAACTATCTTGGAACCTTAAATTTAATAGTTCCAATGTTTTTCTTTCTGGAATCGTATCTTCCGATTTGGATAAAATACTTAGTTCTTTCTCCCAATCATTTGGTTCTTCTATGCTTTCACCTTTGGCAGCTTTTATGGATAATTCAAGACTCCATATTACCTGGTCAGCAATAAAGTCTATAAATGCTTCAAAATTTCCTGCATCCGCCAATCTCAAAGCATTCAAATACTTAGTTTTGTCCACTGATTTAATAACAATAGGTGGATATCCAAACCTTAGTAAAATGTAATTCATCATCAGCCTAGATAGCCTGCCATTCCCATCATCAAATGGATGAATCAGTACAAATTTATGATGAAATATAGTTGCCAATGTTATGGGATGTAAACCACTTTTTTCATCATTATACCAATCCATAAGTTCTTGCATTTTGGCAGGCACTTCAAAAGGTTCGGCATAATGGAAAATTTCTCCATTTGTCAATCGAACAGAATTGGGCATTTCTTTGTATTCGCCAACCTTAATCATTCTCCTGACAGGTTGACCATCAGGTGTTTGCGCATCTTTCCAAAAGTCTTTTACGAGTATGAGTTTGTTTAATTCCTTGATATCTACCTGGCTAATGTCCCTATCTTGATCAACAGCCCATTCTTTTATCAAAGTGAAAGCTGCATCATGCGCTTTCATCTCTTCCAATTCTCTAAATGAATAGGTATTGGCAACAATATCTTTAAGTAAGAGTGCTTTAGTATCTAAGTATGTAATGGTATTTCCCTCCAAATGAGTTGAATTATAACTAAATTCTAAACGGAACTTCTCTTCCAATCTCCTCCGATCATGGTCAGAGATTTGGAGAGTATCTAATTCTTTTTTTAGAATGTTTATTATATCAAATTTGTTGGTCATTTTCCTATTGCTCTATAAAGAAATCTTCATCAATTTGTTTTACCTCATACACAGACTTTATCTGAATACCAACATCGTATTCATGCATCAGATTTACTAATTGGTTTCCATTGATCAATATTATTTTATGATGTGCATTTTTGGCTTTTTCAATGGCACCAGTATCAAAATCTGATGTTGTGACAAATACTCCTTTATTTGTATCACCACTCATTGCACCTATAAAATTTCGTATGTCTTTTTCTCTTACTTTATTTTCTGAAAATCTTTTAGCTTGGATATAAATCTTATCCAGTCCCAACTTATCTTCATTAATTATGCCATCAATGCCTCCATCTTTTGATTTAGAAGTTTCAACGAAATTGCCATAACCCATCTTTTTCAGCAATATTAAAATTACTTTTTCAAAATAGTAAGGATCAATTATTTTAAGTTTCTCCAGTAATTCATTTTTTGTAGTTTGCTCAATAATATTAAATCCTTCATCAATTAAATCCTGTGGAGTTGAATTTGAGAATTTAGATTTAATTTTTCCAGAATTTTCACTTGAATAAAAATTTGCAATGTTACTATCTTCTTCGATATCAGACAAATTAAGACTTAACTTATTTTGTAATCCTTTTTCAGTGATTTTAACATAACCTCTAGTAGGATATTCAAGATAACCTCCTTTCTTTAAATAAGATTTACCCCAAGCTATCCTATTATTAATAAGAACTTCGCCTGATTTTGTCTTCTCAGATAATAATTCTGCAGTCAAATGAGCATAATACTTCTCTATTACAATTCTTTGAAGTTCAGTAGAATGTATTGTCTCACCATTACTTAACACTTCTAATATCGGGATAAAAGTTTGATGAAATTTTGGAATCTCTAAGTTTAAACTCATTTCTAATTTGATGTTAAAAAAAACTAATTATTTGGACCATGACTTTCAAATTCAACCCTAAAGTTCTTAATTAAATACATCACACTTCCTCCCTCCAGGCTTCCCGCTCCACAGGCATCTGCCATACACATCCACCGTTTTCCATCGCGGTAAACATCGGTGTCCAATCCGGCGGACCTGCTGACTCTGTCAATATTTCATACCGACGCATTTTTAGTATCGGCTCTAGTGGGTCGATCATGACCGGGCACGCTTCTACACACGCATTACATGTGGTGCAGGCATGCAATTCTTCCCTTGATATGTAATCAAATAGCGATTTTCCATCATCAAAATTGTCTGCTGTAAGGGTTTTAATTTCTGTATTGTCCTTCGTTTTAGCATATTTCAGGTCACCAGATGCTATATTTTTACCAACTTCTTCAGCCCGGTCTCTGATGTCCATCATGATTTTGCGGGGAGACAGTTTTTTGCCTGTGATATTGGCAGGACAGACAGCAGAACATCGACCACATTCAGTGCAAGTGTAAGCATTCAGGATATTGGCCCAACTGAGATCAAAAATGTCTTTTGCCCCAAATTCCGGCAACTCACCATCAGTGCTCGGTGGTACGTCACTTTCTATACCCAACATGGACTTCACTTCATGCATGATTTCCGGCATATTTTCCATTTCGCCGCGAGATGTGAGCTTGCTGAAATATACATTGGGGAAAGCCAAAAATATATGTAAATGTTTGGAGTAAGGCAGATAGGTAATAAATCCGAGTACTACCATCAGATGCAACCACCACCCTATCCTTTCGGTGAGCATAAGACTTTCTGGTTCCATACCACCAAAGACTGCCGGACCAAACCAGGATGAGATGGCCAGGCTACCTGTCGATGGATAATGTGTCGGGTCAATCCCCTGCAAAACACTATCTGCTCCATTCATCGTAAAGATGCCGGTGACGAGCAATAATTCTCCTATTAAGATGATGTTTGCGTCCAATTTGGGCCAGCCGTTCAGTTCTGACTTGACCAATCTGGGTACTTTCAATAAATTTCTTCTATAAAGAAATACAAACGTCGCCACCAAAGCCAACAGTGATAGTACTTCTATACTACTGATAATCAAGGTGTATAGTCCACCCAAAAATGGTGCAAAAAAACGATGTACACCGAAAACACCATCAATGATGATCTCTATCAACTCTATCTGTGTAAACAGAAATGCAACATAAATAAATAGGTGGAAAATGGCAGGTATCCAATTTTTAAACATTTTTTTCTGTCCAAATGCTACTAATACTACGTTTTGCCATCGAGCAGCACTGTCTCCCGATCGATCTGTGGCTTTGCCCAACATAATGTTTCGGTAAATTTTGCTGAATTGGCGATAAGCAAAAAATGAAGTGATCCCAAACAGTAATATAAAAATGATCTGTTGCATATAATGGTGATGATTAATTGGGTGCCAATTTACAAATTAATTCTTTTTTGGTTACTTTTGCGGCTATATTTAAATTAATTCCGAATGCAGGTACTTAATCATTATCAAATCAGTCAAAAAATAACCCGTCTTTCTTATGAAATTCTGGAAAACAATCTGGATGAAAATGAAATTATATTGGCTGGTATCAATAACAACGGTTTCAGATTTGCTCAATTGCTTTTGGAAAGTCTAAGAAAAATCTCAAATAAAACGCTGGTACTTTCAAGAATTAAATTAAATCCTGCAAAACCTTTGGATTTCCCCATTGAAACGGATCTTACCCCGGAACAAATGAAAGATAAATGTATCATAGTAGTCGATGATGTAGCTAATACGGGGCGTACGATTTTTTATGCTTTCAGGGTATATATGCACTCACTTCCAAAAAAAATAGAACTTGCTGTACTCGTAGATAGAAAACATAAAATGTTTCCGGTAAAGGTCGATTATGTTGGGTTGTCATTAGCTACCACCATCCAGGAAAATATCACCGCAGAATTGCAGCATAATCATGCGCTTGCCGTGACTTTAAACTAAGGAGCACAAAAAACTGAAATTGGATAATTCATAAGCTCAATTTGTCATCCAACATTCGTCATTTAGATAAATAATAACACTTTCTTCGAAACAATATATAAGTTTAAAACGTATGTATTGAATATCTTACAAAAAATGAAAACATATTTAACCTTATTTTTTATAACCATATCTTTTATACACTACTCCGTAGCAGAGTCCTTACAAAACAAACCTGTAAAAGATACCATCACCTGGCTCATACTCAATGATCTGGAATACAAGGAAGCACCACACGAAGTATATGGGACGGTTTATTTGCCTGAATTTTCAAAAGGAGTTAAAAAACTGGCCAACAAACAAGTATTAATCAAAGGTTATCTGGTGCCGGTAGATAAAACCACCTGGGCACTTAGTAAAAACACCTATGCTGCCTGTTTTTTTTGCGGCAAAGCTGGTCCTGAAACCGTGATCGGACTCACTTTCAAAGGTGATCCGGGAAAACTTAAAATGGATGCCAATGCAACTGTCACCGGCAAATTTATACTCAACGGAAAAGATGTGGATGACTGGATGTACAGTCTCACCGATGTAGAAATCATCTCAATAAAATAAAATAAACCTGATAGTGACCGTTTAAAATCAGAACTGATCACTATCAGTATTAACCGGATTTTTTATTGAAATCACTTTATAATTACCAAAAGAAATAGTAAATTGCTGCTACTGCTGCAATGACTATTAATGACATGATATTAAATCTTGTACTTGTATGAAATAAGCTTTTATCGAAATAAATGGCTTTAGGATCATTGTTTTTGTTTTCATACATTGAAACTACCATCATTATAGCCGATATTAAAAGGAAGCAAAGACCCATTCTGTCAAGAAAAGGAATGCCGGGAGTAAGGAATTTAAATCCCATTGAGAGTGGAATAGCCAATATGACTCCAATTAATGCAGCATTGGTAGAAGTACGTTTCCAAAACAGCCCCAAAACAAAAATGGCCAAAACACCCGGGCTAATAAATCCTGTATATTCCTGGATATACTGAAAAGCTTGCTCCAAACTACCCAATGAAGGTGCAATAAGTACCCCTATCAATAAAAACAATAAACCTGAAATTTTACCCACTCTAATAAGTTTGTGCTCTTCCTTCACCGTAAGCTGACTACTGTTGTTTTCCAAAGGGGTAAGAATTTGTTTTCTTTCCGCATCACTTGTCATAAATAGTGGTCTATATATGTCTAAAGTAAAGATGGTACTGGCAGAATTTACTATGGCAGCTACAGATGAACCTATCGCAGCAATTAGTGCGGCAATAGCAATACCTTTAAATCCTGAACCGACATAATTGGTAATAACCCACGGATAAGCTTCATCCGGTTTTGAAATTTCAGCGCCAAGTACGTAAGCTGCAATACCAGGTATTACTACTATCATCGGTAAGATCACTTTAATCATAGCTGCTACTGCGGTGCCCGTTTG
>Ga0073900_10001591_pt1 | contig 12519 bp, 8 predicted proteins | sample KloWWTmetKNB5Kit_FD_66666 | JGI IMG/M metagenome (GOLD analysis project Ga0073900, IMG submission 66666) | Active sludge microbial communities from Klosterneuburg, Austria, studying microevolution and ecology of nitrifiers - Klosterneuburg... | ecosystem: Engineered > WWTP > Aerobic digester >...
GAATCTCATTCTTTTGATTGATATTATTCTTTTTTTTTGAGTGACGAGCGAGGCATTGCTCGCTACTTATGGGAATAAAATTACTCAGAGATTTAATTAATATTTAAAATGTCCACCCCCTGCCCCAAGCCGCATACTTTGCGTGGAAAACTCCTCATAAGGGGGACACCATAGGGCTACGAGGCGATGCTGGCTGCTTGAGATAGAATGGTAAGAGTGAAAGTGCGGAATTTACAAGCTGCGTTCTGCCAATAAACCTAGTATGTACCTCGGATACATAAAAATTAAAAGCCCTGAATGTCTCATTCAGGGCTTTTGTGGTACCTCCAGGAATCGAACCAGGGACACAAGGATTTTCAGTCCTTTGCTCTACCAACTGAGCTAAGGTACCAATTCGGGATGCAAAGATATACGATATTCGATTTTAAACAAGTAGGTAAAAGAAAATAATTATAGTTTTGCGGCCGTTTGTTGGTTTTGGACAATATGCGTGAGTGATAGAAGCGGGTCACCGGGGTACCCGGTGTAAGAGCGGATAGCACGACCCCGTCTGGAGCGGGGGCACGCCGAAGTCATAAATCATTGATTAAAAATAGACACGTAGATGCGACTTACCGGTATATTATATTTGTTATCTTTCCTACTGGCGCTGGTCATCGTGGGATATTCTTACACACAGACCGGAGATTTTCTCTCCCTATATCTAGCAATTCCCGCAGTAATAGTCAGTTCTACCTATATGTTGGGACCACAAATAAATTTCTGGTGGAGTAAACGCAATCCTCCTCGCCTGGAGCCTAAGGTGCAACGTATCTTTGAACTGTACCATCCCTGGTATAAGAACTTAGATCCCAAAGAGAAGAAGTTATTTAATAGCAGGGTGGTGCTATATGTTGAGGATAAAGCCTGGATTAATATGGGCATAGAAGAGGAATTACCGTATGACATCAGTGCTATGATCGCTTTTCAAGCAGTGAGACTTACCTTATCACAGAATGATTTTCTCATGAGGCCTTTCGACCGAATAGTTGTGTACCCCTACCCTTTCTTGTCACCCAACTATGCCAGTTTCTACCACGCCACCGAAACAAATATGGAGGATGGTGCGCTGATCTTCTCCATGCGGCACTTAATTCCGGCTTTCCAGCAGCCAGAAAAGTATTTTAACATCGTACTGTATGAATATGCCAGAGTATTCAAGGTCACCATGCCGGGCATCAACTATCCTGAGGTGGATACCATAGAATTTTGGCAAGATCTTTATCGAGTAGCCAATTATAGTTTTAAGGAAATCCACGGCCTGATCGGAATTCCGGACGCTGTAGATGCCTGGGGCGTTGCAGTGCACCACTATTTTACTTACGGACCACATTTTGCTCGCGTCTTCCCAGAACTGAATGATCAGCTCACTTCTATATTCAAAATCTATAACCTCTCTACTTAGGCCTTTGGAGTTTCTACTTCCTCACCTGACCAATCAGGATCGGGATTGTCGCCCCATGGTAGTCTGAAGGACAGTCTCATCACTTCCCTCTTTTGTGAATATAAGACCTGTATTTGAACCTCTCACCTTGATGATATCACCGGGAAGATATTTTCCGGAGAGAATCAACTTGGAGAGTTCGTTGACCAGTTCTTTCTGAAGGACACGCTTCATAGGGCGTGCACCAAACTGTGGATCATAGCCCATATCGACCAGCAAGTCGATAGCCGTCTCATCTAAAGAAATACTGAGGTCTTGGCGCTTCAGCATCTTGTTGATACTTCCGATCTGGATAAGTAGGATACGCTCTATCTCATCCTTACGAAGTGGAAGGAACATAATCGTCTCATCTATACGATTGAGAAATTCAGGTCGCATGGTCTGCTTCAACAATTCGAAAACTTCCATTTTGGTAGTTACCAGTATCTGTTGTGCCTTTTTAGAATCAGCTTTTTCTAGTTGTTCGAAATTCTCAAGTATGATTGACGAGCCGAGATTGGAAGTCATGATGATGATGGTATTCTTGAAGTTAACTTCACGGCCTTTGCTATCGGTGAGACGACCGTCATCGAGTACCTGTAAAAGGATATTAAATACATCGGGATGAGCCTTTTCGATCTCATCCAGTAGGATAATGGAGTACGGCCGTCGGCGCACAGCCTCAGTGAGCTGACCACCCTCTTCATAGCCTACGTAGCCGGGAGGCGCTCCGACTAATCGAGAGACTGAGTGCTTCTCCATATATTCACTCATATCGATACGGGTGATGGCATTCTCATCGTCAAAAAGCACCTCGGCTAGTGCCTTGGCTAGTTCCGTCTTACCCACCCCGGTCGGTCCCAGAAAGATAAATGAACCCATGGGTCGCTTAGGATCTCCAAGACCGGCACGGCTGCGGCGTACCGCATCACTTACTGCGACTACAGCTTCCTGCTGTCCTATCAACCGCTTACCAATCTGATCTTCAAGGTTGATTAGTTTATCTTTTTCACTTTGTTGCAACTTTGATACAGGGATGCCAGTCCACTTGGCTACTACCTCAGCAATATCTTGTGCGCGTACCTGCTGAGTCGTGTATCGAGATCCCTCCGGAAGGTCATTCAGCTTTTTTTCAGCTTCGGCAAGCTGCTTCTCTAGATCTTGTTTCTGACCATAGCGGATCTTTGCCACCGTCTCGAAGTCACTTTCACGCTCAGCCTTTTCTGCCTTCCGATCCAGATCTTCCAACTCAACCTTGATGGCATTGATGTTGTCCACAATGGTCTTCTCATTCTGCCAGGTGGCTCTGATAGAGTCATATTGCTGGCGAGCATTCGCTATCGACTCATTAATAATATCGAGCTTCTTGGTATCCTTTTCCCTTTTTATGGCCTCACGCTCTATCTCTAATTGCCTTACTCTGCGATCCAACTCGTCTATTTCTTCCGGTACAGAGTCAAGTTCCAAACGTATTTTAGCGGCGGCTTCATCTATGAGGTCAATGGCTTTATCGGGCAACTGACGATCGGCGATATATCGATGTGACAGCTCGGCGGCAGCGATGAGTGCCTCATCGAGAATCTCTATTTTATGAAATACCTCATATCTCTCCTGTAATCCCCGCAATATGGAGATGGTGTCTTCGACGCTGGGTTCATTGACTGTAACTACTTGAAAACGTCGGACCAAAGCGGCGTCTTTTTCAAAATATTTCTGATATTCATCAAGTGTAGTAGCACCGATGGCGTGTAGCTCACCCCTGGCCAGTGCCGGCTTTAGGATATTAGCTGCGTCCATGGCACCATTACCGCCACCGGCGCCAATGAGCGTGTGTATCTCATCAATAAAAAGTATGACCTGTCCATCGCTATCAGAGACTTCCTTGATTACTGCTTTCAGGCGCTCTTCGAACTCGCCTTTATATTTAGCGCCTGCTACGAGAGCAGAGAGATCTAGCGAGAAAATCTCTTTCGTCTTTAGATTCTCGGGCACATCACCCTTGACTATTCGCCAGGCAATACCCTCTACGATAGCAGTCTTACCGACTCCTGCTTCTCCCACAAGGATGGGATTATTTTTCTTCCGCCTACTGAGTATGTGGAGCACTCTTCTGATTTCATCGTCTCTGCCTATGATGGGGTCCAACTTGCCGGATTCGGCACGTTCATTGAGATTAATGGCGTATTTATTGAGTGAGTTATAATTACTATCACCACTCTGATCGGTCACTTTATTTCCCTTGCGCATAGACTGTATGGCGCTCTTTAGGTCTTGCTCAGTGATTCCGGCATCCTTGAGCAGCTTGGCAGTCTTATCCTGACCGGTGAGAATACCATACAAGATTAATTCCAGTGAGATAAACTCATCACCAAATTCTTTCATGGCTGCACGTGCGCGAGCCAATACACTATTGGCATCATTGGACAAGAACTGTTTGTCACCACCCTGAACCTTGGGTATATTGTTGATCAATTTCTCATTTTCAGTCTTTATGAGATTGATGTTAGCTGAAGTCTTATTGAGCAGAAACTCAAAGACATTGGGATCGACCTCCATCAGTCCCTTGAGGAGATGTGAGGAATCCACTGTCTGCTGGCTATTGTCTGCGGCAAGCTGCTGTGCCTTTACAATGGCATCCTGAGCTTTTATGGTAAAATTATCGAGCGTCATATCAATGTTTTTTAAGCAAACACTCAAAATCAAATCCATGTTTTAAAAAATGACATTCAGTCATCAATTGATAATAAAATTTCAGGAGGACATGAAATTATGTCATTGATAATCACTTCATTGTGCAGAAATGTCACATTTAGATTATATTCATATGAAGTTGATGGATATATAATAGATTGATAATAATTTTGGTACATTTGCACCGATTTTCCTACACCAAATACAGAATGCCAAAAGACGCTAATATCCGCTCGGTCCTCATCATAGGAAGCGGTCCCATCATCATAGGTCAGGCCTGCGAATTTGATTATGCAGGTACACAGGCTGCCCGTTCACTCAGGGAAGAAGGTATTGAAGTTACACTCATCAATTCCAACCCTGCCACGATAATGACTGATCCAGTCACAGCAGATAATATCTACCTTCTGCCGCTTACAGTGGAAAGCATCATACAGATACTGGAAGAACAAAACATTGACTCAGTACTCCCCACCATGGGCGGGCAGACTGCACTCAATCTCGCCATCGAAGCATCTAAACAGGGAGTGTGGGAAAAATATAATGTCAATCTGATCGGTGTCGATCTAGATGCGATAGAACTTACCGAGAACCGGGAAATGTTTAAGGCTCAGATGATAAAAATCGGAATGCAGGTAGCGCCTTCGTATATAGCCAATTCATTTCTGGAAGGTATGGAAGCTGCTCAGAAAATAGGATTTCCATTAGTTATCAGACCTTCTTACACTCTGGGTGGCACAGGAGGAGGCTTCGTGATGAAAGATGAAGACTTCGGCGAAGCACTCAGAAATGGACTATCAGCTAGCCCTACACATGAGGTTCTGGTAGAAAAAGCTGTGATAGGCTGGAAGGAATTTGAGCTGGAATTACTTCGCGATTCAAACGACAATGTCATCATCATATGTACGGTAGAGAATCTGGATCCTATGGGTATCCACACTGGTGATAGCATCACCGTGGCACCTGCGATGACACTGAGTGACACAGCTTATCAGCAAATGCGAAATGATGCCATCAAGATGATGCGTTCACTTGGCAATTTCACAGGTGGATGCAACGTGCAGTTCGCACTCAATCCGGATACCGAAGAACTAATAGCAGTAGAAATCAATCCACGTGTCTCCCGCTCCTCTGCGCTAGCCAGCAAGGCAACTGGATATCCAATAGCTAAAATCGCTGCAAAACTGGCAATCGGCTATAATCTCAATGAACTTCAAAATCAAATCACCGGTTCAACCTCTGCCCTATTCGAGCCTTCGCTCGATTATGTAATCGTAAAAATGCCGCGTTGGAACTTTGATAAATTCCCTGGCGCAGATCATCAACTGGGGTTACAGATGAAATCAGTAGGCGAAGTAATGGCCATAGGACGAAGCTTCAAAGAGGCTTTGCAAAAAGCCTGCCAATCACAAGAAAACAACCGTAGTGGGCTAGGTGCTGACGTCAAGGAGTGGATCCGTACTGAAGATATCATGGAGCGACTGGTCAATGTCAGTGACGACCGCATATATCGTCTGAAAGATGCAGTGCGGCTGGGAGTACCCGAGAAGACACTGAAGGCACTCACAGGAATCGACCTGTGGTACATCCGTCAACTTAAAGATATGTATCGGCTAGAAGAGCAGATAATGCGATTCAATCTGCCGGTAGATATACCTCGAGACTTATTCTACGAGGCAAAAAGAGCCGGATATTCGGACGCACAAATTGCATGGCTGCTAAGGGTCAATGAGATAGATGTGAGGAAGCGAAGATATGAGTTGGGCATCAAGAGAGTCTATAAGCAAGTAGATACTTGTGCAGCGGAGTTTGACGCACAGACTCCATATTTCTACTCTACATTTGATGAGGAAAATGAAAGCATTCCTTCTGATAAGAAAAAAGTTATCGTATTGGGTTCAGGCCCAAATCGTATCGGACAAGGTATAGAATTTGACTATTGCTGTGTACACGGACTGCTGGCCATCAAAGAAGCGGGTTACGAAGCCATCATGGTCAACTGCAATCCAGAGACAGTCTCCACAGATTTTGATATGGCAGATAAGCTATATTTCGAACCGATTTTCTGGGAACATCTAGCGGAGATCATAGAATTAGAGAAGCCGATCGGAGTCATCGTCCAGCTCGGAGGGCAGACCGCATTAAAGCTAGCCGAGACACTGCACCGTGAAGGCATTCCAATCATCGGGACTTCCTTTGAGAGTATGGATCTGGCTGAGGACAGGGGTTCTTTCTCAGACTTACTAAAAGAATTAAGTATACCCTATCCTGAATATGGGGCCGCACAAGATACTGATGAAGCACTCCAGATAGCCAATAGAGTGACATATCCTGTACTAGTGAGACCATCATATGTACTGGGTGGACAGCGCATGAAAATAGTGATTAATGATACGGAGCTCGAGAGGGCTGTCTTGAATATCTTCAAGCACATGCCTGACAATAAGGTGCTCATTGATCAATTCCTCGAAAGAGCTAAAGAAGCTGAGATTGATGCGATCTGCGACGGAGAAGACACACTTATCATGGGTATCATGGAACACATAGAGCCTGCCGGTATCCATTCCGGCGACAGTTTTGCAGTCTTACCTACTTACAGTCTATCAGATGAAGTACTTGAAAAAATGAAGGAGTACACTTATAAACTGGCTAAAGCACTCAACATAAAAGGACTGATCAATATACAATTTGCCATTAAGGATGAGCAGGTGTATGTAATCGAAGCTAATCCTAGAGCGAGCCGAACTACACCTTTCATATCAAAAGCATATAAAGTTCCTTATCTCAATATCGCCACTCGGATTATGCTTGGCGTGAATAAGCTCAAAGATTTTGAAGTAGTCAACCAATTAGAAGGATATGCAATTAAAGAGCCTGTGTTCTCATTTGACAAATTCCCTAAAGTAGACAAGCGACTGGGACCTGAGATGAAATCAACCGGAGAGGCAATCCGGTTTATAAAAGACTTAAAAGATCCATATTTCAGAGAAATGGTGCGCAACGCCTCCATGTTTTTATATCAATAGAAGAAAACACTTCAGGATTTTGAATAAAATAGCCATTTCACAGCAGGGATAAATTCACCACCCCACATCTTCTCACTATGTCCACCACTTGGATTGACAGATAGCTTAATTGCTATATCACCGGAAGTGTAACCCTTCGCTTCAAAAATATTCTTTAGTTTGGTAATATTAGGAAGCATGGATGTACTCTCTTTACCGCCAGCGTAGAGATAAATACGCATCGGAAAATAACTCTGAAACTGAATCGCATCCAGATAAACATTTTGAGTTACCCATAATGAGGGGCTAAAGATCATCAACTTACTAAACACTTCAGGGTAAATGAGTCCGGCATAAATACTGATGAGTCCGCCCATGGAGCTTCCTCCTATACCAGTATCACTTCTGGCAGACAGAGTCCGATAATGCAGATCTATATAGGGCTTTAATTCTCTCACTATAAACTTGAGATAGGCGCGACCTTCTGATTTACCTATACGGGGGCTCTGAACTGGTGTAAACTCGATGACTCGCTCTTCATCGCCATGATCTATCGCTACGATCATAAGATTGTTCATATTCGAAATAGCCATTTTTTTTAACTGTTCATCGATACCCCAAGTACCGAAAGGTGCTTCCTTGTCCCAGAGATTCTGGGCATCCTGGAGGTATAATACACTATATCGCTGATCAGAAGTGTGATAATTGTGAGGGAGTAAGACCCGAATACGTCTCCTTTTATGAAGTGACTGAATGGGGAAAAGGTCAGAAACAGTTTCAATCAATGGGCTAAAGTCGATATCCGTAAACTGGCCATCTTTCAGAAAACGGTCAATCTTGTCATTAACTCTAGCTTTTGGCAACAGCAATTCATGATTGCCTGTTTTAACTCCCGAAGCATCTATTTCCTCAGCATCCCAATTTCCCTTGGTGTATTTATAGTTTAATGGAAAATGAATCTCAGGTGTAAGCGGCAGAGTATATTGAAACTTTCCATTACCTACACGGGTCATTCGATAGTGGGGATCGTGCGTCTGCCATCCATTGAAATTGCCAGTCATAAACACCTCCCGACCATCGTCATCGGGAGTCGTCATGGTAAATGTTATTTTAGCAATATGTCTACGACCTGTGGTAGATGCCAAAGATGAAGTATTAGTTAAATTAAAAGAATTAGGAACGACTTGCTATGCACTCCAGAAACATGCTAGAGATTAAAGGCAGATTTTATTTCATCTAGATAATCCAGTCTCTCCCATGTAAACAGTTCGACTTCAATTTTCTTCTCATTTCTTTTGCCTTCATTAAAAGTCTTCGTTACTTTCTCGTAATCTCTTCCCATGTGCCCATAAGAAGCTGTTTCACTATATATAGGATTGCGCAGTTTCAGTCGCTGCTCGATAGCATAGGGCCGCATATCGAAGATTTCTTCAATCTTGAGTGCTATCTCACCATCGGTTAGACCTACTTTGGAAGTATTGTATGTATTTACATAAATGCCACATGGTTTTGCTACACCGATGGCATAAGAAACCTGAACAAGCATCTCGTCACATACGCCGGCTGCTACCATATTCTTAGCAATATGTCTCGTAGCATATGCTGCTGAGCGATCCACTTTAGAAGGATCTTTACCAGAGAAGGCACCTCCACCATGCGCGCCTTTGCCACCGTAAGTGTCAACGATTATTTTCCTGCCGGTAAGTCCTGTGTCTGCATGCGGCCCACCCAGTACAAATTTTCCGGTGGGATTGATGTGGTAAACTATGTTATCCTTGAAAAGATCTCTAGTCTCAGAGCTCAACTGAGCCTTAACTCGAGGTATCAAGATATTGATGATATCTTCTTTAATCTTCTTAAGTATGGTGTCATCATCCTCATGAAAAGGATCATGTTGGGTAGAGATCACAATAGTCTCAATTCGCATGGGCTTATTATTATCATCATATTCGATGGTCACCTGACTTTTTGCATCTGGACGCAAATAGGTTATTTCACTATTCTCTCTTCTTAAAGCAGCTAATTCCCGCAGTAAGAGATGGGCAAGATCCAGAGCCAGTGGCATATAATTCTTAGTTTCATTGCTGGCATAACCAAACATCATTCCCTGATCTCCTGCACCTTGATCTTCCGGTGCAGTTCTCTCTACACCCTGATTGATGTCCTGGGACTGTTCGTGAATGGCAGATAGAATACCACAAGAGTTAGCCTCAAACATGTATTCACTCTTAGTATAGCCAATCTTACGAATAACTTCACGTGCTATTTCCTGTACGTCCAGATAAGCATTGGTCTTCACCTCGCCTGCTATTACGACCTGACCAGTAGTAACCAGAGTTTCACAAGCCACCTTACTAGTGGGGTCATAAGCTAGAAAATAATCAATGAGTGCATCGGAAATCTGATCAGCTACTTTGTCCGGGTGGCCTTCAGATACTGATTCAGAAGTGAATAAATAAGGCATAGTTTTATTTTTAAGGCTGCAAAATTATAAAAATTCCAAGAGTGGACACTTATTATCCAATATTATTTAATTTAATATGTCCGTGTCTTAATACCTTATTACTCATAAAAGTTTAATTAGTTCAGTGTACAATCCTTCTTTTTAAAACCTCATCCATATTTTAAAAAAAAGGGCAGTATTGCACAAAAGGCTGAATTTCTCTCAAAAAAAAGTGTTTTTGGAGGGCTAAGTCCAGTAATAGAGAAAAGTCTAGTGGTATTAACAGACCACAGCAAATACATGTAGGAATTAAATTCTCTAGTTTTTTGCCGGCAATAAAATCTCGTAAGTTTTACCTTTGACAGGCAGATCCCTATCTATTAGCCAAGGGTTTAGGTAGCGTAACATCCTATAAGTAGTACCTTGATCTTTAGCAAAAGCGGCCAAATCCTGTATTGTAGAATCAACCTGAACCTTCCGAAGATCTTCAAAAGGCTGGTATTTCAAATTTTCATCCAATGAGAAACCAAATCCTTCCGGATTATTTAGTATTTCTTTAATCGCTAGAATTCTAAATATATACTTTGAAGTCTCAGGATTGAGATATAGGTCATAGAAGTTTGATACGTCCTGGGATTTCAATTCACGTCTGATCCGTCCATCGCCCCCATTATAAGCGGCGGCTGCAAGTGTCCAGCTTCCGAGAATATTGTACAAGCTTTGGATGTGAGCGCAAGCGGCGTAAGTAGATTTTTCTACATTAAATCTTTCATCTACTTTATCGTTTACTTCCAGGCCCAACTGACGAGCTGTGGGTGCCATAAATTGCCAAAATCCCTTTGCTCCTGCAGGTGAGACAGCATTTGAAAAATTGCTCTCTACCGGTACTAAGTATTTGAAATCATCGGGAATACGCTGATTCTTTAAAATTCTCTCAATGAGGGGAAGATATCGGCCGGCCAATTTAAGATTCATGAGTATAGTTCCATGCAAATAAGCATTCATTACCAGTTCTTTATCCAGGCGATCCAATACATCCGGATTGGAGCGCGGAATTTCTTCACCGGCGAAGGAAAATGGCCGGTTGAGGTCAGGAGCTTTGATGAGCTGAGGCAGTGCTGCCATTTTATAAGCTTGATGGATGTTCAGTGCTGCAAGAGATAATACTGCGAACACCAGTAGTCCTAATAAACTTTTCATTTTTTACCTTTGATTTTATGATCAATATCCTCAACAGCTTGTTCAATATCCTCTTCGTCGAACCATTGGGTAAGTTTGTGTTTTGCCTTATCTCTTACTTCTTTGTTGATATACATACTGACCGCAGTTAGTCCGACCAGCAATACACCCAAATCATCGGTAAACCCGAGGATCGGCGTAAGATCCGGGATAAAATCAATAGGTGAGAGAAAATACGCAATACTGCCTAAAATACTAGCTTTAGCCCACTTTGGGGTTTCACTTCTCTTATAAGAATAATACATTAACAAGACTATATACACTACTTTGGAACCCGCCTGAAGGGCATACCTTGAAAGTTTATTACGAAGTTTACGCTTACTTATTTCACTCATTCATTATGATTTGTAGTGAAAACAAGGTTTGAGGCAAAATAAATCCCAATGTTCAAATCCATTTTTTGACTTTAAATATGATAAATGCAATCAGCGCTATGAGAATCATAATGATCCACACACCATAATAACCGTAGGGAGAAGATAACTCCGGCATATATTTAAAGTTCATCCCATATACACCCACTATAAAAGTGAGTGGAATAAATATAGCTGTGATCACTGTCAGTGTCTTAATGACGATATTGGTTTTGTAATTTATCTCCGAATGAAAAAGATCAGTCAGATTATACAAATTATCCTTGAGTACCTCTACCGAATGTGTCAATTGCTGTGCATGATCATACAAGTCGGTCAAATAAATTCTAAGATCTTTATGAACTGCCGGCGAAATACTCATCTTAAACTTTAGCACAACTTCTCTTATTGGCAGAACGTCTCTTGAGAATAAAGTACAATCTCTCCTATAATGATAAATTCGCTTTTTTAAAACTGTATTAGGATTACGTTCTATTTGAAATTCAAAATTATCTATCTTTTCATTTAGATGATGTACTACTTCCAGGTATTTGTCCACTGCCAGATCTAATAAACAATATGCTATGTAATCTGGATGCCGCTGTGCATATCGCTGTGCATTATTCCACATCCGCTCCTTGACCAATAAGAATGTGTCACTATTCATTTCCTGAAAACTGAGAATAATCTTTTCATTAAAAAAAATAGTTATCTGCTCCTTTTCTATTTTTTGATTTGAAGTATTGTAACTCATAAATGGAATTGAGATGAAACAATTGCCTTCAAGATCATCGAACTTCGCTATCTGGTGCACATTTAAAATATCTTCCATCCACATCCAATGAATGCCAAATTTATTGCCTAGATTTTCAATAAGTGAAATATTGGAAAGTCCTCTGACATCCACCCAAGTATAATTCTCTCCTGTCGGTATTTTATCGATTTCATCATACTGGACAAAACCAGTGACTATCTCATGAGCATGGACAGAGAGATGCTGCACTATAGGTAATTGTGAATCTATCTTTCCGGTATACACTAACGAGCCCGGAGGCAGACCGGCTTTTTTAATTGCATTTTTTACTTCCGGCTCCGTTGTATTAATAGGCAGATTGGTTTCTTTCATTCTGTCATATTTGAGGGAGTGAATTTGCTATATATAACATCTGGGAATACCACTCCCATATCCTCGGTGTGATTCAGTATTTGCAAGTTCAGATCATTGATGATATTCGTAGTTGCGCCGGCTGATTCACCACTCACAGTTATTTTGACTGTAGCACTTGTCTCAGTAAGTTTAGTTACATAAATAGGAATTTGAAAATC
>Ga0073900_10001602_pt1 | contig 12452 bp, 11 predicted proteins | sample KloWWTmetKNB5Kit_FD_66666 | JGI IMG/M metagenome (GOLD analysis project Ga0073900, IMG submission 66666) | Active sludge microbial communities from Klosterneuburg, Austria, studying microevolution and ecology of nitrifiers - Klosterneuburg... | ecosystem: Engineered > WWTP > Aerobic digester >...
CAGGCTGCTCAGATGTATCTTGCTGTGTATCTCCGTATCGATCCCATAGATTTAACAAATTTCTAAAATTTGTCAAATCTCCCGTTGTCAAGCTTCCTTTGGGATCCACATCGATCTTCATCCTATGTAACCAAGGCAAGACATAATCCTTGCAGAAGCTTTGGTTTATGATGTTGAAATCATCTACCGCTTTTGCCAACAGTTGTTCCTTATCCAGGACCCTGACGAACAAATGAAAATGATTATCTAGCAAACAATAAGCAAAAGTGTCAAAATAACCATTCATTTTCTGGCCGTATTTGCTCAGGAAATACCTGAAATTCTCTTGATTGTAAAAAATAGCAGCTTTATTGATACCACGATTGTATATATGGTAGTGTCTCATAGGTAATAAAGGGATCGTCATATCATCTTTTGCCGCCATCTTTCTTTAATTTTTCATAAAAATAATCTAATCTATAAAATTCTAAATCCATTTTTGGATTTAAAGTATTAACAATAACAAAACTCATAATAACTGCATCGCTTACACACAGTCTTATGGATCACAGCGTGTATTTCTTCTCGATTTATTATATCTAAAATCTCTATTTCCCATCGCTGTATATCGACTATATCCTGATCCGTGAGTTCCACCTGAGCCGTGTGGCGAAGGCTAGGATACTCGAGTATGCCAGTAGCTCCTTCGATACCATGTTGCTTTAGTTTGTATAGATAATATTTTACTTGCGCCTCGTGTGCAACTTCCATTTTGTCACTCTTTTTGATCTCATGTACCACCTTATTTCTTGCATCATAATAATCAATTTTGATACCTTCGAGCTCTAGTTCTGTGTATTTGGCAGCGCGGTCCGTGTAGGTATTTTCGCCAATGAGTTTTCCTTCAGTGACGGTGTCGGAGGTGTGTTCCATATTCAGGCCATGGGCAAATAGCCATAGCTTGCGATGGCAAATGTGGTAATAATTGATGTGAGTAGCGGTGATGGACATTGTAAAACAATAATTATTCTATATAATAGGAGTCATATATTTCCTCCATCATTTCGGAAAATCCATACCCACAGGGCTTAGCATAGGTCACGCATCGCTTAGCTTGGTCCTTAAAATGTGCCAATAATCCATGCTTTGAAATGAATTTAAGAGCCGCTTCAAAGTTATTTTCAGCACTGGTATAGTATTGTTCGGCCATATCACCGAATTCATTGGTATATCTAGATGCCAATTCTGGAAGATACAGCATCAATTCACCTAAATATATTGGATCAGGTTTTAAGTCAGCAAAGTCTTTTATGGCCTTCTTTGCCACTGAATATTTAAGACTAGCATTCATTGGGTTTCTTGGATAAAACTCTTTTTCAATTATCTTTTTGTACTTCTCAATGACGTCAGCGCCTACATCAGGATTGAGGAAATGGTCGATGTACTCTTTGATAGATTTTGAATTGGAATACATTTCAAGCACAAACTCTGTCATCTGATCGTGATCGAGTGATTTTAGGAATTTTTGTAAGGTTTGTTTTGACATGAGGGAGAATGGTTTAAAGTTGTTCGTCTAAAGTATTAATACCGGTTAATTGTAAACCTATATCGAAAGTATAACTATTGATAGCAACAAATATTGTTATTTCATCATCATTAGCAATTTTTAGTTTTTTAAGTCTAATAGATTTGTTTTCTATTCCTTTCCGAACAAGATAAGATGGTATGTCAATTGCCTTTTCTAGTTTGAATTCTTGAAAATCTTGCCAAAAATAAAAATGGTCTTCCTCAGGAAATTCAATAAATACAGTTTCATTACCTGCAATATCCCTTGATTTCCATTCTTGACTTTCCGTATCATCTTCTTTAGTTTGTTCAGCAGGCAAAATGATCCAACTTGAAACAAATTTCTTTTTTAAGAGAATTGCATTTGCTATAGTTTTGGTTTTGAAGTTTTGAAAAGTTGGATATACTCTATTAATGAAATTTACAAAATCTGCTGCTGAGTAACCTTTACACTCTAACAATTCTATTGTTCTTAGGAGAGCTTGATTAGATTCCCATCCTTGACGCATAATGAAATTCCCATATGGCGCTGGGTAAAGTGTAGAGTTTTTTTGAGGAATTAACACATGCATTTCTCCAATTTTGTTATTATTGAAACGACATAATCGACCAGCTCGTTGTACTAATCTATCTACTGGACAAATCTCTGAAATCATAAAATCAGAGCTTATATTTACACTCATTTCTCCTATCTGAGTTAAAATAACTATGCCTTCTGCCATACCTTTTTCCCAAGCATCTTTCCCTATTGCATTTAATAAAGTTATCTCTTTTAAACCTTTGTCCGGTTCTGTAAACCGGCTATGATACAATATTGGGTTTATTCCTTTTTTTACAAACCAGTTGTAAAAGTTCATTGCACTAGCGACTGTATTTACATAGATTATAGCAACTTTGTTCTCAATACATTGCTTTAGCAAATTTTCAACTTCACTTAAATCGCTATATTTTTCAATAGATTGAATACAACATCTTATCCTGTCATTATCCGAAACATCCTCTTTAATATCTTTTACTTGATACCCAGTAGTTTTATACATTTCTATTGCGGATTTAGGTAGGGAAGCGCTCATTATCATAACTGGAACTTTTAATATATTTAAGGCTTCTAATAAAACTAAAATGTTGGCTTGGGTAAATTCGTCATAAAAATCAGCTTCGTCAATTACCACACAGCTGTTAGCCAAATTGAAGGTAATAGTATGATGATCTTCTCTTGTTAAAGTTAAAGCCATAAGTAAATGGTCTATCGTGCAAACTGCGACTGGGGCCAGTAGTTGTCTAGCTAATTCATGTTCTTTTCTTGCAATGTTTTTATCAATTTTTCCAATTTTGATGTTTTTATGAAATTTACTAAACCAAGCACTTGAATGATATAACCCAGTAGAAGATAAACTTTCGGCTACATTTATAGACAATGCATTAGAAGTGAACCTAGTCGGCATTGCTAAAATCAAACGCTCAGCTTTTTTATTTTTGATTTGCTCGGCTGCCCATATTAGACAAGCATCGGTTTTGCCTGCACCCGTAGGCGCACGCAAAAGCAGAAGTTCTTCATTCGCAAATTCTTTAGCGATTTGCTGGACATTTCTTAGGTTTTTATGAGGAAACTCATATGTAAATTTTTGAAAATCAACAGGAATGTCATTTGCTTCTCTTGCGCTCGCCCGTCTATCAGCCATTTGTAGGTAAGCTCTTACTCCTGCAAATTCATAGTGTTTCAAAATTGCTTCTTTAAAGGCATGATGCCCTATGCGAAAACAAGCGTTTATATTGATAAGATCATTCCAAATCAATTCACTTTCTTCGCCAGATTTTTTATCTGTCCAACGATTCTCATGTTTTCTACTCAACTTTGAATGATGTGCTGCAATTGCAACCTTTACGGGGTCAGAAAAATTGCTGTTCCTGTACATGACTAAAGAAAAAATCTCATGTCTAACGCCAGTTGTCATTAGATTTTTACCTGCTAATTTTTTGTTTAACTTTTCAAAAGCATGATAATCACCTTGATTTTCTTTTTGCCAGCTTAAAAATGTATTGAAATCATCTTGACACGCCTTTTGCCAAACAGAATGTTTTTTCCCTTCATCATGATACCTAATTGCTCCTTTTAATCGCTTTGAAAGGTCTTTTTGAAGCAAATTTAAATATTTCTCAAAGGAAAAGGGGAATGAGAAAATGATATACTCACCTTCGGCAAGCACATTATTAGTGTGTTGCCAAAGGGTAATTCCGGAAGGTTTGCCTAATTCTGATTTATCCATTTTAGTAAACATTAGGCAGGAAAGGTTTCAGCAAAAGTCTGAGCTGTTGTATCTGGCGGGCAAGGATTATATAATGCATTATTTGACAAATAATCTAATGCTTTCGAATAGGCCCAAGTTACATTTCCAACTCCACCTTCTTTTGGTTCACTATTTCCAATTACATCATTTCCATAAAAATATGAATTTTCTCCATTTCTTTCTTTTAGTTCTGCCAAAATATTTGCTTTTTCAATTTCATCAGCAACAAAAAAACGCGATGCTTTTCGACTCATTTTTGAGTCAAAAACTATCAATACTTGTTGTGGTTCGCCGCTTATAGCGTTCCGTGCTTGATTCGCATAATCATTCATCATTCTTGTTGCTTCAATAAATAACTTTACTCGGCGCTTTCTTTCATCATTAGTTGTATGTTGGATGTATTCAGAATTTATATGAAAATTATTTTCGTATCTGAATACTTTTGAAACGCCAACGGCTGCTATGTCTAATGAAAAATTCATGTGCATTATATCTCCTTGACTAAATTCCCTTGTTGCAACTGCATTATTTCTATCTAATGTACTCAAGCGCAACATCAAGTCACGCCCAATTTCACTTTCTTTTAAAGCAATTGCGGGTGTTACACTCAAAGGTGCAGTTCTACGCCCAGAATAATCTCCAGCTGAAGGGTGCATAAATCCACCCAAATCTGCTCTAATATCTGTTTCAATAGTGTTTCCAATACCATCCCCATTTGAGATGAAAGTATTTCCTTTATTGGCATCGTCTTCATTCAATCTTTCCATAGCAATAAACAATACATGACGCTGCATTTGCCCCGAAACATATACTTTTCCGTCTGGTCTTCTCTTGATAGATGAAGCATTTCCCAATAATTTTTCTCCACCATTTGCGATATGATTTTCCATTGGTGCAAGTAATGTGATTAATAAACTTTTGATTTGCATAATTTTATGTTATTTAATTTTATAAATTATTTTCTTAAAAACGGTTATTCTTGTGCTTCAGATAAATCTTCATCGATTTCTTGATTTTCAATTACTTCTTCATTTGGAACAGAGTTTCTTGGCTCAAATTTATTTTTTACTCTTGAAAAAGCGATAAGTAAATGTTTGGCTGTATCTAAAGAAATTTCGCCTGTTGCAGCTTTAGTCATAAATATTTCTGCTTCGGCAGGAGCATCTAGACCTGAAGCTCTTCCTGCTCTAGTTATAGCTTGGAAAATTAATGCATCGCCAGACCTTGCAGAGAAAATCGAGCTTTCAATTTCAATCAAAGCCTTTGCTTTTTGCTCTCTTATTTTCTCGAAATTGTTACCTTCAACATTTGACTTTGCAACTTTGTAAGCAGCTAAATTTAGCCATTTACCTAATTCTATCGCTGATTTTACAACAGCAAGTTCTATTTTTTCTACATTCATAAAATAATTTTTTAATAAAATTTCAAATTTATATGGATATTCTGCCCTAAAAGCTAAAAAGTCTTTGAAAGCAGGTCGACTAAATAATTGTAAAAATCTTGAAGCAAATAAATCGAATTTTTGGTATTCTAATCTTGTATTAAAATTCCTAAAACCTTGATTATAAAGCACGATATAAAAAATACTATCAATAACTGAACTCAATTTATTATCCTTCGCCATATCAATCACAAAATGATTAAAAGTAAAAGTTTCAAAAGTCTTTGTTCCTATCATATATATAGGTCTTTCTTTTAGACTTTCTAAGACGCTATTTGCCCAATTAATTTTTCCTGCATCATTTGCCCAGCTTCCAATTGCTCCTAGTAATCCTATCGCACCCAATGAACTACTACGTGGTGCGTTAGGAAAGTTACCGTCAAATAATCTTGGACGATTTGGCTTTTTATCTTTTTGATTGATATTACCAATAAATAAACCTTCTGTTGAAGAAATTCTAATTTGCTCAAAAAGCAAAATAAAATCAATCAGTTTATCTATTTCTAAATCAGGTATAATTGCAACATTTTCCCATTCAGGTTTTTCTTTCTTTATTACTTTAAAAGCCATGCATGGTTTATGAATAGTGGAAGTGCTCACAGCACAATATATTGCTGTCTTCATATCCGTTCTTGGTTTGCCACGACCAATAGCTGATTTTCCAAAACTAGAGAATTCGGCAGATAATGGTGCAATTGCTCTTGTAATATCAATATTTTTATCCAAATCAGTATCATTCTCTAATTCTGTTTTTATGTTTTGTAAAACGCTAAAAACTTGCCCTGCACCTTTATCACTAGCTAGAATCGACGGTGAAAGATAAATTCCATTTTTGGGATTTCCTTTTTCAGTATTAGAATATTGGAATTTTATTGAAGCTTGACTGAAGTTTTCATTTATAGGTTTTACCCTGAAATGATTCAATGCATTTTCAATTGCTTGTAAGAGGTTTGTTCTTGAAATTTCAACTTCAGAATTCAAATTATTATTGGCCAAAATTGTCGCTAAACCATAATTTATAAAGGGGTGTGGCTTCATATTTCTTCTAACTTTAGTTCAACCCAACCTTCACTATTTCCTAAGAAAGCGGTTGAATTATTTGTTAATGAATGTTGTAAAACATTGTATAAATCAGCACACATCGACAAGCCAATTTGTATATTACCATCATAATCAATGTACTCCCTTAAAGTAGGAGATGTGTAAAACATTGGAAATTTTGTTTTATTTTCTTTTAGAAATTTTTCAATACCTTTATTATCTACATCACGAGGTTTTTCTTTCAATAACTCATAATCTAAATTAGGAGTTCCATTAGCATGAACATATGCGTCTAATCTACTAAATGCGCGCTTCCATAAATCATTATATTGAATTGAACTAAATTTTACTACTAAACCAGTTTCAAAATAATCATAAACTAAAGGTTGATAACCTGAGTTAGCATCATTACTATGATACTCCATTTTCTTAAAGACTTTTTTAAACACTTCTCTTCTCTTCTTATGAATAGCTATTCGATCAATTTTATCAAAATGCCATCCTATTATATTTTCAAATAATCCACAAAGTTTGAGTTTGTCAGGAACTTCTTGAGTTTTATAATATGAACCCGGAATATCGGCCACCATTGATAATGGAGCAAGAGGTTGTATCGTTAACTTTGATTTTATCGTTAACTTTGGTTCATTGAAAATAAATGATAAATCTATTTTATTTGTCATAAATATATATTTGATAAAAATGAAAAAGATTAAATTGTATGGTTACCATTTTACACTTCATAAGGTCAAATTCTTGAAGAGCAATACGGTATTCTTCACTCAGATTCTTTGTAAAATTTACTATCTCCTTTATCATCCTACTATCTTTTAAAGGTTAATCATATCTCTCAACTCTTCATTTACCTCATCCACATCAAATTCATGCACATCATAGACATCTCCCTTCTCCATACCGAGCCAGGGTAAGAGTTCTTTATATTCTGGATCCTTTGGGTTGGTCAATACTTCGAGCATGTATTCATATCCAAATATACCGCCACAGTCTTCAGGTGGGCATTTGCCTTTACCTTTCGTTACGTATGGGCGATCTACTTTTAGCGGTGTTATCTTCATGAGTGTGATACTGTGTGTCCAGTCATCACCAAAATCATATATATAGGTGATTTTATCTTGTTCGGCTTGGAAGTAGTCAGTCAGCTTTACTTTGAAGGAGTCAAACATGTGTCTATGTCCATTTTTCAAAGTACTGACGGGGGCAAATTCCAAATTTCCTTCAGGTGTATCCATCTGGATGTTTGGATAAGAACCATAGCCTGTTGGCGAAAATTGATACAAGTGGTAGTTAAGCCATCCCATACTTATTTGGATGATTTCATGAAACTGATGGAAAGTAATATCGTCATTTACTACTACTACTCTATATACAGGCGGTTTTTTGACGCCTTTGAGTTGGATTTTAAATTGGTATGCCATAGGTGGGTGTATTTTTATACTTTGTTTTGATTATTTAAATATATTTTAACTACTTGCTTTTCAGATTATTATCTTTATTATTCATCCATCTTTTCCACCCAGCCCATACCTACACTGCACTCTTCACCAGCACCAGCATAGTATAACGTCTTGTGTATTTCGGCAGGTGCATTCAGCTCAAAATCAAATTTATACCCTTTCATTTTTATCTCGTTGTTGTCCTTTGGAACGGTCACCATTTGAGACTTTACAGGGTCAAATACTTGCATGCCGATGACATATTCTTGTGTTGGCTCGCCCTTGTAGAGTAAGGATGATCGGTGTTTATTGACTAGGTTTTGGACGAATAGGAAGTCATAATCTTCGTGTTCAGGGCCTTTATATTGAGGATGATCTTGGCCTTCTTCACCGACTGATATTCTAGCACCAGTTACGATTTTATATGTGCTTGCCCCATCATAAAATGTTGGTTCTGGGAGTATTTCTATATTTCTGGTGGTGATGGGTACTGAGATGCCACCTTTGAAATAAAAAGTATGTGTCTGATCTTGAAACAATCCTGACACAAAGGCGGTAAGCACATCGGGGAGCAAAAATGAGACATCAATGGATGAAGTTGAAGAGCGAAATCTCAAACCTTCATCTTTTATCTTGTCATAAGGATAACTGGTCCAAGGGCCGAAAGAAAAAAGTTTGAATGACCTACCTTCGTATGTATATCCATGGTCATGGAGCATGGTAGCCATGGCCTCATCTGCATTTGATAAGGTATGGTATATCCATTGCTGTATAGCGTACTGGTAGTCCCACGGGATGATGATACCTGCTCTATGTTCCATTATTATTCTTAATCTCATTTTTTATCTTTTATTTCTGTTATTGGTGCAAAGTAAAAGTAGGGTAGTCTCTATTTTGGAGAATCCATTTATTTATTTTCAAATAATTGTCATCTCAGCTATCTTTTTTCTTAGGTATCCTTTAAATCCATCGTCGCCCACAACTTTTATCTCTGTCAACATTCCAAGGACAAATCTTCCTACGCCCTCATATCCACATACTTTTGAGCGAAGTTGGTAAGGGAATTTTTCATCTATATTGTTTGTGATGTCTTGTCCAATTAAAGTGAATTCTTCGGTTAGTATAGCTGCAGCTCTTTTGGATAACAACAAATTTACATCAAATGACATATTGCCAGCAAATCCAAAAGCGTCAACCATTGGTAAATTTTCAGGAATTATTTTGCGCTTCACATCATTTGCCGCTTGTATGTCTTTCATTCTTGATACTTTATATATTTGTACTTGACCTTTTTCCAAATCAAATGCTGTAAAGTTCATTTTCATTTCATCAAAATATATCGGCAGTACATGTCTATTTCTCTTTTTGGATCCTGGTGTCGTTGATTGATAGTCAATTAATAGAACTGCCATTTTTTGGGTTATGGCTTCCAGTAGAATTCTGATAATATGCAATTGTCTGATGATTTTATAATTTACTAAATCAGGATAGATGTTTGTTTTTAGCTTTTGTGTGATATTCGTAACTGTATTTGTACTTAATCCTGCTTCTTTGATAAGTCCGATTATCAGTTTTTTCTCTGTGTCATCAAGATGATATTCGATTTGTCGATGGTGTTTCAATTGGTACCTGTGACTATGATCTTTGTCTGTTTCATAGCCAAGTGATTCTAAAGTATGTAAATCTTTATATATAGTTTTGGGGCTTACGTCTATCACTTGCGCCAATTTTTCTACGTTTTTTGGTGGGAACTCACTTAAATTTTGAAGTAGTTTGAATATTCTGATAATTTTTAGTGGTGCTTCAGTTTTCATTAAATTTGATTTTTACGGTAATTTTACATCTAAAGTTTGATCTTCTGCAAAAATAAATAATATTTCGTTAATCCCAAAGATCACCTTACATAATATTATTTGTAATAAACTTCCTGTCCTAGATTCTTTTTTGCTTATATCCCAGCGTATCCCAACATAAATCCCCTAAATCTTTCGGAAACTACCCATGAACAAAGTTGGTCGATGAAGCTGCAAGTCTTAAGATCAGCAGGCTGATCAGATGTATCTTGCCGTGTATCTCCGTATCGATCCCATAGATTTAACAAATTTCTAAAATTTGTCAAATCTCCTCCTGCGAATCTCCTCCTGCGATTCACGAGCTACAACTCAACATCGAACAACCAACCTTATTTAACGCCCATTCAGGTCGTTTGGATGCCCATTTTGACATATGATTTTGCTCTGCATAAGGTTGCGTTAGCAATTGATACAATTCGTCAATAACGCTGTAATCTCCTTTGTCGGCAGCATCGATTGCGATCTGTGCCATGAAGTTTCTCAATACGTATTTTGGATTCGTAGCGTTCATTGTCTCTGTACGATTTTGCAGGTTTTGATTGATGATAATTTGCCCATAATCAGCAAGCCAATTGGACCATAATCCTAGATATTGATCAAAATTTGTAGCATAGCTGTATTCACTTAAAGTTTCTAAAATTTCAAAGTTATTTTTACCATTGAATTGGGCTAAGTTTCTGAAAAACAAGGTCATATCCATTTCGCTTTTTGAAAGCAAATGTTCGAAATCTGATAGATTATTTTGTAAAAACTGACCATCATCTTTCAAGCCAAGTTTTTTGAGCATCATTTTGTAATGCCCCGTTTCGTACTGATCACGTAGCCTTCCGAGGATATTTTCTAATGGTTCTGCTTCATTGATGATAGGGTAGATGGCATTTGCCAATTGATATAAATTCCAAATTGCAATATTCGCTTGATTACCAAATCGATATCTTTTGTCCCGCGCATCGGTGGTATTTGGTGTCCAATCGGGATTGTAGTCTTCTATCCAACCATAAGGGCCGTAATCTATGGTCAGACCTAGGATAGACATATTATCAGTATTCATTACACCATGCACAAATCCTACACGTTCCCATTCGACGATCAAATTGATGGTACGATCTGCGACTTCACTGATGAGTTGGATATAACTTTCTTTATTGGGTACACCCAAATGTGGAAAAAAGTTCGTGATTGTATATTCAACCAATTGCTGTAGTATGTCAATGTCGCCATTTGCTGCCAATATCTGAAAATTTCCAAATCGGATAAAACTAGGTGCTACTCGACACACTATAGCCCCTTTTTCATTTTGGGCATTGCCATTGTACATTACATCTCTCAATACTTGATCTCCAGTAGATACAAGGCACAATGCTCTAGTCGTAGGTACACCAAGATGATACATAGCTTCAGAACATAGATATTCCCTCACCGAAGATCGTAAAACAGCCAGACCATCTGCATGTCTCGAATAAGGTGTCAATCCGGCACCTTTGAGTTGCAATGTCCATGGTTTGCCATTATGTACAGTTTCAAAAAGATTGATTGCTCTTCCATCTCCTAATTGCCCTGCCCAATGCCCAAATTGATGACCACCATAACACATAGCATATGGTTTCGAATTTGGATAAATCTCATTTCCCGAAAAGACATCTAGAAACTGCGTGCTTTCTACATCGACTGGATCAATCCCTACATTTTCGGCAACATCCGGCGCAAAGTGTAGTAAGGCCGGCATAGTACAAGGTGTTGGATTTACAAATGAAAAACATGCACCTTTTACTTGTCTCACGTAATTGTCTGAGATCTCATCAGCAGGTAATGATTCTGTAAAAGCATTGTTGATGTGTAATTGCATGAGCCATTTTTGGTGCCAAATACAGTTGCAACAGATACACTTGAAAAATAGTTGTAACTTTTATAAAAACTACGAATTATCATTCTCCATTCAGCGTCAGCTGTATTCCCGTTAATACAGTGAGCATTGCATTTGTTGCCAAAGATATCATTTTTATTTCTGTTGGTACATCCACCAAAGGTTGGTATGGTGAATTATTGGGAATATAAACCGTCGAATTTATCTGTGGCAATTTAGTCTTATCCCAATTACATACATCAGACCATAGATTGCTGGAGCTACCAGTCCATTGAGAGGTGGATCGACATGCTGCTAGTGGCAGATTATCGAGTAATGCTTGGTACTTTTTAGCTGTTGTCATATAAGGTGGTTGGATATCAATATCTGGAATCACGCCCCAAGAGCCATACACACTTTCTTGTACTGAAGCCAGACTAAAATTGGTTGCCAATTCGCAGCCCCAACTTCTGATGGTGTCGTGGATCATGTCATACATATTGTACATGAGCTGACTGTTTTGAGCGTCCCACATTGCTTGTTGGTATGGATATGGGATGCCAAAAGAATTTCCTACAAAATGCTGGCCACCTTCATACGTGATGATTTTTTTACCAAATAACTTGATGAGCCTATAATCTTGTTTTACCAATGGTTTGAAGGCATTAAAGCTATTGGCGGCATTGGTCATAATATCTGTCACAGTAGCTGCACTGCCAAGTATGTCCAACCGTGGCGTTCCTGTCGCACCATGATCTAAACCGAAATAATGGGTTGGCGAGCCATAATCCCATTCATCCTGAGGTAGTTGTGACAAGATTTCTTCATTCAATCCATTAAAACTCGCTTGTAGTCCAAGTACTCTTTTCACGCGACATCGTTCGTCATCGAATACATTGTGCCAAATTCGAAAGGTTTTTCCAGCTTTTTCGGCCATCGCTCTTCCATAACTCAAGTTTAGCGGACGATTGTTGTTATTATAATGTG
>Ga0073900_10001604_pt1 | contig 12449 bp, 10 predicted proteins | sample KloWWTmetKNB5Kit_FD_66666 | JGI IMG/M metagenome (GOLD analysis project Ga0073900, IMG submission 66666) | Active sludge microbial communities from Klosterneuburg, Austria, studying microevolution and ecology of nitrifiers - Klosterneuburg... | ecosystem: Engineered > WWTP > Aerobic digester >...
CATGAACAACCCGCAGCGCAGTATCACTGCACAGACCCTGGCCGATTTTGCCGATGCCTGGAATCGCCACGACCTCGAGGCGCTAATGGGCTTCATGCACGACGAGTGCGTGTTCCACGCAGTGGCCGGTCCCGATGTGCTGGGCCGAACCTTCAGCGGTCGCACCGAAGTTGCCGACGGGTTCAAGGCCGCCTGGACCAACATCCCCGATGCCGCCTGGCTGGACGGTGTTCACTTTGTGGCCGGCGATCGCGGTGTATCGGAATGCACCTTCAAGGGCACGCAGGCCGACGGATCTCGCATCGAAGCCCGGATGGTGGACGTCTTCACCTTCAAAGACGGAAAGATCCTGGTGAAGAACGCATTCCGCAAGAACCGCCCACCGCTGGCTGCCGCTTGAGCAGCCGACGCTTTCCCGGTAAAACCACATTGGCCGACCGGGAGCGCAGATTTTTTGATTCCGTTAACTCAAAAGACCGATCATCAAGTTGGCAGATTTTTTTCCTTTCCTAACCACCCCTGGAGACAATGATGAAATTCAAAACCACCCCCCTGGTATCGCTGCTTGCAGCCTCTTCCTTCTTCCTTGGCGGCAGCGCCTGGGCCACCACCTTCAAGGTCGCCGTGGGCGACGCCCAGGGCAGCGCCCAATGGGAGATGGCGTCCAAGTTCAAGTCCGCCTTTGAAGCCAAGACCGGTGGCAAACACAAAGCCGAATTGTTCCCCAACGAACAGCTCGGCGGCGAGGAGACCACGGTCAACAGCGCCTCCATGGGCACCCTGGACTTCTCGGTTCTGGCCGTCAACAACATCACGCCGTTCTCCCCCTCGGTGGGCGTGCTCACATTGCCCTACGTGATCCTGAGCGCCGAAGAAGCCAAGAAGCTGGTGACCGGCGACGTGGGCAAAGAGCTCACCGCCAACACCGTGCGCGACGCGGGTGTTCGCATCGTCGGTTGGACCTTCACCGGCTTTCGCGTGCTGACCAACTCCAAGAAGCCGGTCAAGACGCTGGCCGACCTCCAGGGCCTCAAGATCCGCGTGCCCAAGAACGAAATCATGATCTCGTCGTACCAGGCTTGGGGCATCAACCCCACTCCCATGGCTTGGGGTGAGACCTTCACCGCGTTGCAGCAGCGCGTGGTCGATGGCCAGGACAACCCCTACATCACCGTGAGCTCGATGAAGTTCAATGAGGTGCAGAAGTACATCACCAACATCCGCTACGTGTTCTCCCTCGAACCCATCATCGTGGGCGAAGGCACCTTCAAGAAGCAGCCTGCCGATGTGCAGAAAGCCATTCTGGACGCCGGTGCCGAAGCCACCGAACACAGCTACAAGTGGCTGCTTGAAACCGAAGGTCGTATCAAGAAGGAACTGACTGCCAAGGGCATGGTGATCACCGACCCGGCCGATGGCGAGAAGGAGTGGATCTCCAAAGCCACCACCACGGTGTGGCCCAAGTACTACACCAGCATCGGCGGCAAGGACAAGCTCGACAAAGTCCTGAAGGCTCTGGGCCGCTGATCGGCTGACAGGGGCGGCCACGCGATGTGGGCGCCCCTTTTTTTCTTCCCCAGCGGGCTTGAGACACCGCCCTTTCTCTGCGCCTCGTGCGCCCCTTTTTGAGGTAATCGCCATGACGTCCCTGCGCAAATCGCTGACCTGGTTGAACGACATTGAGACGCTGGTGTGCGAATGGTTGCTCGCTCTGTTCGTCGTGCTGCTGTTCGCTCAAATCGTCGCGCGCCAACTGTTCAGCTACTCCATCGCCTGGTCGGAAGAACTCTCCACCTACATGTTTGTCTGGTTCGCCTACCTCGGTGCGGTGGTGGCGGCCAAGATGTCGGCGCACAACCGCGTCACGGTGCACATGCAGTTCATGCCAAAGTGGATGGCCAAAACGCTGATGACAGTGGCCGACCTGCTCTGGGTGGCTTTCAACCTGTATTTCGTCTGGCTCAGCTACGACTTCGTGTTCAACCGCATGAACCTGTTCTGGAAATCGCAGACCTTGGGCGTGCCGATGAAATACATCTACATGATCCTGCCGATCGCCTTCGCCCTGATGTCGGTCCGTGTGTTGTGGAACACCTACCTGAGTGTGTTCAAGGGTGAAGTGCTGCTGGATCCGGAAACCGCCGAGATCAAAAAAATGCAGAAGAACAACGACGCAGCGGCTTGAAGCTGATCACTCACCGGAGACAACACCATGGACATGTACCTTCCCGAAATCCTGTTTGGCGGCTTCATGCTGCTCTTGCTGCTGGGCGCGCCGATCACGGTGGCGCTGGGTGGCGCGGCCATGGGCGCCTATGTGGTGCTCGACAAAGACCCGATCGCGCTGGTGCAGATCGCATTCACCTCGGTCGGTAGCTTTCCGCTGATGGCCTTGCCCGCCTTCGTACTGGCGGGCGCGCTGATGGAGGCGGCAGGGATTTCACGGCGCCTGGTCGATATTGCCGAAACGCTGGCCGGCCCGATCACGGGCGGGCTGGGCGCGGCCACTGTGCTGGCTTGCCTGTTCTTTGGTGCCATCTCGGGCTCGGGCCCGGCCACCACCGCGGCGGTGGGCATGCTGATGATTCCTGCCATGACCAAGCGCAACTACGACCGCGCCTACGCCTCGGCAGTGACCGCCGCCTCGGGCGGCCTGGGCATCATCATTCCGCCCTCGATTCCGATGGTGATTTTCGGTATCGCGGCGCTGGGCATGGAGCCTCCGCCCGAAGCGGTAGAGAAGTTTGGGTCGTTTGCTTCACTGTCGATTCCAAAATTGTTCGTGGCGGGTGTGATACCTGGTCTGGTGATGGCCAGCGGCTTGCTGGTGATGAACTACTTCCTCTCCAAGAAGAGTGGCTACCGTGGGCTGTCTGAAAACTGGTCGGGGGGCGATCTTCGCGCGGCACTTAGGCGCGGCATTTGGTCGATCCTGGCACCCGCCATCATTCTGGGTGGCATCTACGCTGGCATCTTCACACCCACCGAATCGGCCATCGTGGCGATTTTTTACACACTGTTGGTCGGCTTGTTCGTGCACCGCGAGTTGCGTTGGTCTGCCATCAAGACGGCTCTGCGCACCACCACCTGGATCACCGGAAGGGTATTGCTGATCCTGTTCACGGCGACCGCTTTTGGCCGGTTGCTGGTCGAGCAGCGGATCCCTGGCGACATTGCCGAGGCGTTGCTCACCCTGACCTCCAACCCTTACATCATCTGGGCGCTGGTGATCACATTCCTGCTCTTCGTGGGTATGTTCATGGAAACCCTGGCGGCCATCCTGATTCTGGTGCCGGTGTTGCTGCCGGTCATGTACATGACCGGCGCCGATCCGACCCATGTGGGCATCGTGGTGATCTGCACACTATCGATCGGTTTCATGACACCTCCGCTCGGCGAGAACATTTTTGTGGCTTCAGGCATAGGCGGGGAGACCGTGGAAAAAATCATTGTGAAGGTGCTCCCATTCGTAGTGGTCGAGGCGGTCGCGGTGTTCCTGATTGCCTATGTGCCGCAGATTTCGTTGTGGTTGCCCTCCCTGGTGGGCTATTGATTCCAGGCAATCAAGCGCAGCGCTGTCAACCGAACTTGGACGGCTGACAGCGCTTTTGCATGTCCTTGATCACTTCGGCCAGGGTGGCGATGCCCTCATCGATGACCCGCGCATTGATCGACTGAAAGCCCAGTCGGATGAAATGCCCGGCGGGCTTCTCGGCCTGAAAGAACACATCGCCCGGTTCGATCAATACACCACGCTCGGCGGCCCGCACGGCCAGTTCGGCGGCCGGCACGTTGTCGGGCAACTGCACCCAGCACGAGCCGCCCCCGCTCAACGGTGTGACGGTGCACTGCGGAACGTGGCGAGCCAAGGCCTCTAGAACGATGGTGCCGCGTTCCTTCTGGGCTTCGGCCAGTCGCTTTAGGTGAGCATCGTTGTAGCCCAGCGAGATGAACAGCGAGAGGCTCCGTTGGATGAACGACGAAGGGTGGCGGATCATGAGGCGGCGCACCGCCCGCAACTCGGAGATCAGCTCGGGCGCGGCCACGATGTAACCGATGCGAAGACCCGGCGCCATGCTTTTGGACAGGCTGCCGATGTAGATTACACGCTCGTTTCGATCGAGACTCTTGAGCGCCGGGATCGGGTTGCCTGAGAAATTGTTTTCGCTCTCGAAGTCGTCTTCAATGATCACCAGATCGGCAGCGTCGGCCAGGCCCAGCAGCTGTTCGCGCCGGTGCAGTGGCATGGTGACGCCGGTCGGGCATTGGTGGCTGGGCGTGGCGTAGAGATAGTCCAGTTCGTGCAGCCGGTTATCTACCATCAGACCATGATCGTCCACCGGCAGCGGAACAATCTGCGCGGTGCGACTGGAAAAGATGTTGCGCGCGTCGGGATAACAAGGGTCTTCGATTCCGACCCGAGTTGACTCGCGCATCAGCAGGTCGGCCACCATGTAGAGCGCGTGCTGGGCCCCCACGGTGATGATGATCTGTTCGCGCGTGGCCCAGACGCCGCGCCGCGGCAACACACGGGTGCAGATCTGTTCCACCAGCGACTCGTCGTCGCGCGTGATTTGGTCGGGCGCCCAGTCGCGGATGTCGAGCACGCTCAACGCCTTCAGACAGCAATCGCGCCAGGCGGCGGTGGGGAACAGCGATTCGTCGAACTGGCCGTAGAGAAACGGATAGGGACTCTTCTGCCAATTGGCCGGCTTGACGATGCTGCGTTGCGCACTGGGGCGCTGATACAGACGTTGCGCCCAGCTGATGGGCACGTTGGGTTGCTGGCTGCCGGCAGCGATCCGGATCTGCATGCGCTGACCGAGCAACGCGGCGCTCACAAAATGGCCCTTGCGTTCACGCGACTCCAGATAGCCTTCGTCTGCCAGTTGCTGGTAGGCCAGTACCACGGTGATGCGACCCACGCCCAGCTCGAAGGCCAGCTCGCGGCTGGAAGGCACGGGCGCACCGGGCTTGAGCTGCCCGCCCAGAATGGCCGAGACGAGCATCTCTTGGATCTGGCCTTGCAGCGTCAGGTTTTTGCGGGCGCTGCGTTGTAGCAGCTGTTTCCACATCGCGCCTTGCAGGGGCTGGGCCATGGGCAATTCCGAAACGAAGTGTGGATTGAGATTGTATAGAGAGAGCGTAGCAGAAGTCAAAATTCGCGGCTAGGCCTGTCGTAACATTCGTGTAAAAGCTGCCATATCGCCTTTTTATCAGGACCGGCGGCGTAGAAACGCGTGATGGAGTGGACGAGCGTCAACTTGCCCCTCGTTGGTTTTTATGTAGGAGTGGATCACAAAGCAGTAACAATCAAGCCTATACCGGCAATCAGCAACAGGAAAGCCGCCACGCGTGATATGGCAAAAGGAGACAACTTCAGCGGGTAACGCCGGTTGCAGCGCGTGACAGCGAAGAGCAGAGGCACGGCCAAGACAGCATAGGCGATCGAGGTTGGCGTGAATTGTCCAGTGATCAGCACCATTCCCAGCCGCACCAGCTGGCTCAGGCCAAACATCACCAGCAGCGCTTGACGGATCACCGGCAGGCTGAGGGGCTGGCGATAGAGCTTATAGACCAGTGGCGGGCCTGCGGTGGAAAACATGCCACCCATCAAGCCGGCGAGTAAACCGGTGAGTGCGAAGGACCCGGGCGGATCGATCTCGGTTTTGGGCTCAAACCGCATCACCAGCAAAGCGGCCGAACCCACCACCGATATGCCCAGCGCGATCTTGAGCAAATACAGCGCGCTGTCGCTGAGCCAGAACAACAGCGCCAGGCCTGCGACCACGCCCACCAGACTGGGCCAGATCGCGGGCCGGATCACCCGCCAATCGTTGGTGAGCGGGTATTCCCGAAAGTAGATGAAGGTCTGGCTGAGGGTGATCAGGGTCACGGCGTTGGCCGCGACCTCCACTGGGATCAGATCGAAGACACCGACCAGCGCCAGGAAGATCAGGCCAAACGCAAAACCGGTCAGGGCCTGAACATAGGAGGCCAACGTGATGCACAGCAACACGCCGACCGTGCCGAGGGCGGGCAGACCAACCAGCGACATCATGGGGGAGCGAGCCTCTCAAAAGGTACCGGAGCCTGAGTATCCCTGCACCCGACCCCGCCGGGTCGGGCCATACCTCAGAGGAGCCCGTGCTGGCGCGCGAATATTGCGATCAACACAAATGCCGCCATCCACACCGTCTCGATCAACAGCAGGGTGAAGGGCCGCCAGCCGGCTTCGGCCAGTTGCTGGAACGATGTCTTGATGCCCAACGCCGCGATCGCCACCACCAGACACAGGCGCGAAAAGTCGCTCAAGCCCTTGTTCAGCTCAGCCGGCAAAAGGCCCAGCGAGTTGATGGCCACCAGGATCACGAACACCCACAGGAACCAGGGCACCAAGGGTTGCTTCTTTGTCGCGTCGGGGGCACCGTTGTCAGCAATCTCGCGTTCGATCTGTTCGCGCTCGGTTTTGAACATGGCAGACACCACCACCACCACCACCGCCAGCATGGAGACGCGGAACAGCTTGACAATGGTCGCATAGTCGCCTGTGGGGTGGTCGATCATGTAACCCGCGCCGACCACCTGGGCCACGTCGTGGATGGTCCCGCCCAGAAACAGGCCCGCCAGTTCGGGCGGCAGGCTCAAGGCCCGCGCTATCAGCGGGTAGGCCACCATGGCCACCGTCGAAAGGACGGTCACTGTGACCACCACCATCAGGGTGAAGCGTTCACTTTCCTTGGTGCGCGGCAACACCGAGGAGATGGCCAGCGCGGCCGAGGCACCGCAAATGGCCACTGCACCGCCGGAGAGCGTGCCCTGGGCACGGTTGAGCCCCAGGCGTTTGCCCAGCAGGTAACCCACCAGCAAGGTCGAAACGACGGCAACGACCACGATTGCTGCGGTCGACCAGCCCAGACCAGCGATCTGTGAAGCCGTGATGCGCGCACCGAGCAGGCCCACGCCCAAGCGCAACACATTGCGTGAGCAGAACTCGATTCCCGGTTTGGCCTTGGGGTCCGCACTGAGATAGTGGAACGCAACCCCAAAAAACAGCGCGTAAAGCAGCTGCGGGCCACCGTGAAGGGTGGAAACCAGGGTGGCTGCCATGGCAACAACACACGCCAGCAGCGTGCCAGGTAGCACGTGCATGACGAACTTGGCCGGTTGCAGCCCCCCGAGTGCGACCGTGCTCATGCTCATGCTTGTGCTCCTTGGTTGGCCACCAGCACCGCGAGCGCACACGATGCGATGCGCGCGGTGATGGAGTCGGAGCGGCTGGTCAGGATGATCGGTACCTTCATGCCCAGCACCAGGCCTGCGCACTCGGCACCGGCCATGTAGACCAGTTGTTTGTAGATCATGTTGCCGGCCTCCAGGTTGGGCAACAGCAGAATGTCGGGCCGGCCCGCGACCTCGGAGACGATGCCTTTGTTGATCGCCGAGACGCTGGAGATCGCGTTGTCGTAGGCCAGCGGGCCGTCGAGCACGGCGCCCGTGATCTGGCCCCGGTCGGCCATCTTGCACAGGGCGGCAGCGTCCAGCGTGCTGGCGATGGCGGGGTTGATGTTCTCTACTGCCGACAGAATCGCCAGGCGGGGCTTTTCAATGCCGATGGCGTGTGCGAAGTGGATCGCGTTCTGCGCGATGTCGCGCTTCTCCATCAGGTCGGGCTCGATGTTGACCACGCAGTCGGTCAGCACCAGGGGGCGCTTCACACCGGGCACATCCATCACGAAAGCATGGCTGGCGCGCGAACCTCCGCGCAGACCGGCCTCGCGCGAGACGGCGGCACCCAGCAGTTCGTCGGTGTGCAGGCTGCCCTTCATCAGCGCGGCGGCTGTGCCGTCGCGGCACAGGCTGGCGGCGTGGACGGCGGCGGCGCGCGGGTTGTCGGCGGTGTCCACGATCTCCAGACCGTTGAGCTCCAGGCCGCCTTGGCTGGCCGCCGCCTGCATGCGTGCACGCGGGCCGACCAGCAGCGGTGTGATCAGGCCCGCACGGGCCGCTTCGATGGCGGCGCCGAGCGAAGCGGCATCACAGGGGTAGGCAATGGCCACGCGCAACGGGCCACAGGCCTTTGCAGCGTCGACCAGCGACTTCAAATGGGGGTGGGCAGGCGCGTGCGCGTCCTGCGCCGGAGCGGTGTCGGACACCGGCGAAATCACGGGATCAGCCATGAGGCCTCCGCTATCAAAGTGAGACGGGGTACCACGCAGTGTGTGCTGCGCGGTACCGGGGAGGGCAAGGACTCTGGCGGTCAGACGTAGTCTTTGTACTTCTCAAGGAAACGCACCGGCTTGGCCAGTGCATCGCGGCGGAACGGGTCGCCCAGCTCGCGGGTGCACATGATCTCGATGACACAGGTCTTGCCTTCGTTCATCTGCATGTCTACGGCCTTTTTGAGCGCCGGACCCACGTCTTCGAGCCGGTCGACCACGATGGCTTCGGCACCCATGGCACGGGCCATTTCGGACCAGCTTTCGTTTTCCAGCTCGGCGGCCACGAAACGGCGGTTGTAGAAGTCAACCTGGTTCTTCTTTTCGGCGCCCCACTGGCGGTTGTGGAAGACGACCGCGGTCACCGGAATGTCGTGGCGCACGGCGGTCAGGATCTCGACCATGCTCATGGCCCAGGCGCCGTCGCCGGCGTAGGCAATGGCGGGGCGGTCCGGCGCGGCCAGTTTGGCGCCGATCATGGTGGGCAACGCATAGCCGCAGTTGCCGAAGCTCATGGGGGCGAAGAAGCTGCGCGGCTCTTCAAAGCGCAGGTAGCTGTTGGCCACCGAGTTGATGTTGCCGATGTCCGTGGAGACCATGGCGCGCGGTGGCATGGCCTTCTCCAGCTCCCGCAACACTTGGCGCGGGTGGAGGTAGTCGCCGCCGTTGAAGGTCTTCTCTTTCTTGTTTTCCTCGATCATGTCGAGGCTGAAGGCGTCCTTCTCGTGCGTCCATTCGTCGAGCTCTTTTTCCCAGGCGGCTTTTTCGCTGGCGATGGTCGCGGCGCGCTCGGCCTTGGAGGCGTCGCAGGCCAGGGTCTTGCCCGACAATCGCTTGGTGAGTTCGAGCGCGGTCGCTTTGGCGTCGCCGCAGATGCCGACGGAAATTTTCTTCACCAGGCCCAGGTTGGTGTGATCGGCCTCGACCTGGATGATCTTGGCCGTCTTGGGCCAGTAGTCCATGCCGTGCTGTGGCAGCGTGCCGAACGGGCCCATGCGCGAACCGAGCGCGATCACCACATCGGCCTGCGCGATCAGCTTCATCGCGGCTTTGGACCCCTGGTAGCCCAACGGGCCGGCCCACAGCGGGTGGCTGGCGGGGAACGCGTCGTTGCGCAGGTAGCCGGTGACGACCGGTGCGCCCAGGCGCTCGGCCAGTGCCTTGCATTCTTCCACCGCGTTGCCCATGACCACGCCACCGCCGGCCAGGATGACCGGAAACTTGGCCGAGGCCAGCAGCTCGGCGGCGGCCGCCAGGCTGGCTTCGCCACCAGGGCCACGGTCAACGCGCTGTGGCTTTGGAATCTCGCACTCGATCTCGCCGTAAAAATAGTCGCGCGGGATGTTGAGCTGGGTAGGGCCGTTGTCGCTCATGGCGCGGTCGAAGCAGCGGGCCGTGTACTCGGCCATGCGCTTGGGATGGGTCACATGGCCCTGGTACTTGGTGAACTCCTCGAACATGGGCAGCTGGTTGGCTTCCTGGAAACCGCCCAGGCCAATGCCGGTGGTGCCAGTCTCGGGGGTGATGATCACCACCGGGCTGTGCGCCCAGTAAGCGGCGGCGATGGCGGTCACGCAGTTGCTGATGCCTGGGCCGTTCTGGCCGATGGTCACTCCGTGGCGACCAGACACCCGGGCGTAACCGTCGGCCATGTGGGCCGCGCCCTGCTCGTGCACCACCGGAATGAGGCGAATCCCCGCAGGTGCGAAAATGTCCATGGCGTCCATGAAGGCCGAGCCCATGATGCCAAACATGTCGGTCACGCCGTTGGCGACCAGGGTTTCCACAAATGCCTCGGAAGGCGTCATTTTTTGCACGCCGCTGACGACGGTGCGGGTGTCGGTGGGATTCTTGCTCATCGATGTCTCCTGCGGCGCTGGCCGGTAGTTGGTTGGCTGAATATGAAACATTGCATTCCGATTTGTGGAATGTGAGATGACTTTATGACCATTTTCCCCCAAAGTCAATTGAAATACCAATTATTGGAACTTTTTTTGTTATTTGTTGAAAATAAACTATGATCGACCCCATGAAAAGCGTGCCTGCTCCTGTTCAAGCCCCGTTGGAAATCAACGGTGACACCCCGACACTGCGCCTGTTCGCACTGCTGGAGGTGGTCGCGTCCAAAGACCAGTTCTTCTCGCTGCAAAGCCTGTCGGAGGAAACCAACATCCCCAAGCCCACGTTGCACCGCATGCTGCAACAGCTCGAGAGTGCTGGCCTGCTGGAGCGCAATGGTGACAACCGTCAGTACGGCACCGGCGTGCGGCTGCGCAAACTGGCCGAAAACCTATTGCTCAACGACACCTTTTATGGTGCGCGCCATAGCGTGCTGCGTTCGCTAGTCAACGAGGTAGGCGAGAGCTGCAACCTAACCGCGCTCAGCGGCAGTGAGGTGATGTACCTTGACCGCGTGGAGACACCCGCGCCGCTGCGCTTCTATCTGCACTCGGGTTCACGGGTGCCAGTGCATTGTTCGGCCAGTGGAAAGGTGTTTCTGGCCGGGATGACGCCCGCACAGCGCCAACGTCTGCTGGCACATGCTCCTCTCGAAGCCTTTACGCCCAAGACGGTGACTAACCTGGATGCGCTGGAGGAAGAGATCAAACAGGTCAAGCGCCAGGGCTTCGCCTTGGACAACGAAGAATTCCTGCCCGGCCTGCTGTGCGTCGCGGTTCTTGTACCTAGTGCCAGCGGCCGTTCCAATCTGTGCGTGGCGGTGCAGGCGCCCGTGATGCGGCTCACCCCCGACAAGGCCCTGGGCCTGCTACCAGCACTGCACCGTGCGGCAGACGCGCTGAGCCGGATCGAGCGCGACTCTGCAGCTCCCCTTGACGACCGCGAGAGCGCCTGAAACGGTGCATTGCCTTTACCAGAGAACCCCACATGTCCGATCTGACCACCCTTCACCCCACCAACATGGTGTCCGTTCGAGACGTCTTTGGCATTGACACCGAACTCAAGGTTCCAGCGTTCGAAGAGCGTGACGAGCATGTCCCAGATATCGACGCCACCTACCGCTTCAACCCGGCGGTGACACTGGCACTTCTGGCCGGCTTTGGCCGGGACCGCCGCGTGATGGTGCAGGGCTTGCATGGCACAGGGAAATCGACCCACATCGAGCAGGTAGCGGCGCGGCTCAACTGGCCCTGCGTGCGCGTCAACCTCGACGGCCACGTCAGCCGCCTGGATCTGGTGGGCAAAGACGCTGTGGTCCTGAAGGACGGCCAGCAGGTGACCGAGTTCCAGGAAGGCATCGTGCCGTGGTCTTTGCAGCGCCCCATGGCGTTGATCTTTGACGAATACGACGCCGGGAGACCCGACGTGATGTTCGTGATCCAGCGCATTCTGGAGCGCGACGGCAAGTTCACCCTGATGGACCAGAACCGGGTTCTGCACCCCAACCCCTATTTCCGCCTTTTTGCCACCGCCAACACGGTTGGTCAGGGCAACCTGAACGGCATGTACCACGGGGCCCAGCGCCTGAACCACGCTCAAATCGACCGCTGGAACATCGTGGTGGCGCTGAACTACCTGGAGCGCAAAGAAGAGGTGGCCATCGTCACTGCTCGCGTGCCCACCTACGCCGATGCGGCTGGCCAGGACATGATCAACGCCATGGTGGCCGTGGCCGACCTCACGCGCAAAGGCTTCCGGGTGGGTGATCTGTCCACGCTGATGTCACCGCGCACAGTGATCACCTGGGCCGAGAACATGGAAATCTTCCGTGACCCCGGCTTGGCCTTCAAGCTCTCGTTTGTGAACAAGTGTGACGAGTCCGAGCGCCCCATCGTGGCCGAGTATTTCCAGCGCTGCTTCCACCGCGAGCTCGACGAATCATTCGCACAAAGCCACTGATCCACCATGGTCGAGCAAAAGGTTGCGGCCTCCGCCACGCGCCACCAGCAGCGCATCGACGACCTGTGTGCCGCGTCCATCCGCGCTCTGAGTGACGAAGCCGGGCTGCACTTTCGCGGGCGCCGGCTCTACCGGGGCGAGAAGTCGCTGCCCCCTTTTGCACCCCATCTGAGCCCTAAGCCCGATATCGACGATTTCCAGTCGTTTCGCGGCGCCGCCGATGGCATGGCCCTGCGTCTGCGCTTTTCCGACGCTGCCTTGCACAAGCGCCTGTACCCCACTGATCCGATGGAGCGCATGCTCTACGAGATGATGGAGCAGTTCCGGGTTGAAGCGCTGGCACCGTCCGACATGCCGGGCATGGTGCATAAC
>Ga0073900_10001607_pt1 | contig 12437 bp, 9 predicted proteins | sample KloWWTmetKNB5Kit_FD_66666 | JGI IMG/M metagenome (GOLD analysis project Ga0073900, IMG submission 66666) | Active sludge microbial communities from Klosterneuburg, Austria, studying microevolution and ecology of nitrifiers - Klosterneuburg... | ecosystem: Engineered > WWTP > Aerobic digester >...
CGGAGCGCGTCCGAACAAGTTCGCGGAGCGCTCCGGGCGCCAGGCATCACCACCCAGCCAGCACCGCCGCAGATAACGCGGCGCGTTCGGGCAAGCTGCTCAAAACGATGTGTTCAAATTTGGCGTGCAGGCCATCGCCCACCGCGCCAAAGCCATCCATCGTTGGGATTCCCATCCCAGCGGTGAACGAGGCGTCACTGCCGCCGCCACTGGCGCCGTGCTCCACCTTCATCCCCAACTCCGCGCCAATCGCCTGAATGCGCTTGATGATCTCCAGCCGCTGCGCGTTGCACTCCATCGGCGGGCGGTTCCACTCGCCCTCAACTTCAATACTTGCGCCGGGCAAGCTGGCCTTGAGCGTCTTGAATTGCGCCGCCGTCCACTCGGCATCGCTCAACCGTTCGCAGCGGCAATCCACAAGCATCTCGGCTTTGTCTGGCACAACATTCACCGCGCCGCCGCCGGTGATCCACCCCACGTTAAACGTCACGCCGCGCGCGTAATCCGTCCAATCTTGAATGGTCTCAATTTGGCGGGCCAACTCGTGGATGGCGTTGACGCCCTTGGCATGTTCTGCCCCCGCGTGAGCCGCTTTGCCATGCGCGGTGATCTTCCAATCGCCCACGCCTTTGCGCGAAGACTTTAAGCGTCCATCGCTCAGCGCGGGTTCCATCACCATGACCAGCGCGTTGCCCTGGGCCGTGCCCTCAATCAGCTCGCGCGAGGTTGTGCTGCCCATTTCTTCATCGCTGGTGAACAACATGCGTATTTCGCGTTTTGGCATCAGGCCGGTGGCCTGCAATGCGCGGATGGCGTTTAGGGTGATGACGCTGCTGGCTTTCATGTCAAACACACCCGGCCCCCAAAGTTTGCCATCCTCAATTTTCACCGGCATTGGCCCAGCGGTGGAGCCAACCGGATGCACGGTGTCCATATGGCAAATCATGCTGATGGGCGACCCGCCGCCCGCGTTGATCACACCCAGCACATGATCGCCCGTTTTGGTTTGGCGGTCATAGCTCACGGTTGCGCCCAGCGCGGCCAACTCGCGGGCAATCACCGCGCCAACCGCGTCCACACCCGCCTTGTGCGGCGTGGGCGATTCAATGGTGACAATTTCACGCGCCAACTCGGTCATGGCGTCTTGCCTGCTCTGGAGATAGTTGAGGAGTTGCTTCATGCCCGCATTTTACACACGCTGTGTTGACCCCGCGCAAAAAAATAACGTGTACCATGTAACGCGTAACATGACCCCAACCAACTGGCTCATCGGCGCCGCTGCCGCCCTCATCATCGGATTCTCCAAAACGGGCGTGCCGGGCGCGGGTATTTTGTCCGTGCCGCTCATCGCCATGCTGTTCACCGGGCGGCTGTCTACCGGCGCAACGCTGCCCCTGCTCCTCGCAGCCGATTGTTTCGCGGCGTGGTGGTATCGCCCATACGTGCGCTGGGACAAGTTGTGGCCATTGCTGCCCAGCGTGCTGATGGGTTTTGCGGCGGGCGCGGTTGGGCTGCATCTTTTGACAACAAACGCCTCGGCCAAAAACACGCTCAACATCATCATTGGCTGCATGGTGCTGCTCATGCTGGGCATTCAACTTTTGCGGATGAAGCTGGGCGAGCGAATTAACCCAACCACCAAAGCAGGCCAGAACCTGACAGGCTTTGCCGGTGGGTTCTCTACATTTGTCTCCAACGCCGCGGGGCCAATCATGTCCATTTACATGACTGCGCTGGGGCTGGAGAAGCTGGAGTTTATGGGCACAACCGCGTGGTATTTCTTCATCGTCAATACCGCCAAAATACCCATCTACCTGCTTTTGACCGCGCTTGCCCCAGACCAGCCCATGTTCAACGCGCAAAGCCTGACCTTTGACGCAATTCTTTTGCCGCTGGTGGTGGCTGGCGTGTTCGTGGGGCGATGGTCGCTGCACCGCATTCCGCAACGCGCCTTCACATGGCTGGTGCTGGTTCTGGCCGCCATCGCCGCCGCGCGGTTGATCGCAGGGTAATCAAAACGCGCATCTCATCGGCCCCTGCCATGCATCCCACGCGCGCAAATACCAGCAGCGCGGCTCGGTGGGCGCAATGTAACCGGTAAAACGGATGCGGTTCACGGAGCCATCGGCCAGCGCGTAATACAACGAGGCGGTGCTGCTGTCAAAAAACATCATCACATTGGTCGTGTCTGCCACAAAAAACGCAGATCGGGTGTATCCATTTTCACCATTCGCCATGAGCTGATAAATCGTGTTGCGGCAATAATCGCCAAAAAAGAAAGCGTTGGCATACGGCGCGGGCCACACGTTCGCATCGGCAAACGCCCCGCCGGTGACGGAGCACCCCTCCGCGCGGCCATACCAGTAAATGGGGTCGGTGAACTGCGCTGGTGTTTTTGTGCAACCAGCAGACTTGGCGTAATCACACGGGCCTTCGCGGGTCGGGTAGCCATAATCTGCGCCGGCTTTCACCAGATCAACTTCTTCCCAAGTGTTCTCGCCCACATCGTTGGCATACATTTGATGTGTGTCTGGCGCAAAAGTAAACTGCCACGGGTTGCGAAACCCACTGGCATAGGTTTCCTGGCACACCCTGCCCTGCTCCACCGCGCGGGTTTGCCCGCACCGCACGGCGCCATCGGCCTGCGCGTTTGGGTTGTCTTGCGGGATGGAGCCATCCAGGTTGATACGCAAAATTTTGCCCAGCAGGTTTGCGGGTGTTGAGGTTAACCCGCCGCGCCCATCGCCCACCGAAATGTAAAGCAGGCCATCCGCGCCAATGTTCAAATCTCCGGCGGCGTGCCACCCGCCGGGGCTGGCCGGGATGTAATTGAGCAACACGGTCTCGCCGCGCATCAGGTTGTCATCACCCAAAACAAACCGAGAGACGCGGCTATACGCGCCGCTCACATCGCCGCAAACTTTCTGGTCGGTATTGCCGTTATGCGTGTAAAACACATACACAAACTTGTTGGTGATGAAGTTCGGGTCTACCGCGAGACCCAGCATCCCCGATTCGCCGTAATAACAGGTCACGCTCTCGCGATCCAGCGCAGGCTGTTCCAGCAAAACATCATCTTGCACAATGCGCACCGTGCCTGTGCGCACAGCAATCAGCAGGCGCCCATCTGGCGTTTTAGCGAGGGCAACCGCGTCGGTCACTTGCGCCACTTCCTCATTCACAAAATAAGGAGGTAAGGCAGAAATTTCCGCAGCGCGGAGCGTTCGCACACGTGTCACATCGCGTGACACAAAGTGCGGCACGGTCACATACCGCCAGGCTTTTACAATGACAGGCACGCACAAAAAAAGCGCAAACGCCATCAGTCCGATAATAAATATTTTGTTGTGTCTATCCCTTCCCATACCCCATCGCGTCATGTTTTGGCAAAATAAATCAAATTCCAAAACACAACGCAGGGTTTCAATCAATTTTCAATATCCGCAAATTATCTGCACACTGCCTCAACTTTTCCCGCAAATACATCTTCCAACCGAATACGGTGCGTGAGCAAAACATCCATCTGCTCAATCTCGGCGCGGGTGAAGTAACCCACCTCGGTGGTTTCATCGCTCAGACCCAGGTGGCCGCCAGTCACCTCGCACTCAAACGTCGCCGAGACCACCTGCCAGCGGTTGCCATCGGCATATTCCACCGCAAAATTGGGCGATGTGTAAATGCCAATCAGGCGGGTTACCCGCGCCCGCAGACCGGTCTCTTCCCAAACTTCGCGCTCACACGTTTCCTCCAGCGATTCGCCCGCGTCCATGCCGCCGCCGGGCAAACACCACTGGCCGTTATCTGCGCGGCGCGTCAAGAGTATCTTCTGGCGGGTCTCATCAAAAATAACCGCCCCGCACCCAACGCGCAGTTTTGCGCCTTTGGCAACCCGATCGCCAGTGAGAACTTTCATAGTTTATTTGACGATGGACGATCTTTTTTCAATCGTCCATCGTCTATCGTCCATCGTCCAGAAATTTATCCCCCATTCACGGCCCACGCGCGGCCTTTGCGAAACACGCTGTGCTGCAAGGTCAGCCGGTTCAGCCGATCCATTTGCACATTCACGCCCAAACCTTTGCCGGTTGGCACAGTCAGCGTGCTGTCTTCTGTGTTCAACTCAAACACTGGTTCAATAATATCGGGGTTGTAATAACGGTTGCTGGCGCTCAGATCGCTGGGCAACCGGAAATTTGGCAGCGCGGCCAGCGCCAAATTATACGCTCGGCCAATGCCTGTTTCAAGCATTCCACCGCACCAAACAGGCGCGCCAGCCTGCTCGCAAATATCGTGAATCTCAATTGCATTTGTCACGCCGCCCACGCGCCCCTGCTTGATGTTGATGATCTTGCACGCGCCCAGCTCCAGCGCCATCCGCGCATGATCTGGCGCGTGAATGCTTTCATCCAGACAAATGGGGGTTTTCAGCTCGCGCTGCAATTTGTGATGCTCATACACATCGTCATACGCCAGCGGCTGCTCAATCATGATGAGGCCCAGATCATCCATTTGCTTGAGCATGTCCGCGTCTTTGAGCGAGTAGGCGCTGTTCGCGTCCACCATCAGCATCATCTCTGGGATGGCTTTTCGGACGGCGCGGGCATCGCCAATATCGCGGCCCGGCTTGATCTTCATCTTAATCCGCCCATAGCCATCAGCCTTAAATGCCATCACCCGCTCCACCAGTTTTTCTGGCGATGCCTGAATCCCAATGCTCACCCCCACGCTCACCCGATCTTTCATCGGGCGGCCTGTCACCTTGCCGATGTAATCGCGCAGGCTCAGGTTTTCGCGCTGCGCGGCGATGTCCCAGATCGCGGCTTCCATCGCCGCTTTTGCCATGTTGTGCCCGCGCACCGGCGCAAACCGCTTCACACAATCTGCCGGGGCGTTGATGGGCGACTTGAACGTTTCGGGAATCAAGAAATCGCGCATGATGTGCCAGCCGGTCTGCACCGTTTCATACGAGTAACCTGGGCCATCGCCGGTGTACTCACCCCAGCCCGCCACGCCATCCGCGTCGGTCATGCGAACCAAAATCGTCTCGCGGTCGGTGGCAACGCCAAAGCTGGTTTCAAATGGGGCGGTGAGTGAAATGCGGATCTGATAAAGCTCAATTTGTTCTATGTTCATGGGTGTCCTCTGGGATTTGTTTTTGTCGCCCTGAAGTGTATCAAGAATGCGCGGCGAGACGCATCACAACCTCGCAGGTTGGCCTGCAAGCCTTCTGTTGTCCAAAGACTTATAGACCAACCTGCGAGGTTAATAAAAATCACCTCATGGCCTGCTCATCACCGGCAGCCACAAACGCGTTTGAGAAACTAATAACGTCACCGGGATAATTTGCGGCGTCAGCGGCGAGTCGCTCATCAGCGCGATGTTGGCGCGATACAGACCGGCTGGCAATGTCCCCGATGCGTTCAAGGTCACGGTGAGGGTGGCCGCGCCAGACAAGCTGGCAAACTCGGCGGGCAATACACTCAGCCAGGGCACATCCCATCCGCCACATGGCAAACCGCCCGGCGGGGTAAAGCACACCGCCGACCCGCTGGGAACAGAAGCCGCGTTGTATGACACCTGCAAACTGTTCGCCGCGTCCCGGCCTTTGATGCCAATCGTCGCGCTGGTGCCGCCATCAAACGCGGCCTGCCCAAAATTTGTGTCCAAATACTCAAATGAGATGGAGCCATTCTCGTAAAACACCGCTTGAACCGACGCGTCGCCGTTGCTGGTGTAATGCGGGCGACCCACCCACGAGACGACAGCCTTGCGGTTTGGCGCAATTCCCATCACTTTGAAGTACACCTGCCCCGCGCTGGCATCCAGGTCATCCCAGAACGGGGCAACCAGATACGCTGGCGCAGATGCCATATTTGTGTTGAGATATGCCAGCGAACCCGATGACGTGTTCAGCAAAATACCGCCGTTATTGCTCACGCCCAGGGCGCTCACCGTGAGCGAATAAAACTTGAACGTGAACGGCAGAGTCACATTCGCCATGCCTTCATCCCCAAGCATAAGCGGCTGGCCGTCCGTCACATCCATCCAAATAAATGGCGGCCCAAACGGGTCGCCCGTTTTTACAAAGGTATAACCGCCGGCGTCTGGCCCGCCGCTTTGGATGGCTGATCCGGTTGTGGCGGTCATCTCCCGAACCGCCACATGCGCCGGCTGGCTGCTGCTGGCCGAGATGACCACGCGAGCCGTGACCGCCTGAGAAAGCGGCGCAGAGGCGATGATCTGCGCCGGAGAATAGCTCAGACATGCGTCGGCCATCGGGAAAGTGACCGAGACATCCATCGTTTGGTTTGCCGCAAGCTGCGCCACTTTTACAACCGGCGCAAAGTTGGCCCCGCCAACCGTGATGGTATACACACCGGGCGGAACCTGCCGCCCAAACTGGCCGTCGGCACTGGTCACAACCCGCACCTGTTCGCCAGATGACGATTGCACAAGAACCATCGCCGCGTCAACTGGCTCTGTTTGCGCGCCGCAATTTAGAATTCGGCTTACTGTGCCATACAACATGGCCTGATTCGCCGATACCCGCACATCCAAACTTGCCAAAATATTCAGCGTGGGCGAAAGCGGATCATTAGAAATCAACTTCACCCGCCCGGTAAACAAACCCGAACCGCTCACGCTGGTGAACCCCGCCTTCCAATCTGCCCGCACCGCCTGCGCCGCGCCAGGGGCCAGCGTGCCGCTGGATGGGTTAAGCGAAAGCCAGGGCAGCATGTCCAGCCTTCCGGCCAGCCATTCCAACGCAGACCCAGCCACAATCATCCGCGCCTGCGGTCCAGAGAGAAATTCAAAATCAAACGGCAAATACACCGCGCGGTAATTTTGTCGCGTCACGCGCAAGCCAGCCGGGGCGCCATCGGCATACACCAAAATGGGCACAGCCAAACTGCCCGCGCCGATGGAATCCGGGTAGGGGTCGGTCTCCACCGAAGCCGAAAGCCCAGTCAGAATATCCTCGCCCGCAAGCTTGCAGTTCCCAACCGCGCCGCACGCTTTATCTGCCAAATAAACAGCCTGCAAATACGTTTTATAAAAATTGGTGTTCTGGTTATAAAATCCCAAGTCGTTATCTGCGATCAGCAATTTGCCGCCCATATCCAGATACGCCATCAGTTTGGCGTTAAAGCCGTTTCCGCCGCGCTCGCTGTTGCCCACAAACACAACCGATTCATACGCCAGCAAATCCGCAACTGGCGTCGTAGACAAGACGGACGCAGGGCTGATATCAAAGGTGTATCCCAGCGCGGCCAGCGTGGTGGTAACCGTCGCCAGCGAAACCGCGGGGTTGGCTGTGTCCGAGCTGCCCAACACCAGAATTTTTTGCGCGGCGCTTTCTGCATTGCGCGTGACAGACACCGCTTGCGCTGCGCGTTTATCAACCAGCCAGTTCAGCGGCGCATTGCCGGTGTTGGTAATGACAATACGCGCGTTCTCAACAACCGCGCCGCCATATGACAGGCTCTGAGAAATAGCCTGGGTAGACACAGCCAGCCGAGCCGCGTTCAGCGCAAAATCGGCTCTCCCAAAATTGCTTTGCGGCACAACCACGCCTCGGCTCAGGTTGCTGTAATTCGTCATCACCGCCGTGGCCGTATACGCGCCCGGCGCAAGACCGGTGAGGGTGTAACTACCCGTGTAATCGGTCAATGTTTGGGTGGTAACGCCCGCCACCGACACCGCCGCGCCCATCAAGGGCATCCCGGTCACCGCGCTGGTCACGCGCCCGCGAAGACCGCCATTGGTTGTGCTGGGGATCAGGCCAAAATTTTGTTGCTGGTCAAAGGCTGGCTGACCAATGCCGCGCACCGTATTTTGATGAAACATCGCGCTGGCGGTTAGCGTATACGCCTGCCCGCCAGCCAGCGTCAAGCTGTAAAACCCGGTGGATGGATCAGTCGCCGCCGCTGGCGTTAGCGGGTCAAAGTCCGAACCGTTGGCCGCCACAAACCCCATCACCGGCAAACCCGTGACCGATGAGGTGACATACCCAGACACGCGATACACGGGCATGGCGCTGAGCGCAAACGAGGCCGTGCTGGTGGTGTTCGCCGCAACCGTCACGCTGGGCGCTGCTTGCGAGGCATAGCCATACGCCGAAGCGGTGAGCGCATACGCGCCCGGCGCGACAAACATGGCATACACGCCGCTGGCGTTGGTTTGGGCCTCGGTGGTTTGCCCAGCCCGCACACGGGCGTTGGGGATGGGTTGGCCGCTGGCCGCATCTCGCACTTCGCCGGTAATTAAGCCATGTTCGGCGTTATACACCACCAACGCAAAATCCTGGTCGGTCGTGCCTGCATTGCCCGGCACGCCATCTCCTGCGATGTTGGTCGCAACCACCCGCACAGAAAAATCGCCGCTCACACCCGCGGGAATAAACACGCTCTCCACGTTGTTTCGCGCGTCGGCCACGCCACCCGGCGCAGAAAACGCCCCGCTCATCACATTGCCCTTGTAGGTCTGGCCGCCCACCGTCACTTCCAAATCAAGGTTATTGACGTATGCGTTGCCGGTCAGCGGGCCGGGCGCATCCGTCCAAACCAGCGTCACGCGGAAGGGTTTATCGCTTTGGTTCACTTTGCCAGAGATGGCGTATTGCTGGCCGGTGGCCGCAAAAATTTGGGCTTGGTCCAGCAAAAAGCGCGGGATGCCATCAAACATATTGCCAAGATTCACATCACCCCACCCTTGCGTTGAAGAAGGCAGCGTGTCGCCAGAGTTCAACCCTTGCAAGTAGCGCGGCGTGTTGAGCAAAAGCGCCTTTAGCATGGCTGGCGATGGCGTTGCGCCGGGCTTTAACACGCGCCGGTAATATTCCCAAAGCAAAGACGCGGCCCCCGCAACCGCAGGCGCGGAATGGCTGGTGCCACTGGACCAGGTGTAGAGCGTTTGCCCGGCGGGGTAATACGCGCTGCCAGATACCGCGCACACCCCAGAGCCATCAAACCCCGGGGCTTGCGTGGCCGGGCCTTGCACGTGTGTGCCGGGGGCGGTAATGTCTGGCTTGATGCGCTGGTCGGCTGTTGGCCCGCGCGAGGAAAACCCGGCGATGTCATCGGCGTTGTCGGCGTTTGGCTCGTTGCAGCCATCGTTCACGCCCTGGTCGCGCACATTCTCGGTCGCGCCCACGCTCAGCACATTTTTGCCGGTGGCTGGCGAGCCGATGGTGTGGCTGCCACCTGCTCCCGCGTTGCCCGCCGAGAAAACGTGCAGCATTTGCTGGTTGCCATCCGCGGCGTTGCTGTTCGCGTCACGGGTCAGTGCGTCGTAGGCTTGCGCAGAATCATCATACGCGCCATTGGCGTTTGACCCCCAGCTATTTGAGGTAAGGTTGGCGCCGGCGGCGTAACTTTTTAGCACCACGCTCTGGTCATTTCCACCGCAATTCACGACATCGTAACTGCCGTCGTTTGCAAAAATTTTTGTGTTCGCCACACGGCCATACGGAGAAATCCCCAGCCCCAAATGGTAGTTGCTCGCATCGGCAAATGGAAAACCGGCGGCGTTGTTATACCCAGCCACAATGCCCGCGTTCAAATTGCCGTGCCCGGCGCGGCCATCGGCGGCGGGGTCGCTGGTGCAGTTGTTGGCATAAACAATGCGCGATGGGTTGGCGGCCAACCCAAACGCGCGGAAATCCGGGTGCTGCACGCTGGCTGGAACGCCAATGTCTATGCCGTCATCCACCACATCCACGATGGGATACGCCGCCGCATCTTGCGGAAAACCCTTCGCGGCCAAAAATGCCAAATACCCCGGCCCGGTGGGGGCTACTTTTCCATTGGTAGAAATGACATTGCCCGCCAAAATTTGCCCCTGCGATTCATCCATTTTTTGCGGGGCATTCCACTCGCGCATGGCAAACACATCCGGCCACGCGGCCACATCGGCCAGCGCGGCTGCTGGCAACTGCACGGCGATGTTGCGGTAGACCAAAATGTCTTCTGGTTTGGTGATGAGGCCGCCACCCGCCGACTTTGCCAGCTCAATCAACCGCGCGGTTGTCGCGTCGGCCTCAGCGGTTCGGTAAATTTGCACCGCCACATTCAGCGCGCCCTTTTGCGGCTGGGCGGCGGTCTCTCTCAAAGTTGATGAGAGCCGGTAATACGGGTGATACGCGCCCGTCCATTGCACCGCGCGGTTGGCCTGTGCCATCGCGCCCATCCGGCTCAACGAGGCGTCATCGCCAAACACCACAAAGGCGTTCTCGGCCATATAGGTCACAATTTCCACGCCAGTTTTGCGCAGGGCGTCCAGCCACTCATCTTTGACCGGCCCGTAAAATTGAATCATGGCAAAGCGGCTGCCGGTTTGCGTCTGGCTCAAACTCTGGGGGATGGCCGCCGCGGCTGGCGTGACGCTCAGCGTGTCAATCGTGGCTTCGCGCAAAATCAGCGTGTTGTAGTCCTCGCGCGGCTCAATCAAACTGTTTTTTGCAAGCGCGGAATCGCTCACGGAAGACACATCCCACATGCTAAACGCGCCATAATCTTCCAGCAACACCGCGCCCCCCAGCGCCAGTTTTTGCAACACGGCTGGGTCTTGTGTTCGCGCCAAAACGCGGTGCGCAAATGCGCGGACGAGCGCCGGAGCGGATGGCGCATCCACACGGGCGATGGCAGGCAGCGCCTGCGCGGGCGCGGAAACCATCAGCAAAATTGAAAGAAGCGCGGAAAAGGCTGTTTTTATCGGCATTGCTCAATCCTGTTTGTGAGAATGCGCGAAAGTTTAGCACTTGAGCGGCATTTGCGCGCATTGCCCGCAGTTTGCGCTCACGCGCGTGTTTAAGACTGCGGCAATGTGACAGTTTAGCGTTACAATCAAACCCATGGATGCTCAAACGACGGACAACAAAACTTATCTCACGGCAGAAGGCAAAAAGAAACTGCAAGATGAGCTAACATATCTGCGCGAAACCAAAAAGCTAGAGCTGGCCGAGCGTTTGCGCGTCGCCATCTCGCAGGGCGACCTTTCGGAAAACGCAGATTACATCGCCACCAAAGAGGAGTATGGCTTTGTAGAAGGCCGCGTGATGGAGTTGGAGCGGATGCTGCGAAACAGCGCCCTGCTGGATGAAAGCAAACAGGGCGATGGCCGCGTGCGGCTGGGCGGCAGAGTGACGGTTAAGGAAGAAGGGTTTGACGATGAAGAGAGCTTTATGCTGGTGGGCCGCGCCGAGGCCAACCCCGCACAGGGCAAAATCTCAAATGAATCACCGCTGGGGGCCGCGCTGGTGGGCAAAAAGAAAGGCGACAAAGTCTCCGTTTCTGCGCCCGGCGGGCAAACCGTATTTCGGGTCGTCAAAGTCGAATAAATTAGAGACTAAATTTGTAAATTTGCAATTAAAAAAATGAGCACACTAGTCACCACCATCACCGACGGGCTTCGTTACAAAGGCAAACAAGGGCAATGGGCATGGGTCTTTCACCGCGTGAGCGGGCTGGGGATCATGTTCTTCCTTGTGCTGCACGTGTTTGGCATGTCTCTGGCCTCGTTCAACCCCGCCGCGCACGAGCAAATGCTGGAGCTATACAAACAACCCATCTTTGCCATTGGTGAGCTTTTTCTGGCCGCCTGCCTGGTTTATCACGCCATTAACGGAGCGCGCATTGCCCTGCTGGAGTTAAAGCCAGAGTGGTGGGCCAACCCGGCCAAGGCCATGCGCTGGAGCATCATCCTGACCCTGATTTTTCTCGCGCCTACCCTGCTCATCATGGCTGGGCGATCCATTCAACATTTTTTTGGCGCACCTTAAACACACTCAAATTTCACAACCATGACAACGCAATCTGCCCCCTCTGGCAAAACAGTGCGCACGGTAAAGCCGTTGGCGCTGGGCCGCAACCGCTTTGAGCGCGCCGCGTGGATGTTCATGCGATACAGCGGCCTCGTGCTGATCTTTCTGGCGCTCTCGCATTTCTGGATTCAACACATCCTGATTGGCACACAAGCGCTCTCGCAAGCGCAGACGGTGGCATTCTGGGGAGCGCAAGGCAACCCCATCACCATCGGCAATCTTATCTTTCGTTTGTATTACGCCGTGATGCTGGTTTTGGCCATGGTCCATGGCCTGAACGGCACGCGCCAGGTTGTGGGCGACTACGTGCATGGCAAACAAATTTTTATGCTCATCATGGGCGCCCTCACGCTTGTGGTTGGGTTTCTCATTGTGTTTGGTTTGTTTGGCCTTCTCATTGGCGCAAAAGCCAACTAACAATTACGAATTACGAATTACAAATAAGCCTGTTAAAAAAAGCCAATTCGTAATTCGTAATTTTTAATTCCTCGTGCGTTTCTCGTGGGTGCTGGTCATTTTGCTGGCGTTTGGGATGCGCCTGCACGACCTGAGCGCCATCCGCCAAAACGAAGACCGCGCCATACCGCATGGTCAGGGCATCGCCATCCGCGAGGCG
>Ga0073900_10001608_pt1 | contig 12436 bp, 15 predicted proteins | sample KloWWTmetKNB5Kit_FD_66666 | JGI IMG/M metagenome (GOLD analysis project Ga0073900, IMG submission 66666) | Active sludge microbial communities from Klosterneuburg, Austria, studying microevolution and ecology of nitrifiers - Klosterneuburg... | ecosystem: Engineered > WWTP > Aerobic digester >...
CAAAGACGTCATCGTCGGCGTCAACAAATACAAGCTGGCCAAGGAAGACCCGGTCGATATCCTGCAGATCGACAACGTCAAGGTGCGCGACGGCCAGATTGCCCGCCTGAACGATATCAAGCAAAAACGCGACTCAGCGCTTGTGCAGCAAGCGCTGGATGCTCTCACTTCTGCAGCAGAAACCGGCGAAGGCAACCTGCTGGACCTGGCCATCAAGGCCGTGCGCCTGCGCGCCACCGGGGGCGAGGTGAGTGACGCGCTCGAAAAGATTTACGGGCGCCACCGCGCCGATACGCAAAAGGTGACTGGTGTGTACGCAGCTGCTTACGACTCGGCCGAAGGCTGGGACAAACTCAAGAGCGAGATCAACGCCTTTGCCGAGGAAGAAGGCCGCCGTCCCCGCGTGATGATCGCCAAACTGGGCCAGGACGGCCACGACCGCGGCGCCAAGGTGGTGGCCACGGCGTTTGCCGACCTGGGCTTTGACGTGGACATCGGCCCGCTGTTCCAGACACCCGAGGAATGCGCCCGCCAGGCGATTGAGAACGACGTGCACGCCGTGGGTGTCTCGACCCTCGCCGCTGGCCACAAGACCCTGGTGCCCGCCATCATCGCCTCGCTCAAGGAGCAGGGGGCCGATGACATCGTGGTGTTTGTCGGCGGTGTGATTCCGGCGCAAGACTACGACTTCCTGTACGAAGCAGGCGTCAAGGGCATCTATGGCCCCGGCACCCCCATTCCGGCCAGTGCAAAGGATGTGCTGGAGCAGATCAGGAAGGCCATTGCCTGATGCCGGCATTTGAAATACAGTAATACGGTATTTCAAATAGGAGATTGCTATGGCTGTATCCGTTCGCATGGACCCCTTGCTGGAAAAAGAGCTGGAACTCGCTGCCAGTCGCCAGGGCGTGACCAAATCGCAGTTCATCATCGACGCTGTCGAGCGCGCCCTGGGGCGCAAGGATCCTGCTCAGCTGTACCACCAGGTCATGGAGGAGGCTGCACGCTACCAGGTCGGCGAGGGGGCTGTGGACGCCGAACTTGCTCCCCATCAAGCCGCCCTGCGCCAGAGCCTGCGCCAAGCGCATGCGCAGCAGCAAGACGACTACGCCGCTTACCTGGCAGAGCGGGGCAAGCCGTGAAGAGCTGCCTGCTCGATGCCGGGCCCTTGGTCGCGCTGTTCGATCCGCAGGACCGGTTTCACGCGCATTTCCAGCAACTGATGCTGGAACCCCAGGTGCCGTTGCAACTGCACACCACCTGGCCGTGTATCACCGAGGCATGCCATTTGCTCGGCCCGCGCTACCGGGTGGCGCTGCTGCAGTGGGTTGGAGCAGGTGCTGTCCAGGTCTTTCCGTTTGAAAGCGGCGATTTGCCGCAGATGTGTGAGTGGATTTTGCGGTACACGCAACAACCGCGCACCGAGATGGATCTGGCCGATGCCTCGCTGTACTGGCTGGCTTGCGAGACGGGCGTGACGCAGATTTTCACCGTGGATGTGCGCGACTTCTCGCGCTACCGGCTGCCCGATGGCCGCAGTTTTGAGATTTTGTAGGCCCGCATGTCACCCCACCTCCAAGCCCTCACTCAAGTCCCTGCCGACGCGCTTGTCCAGGCCATCACCCATGGCGCGCCAGCCGTGCGCCGCCGCGCCATGGCCAAGGCCATCACTTTGCTCGAATCCACCCGTGCCGACCACCGCGATCAGGGCGATGAGTTGCTAACCACACTGCTGCCGCACACGGGCAAAAGCTTTCGCTTAGGGATAAGCGGCGTGCCAGGCGTGGGCAAGTCCACCTTCATCGAGGCGCTGGGCCTGTACCTGATTGGTCAGGGCCACCGCGTGGCGGTGCTGACCATCGACCCGTCGAGCACGGTGTCAGGCGGCTCCATCCTGGGCGACAAGACACGTATGGAGCACCTGTCGGTCAATGACCAAGCCTACATCCGCCCCAGCCCTAGCAGCGGCACGCTGGGTGGTGTGGCCGAAAAAACGCGCGAATCCATGCTGGTCTGCGAGGCCGCGGGCTACGACGTGGTGATCGTCGAGACGGTGGGCGTGGGCCAGTCCGAGACGGCGGTCTCCAGCATGACCGACATGTTCGTGTTGCTGCAACTGCCCAACGCGGGCGACGACCTGCAGGCCATCAAAAAAGGCGTGATGGAGATTGCCGACCTGGTGGTGATCAACAAGGCCGACCTGGACACCCGGGCTGCGACGCGCGCCGAGGCGCAAATTACGTCCAGCCTGCGCATCCTCAGCCAGCACGGCAACCCCGATAACGCCCACCACAACGAAACGCAGTGGCATCCCAAGGTGGTGCAGATCAGTGCGTTGCTGGGGCAGGGCATTGAGGGATTTTGGGATACCGTCAAGCAATATCGCCAGGTGCAAACGGCCAACGGGCGCCTGGCCACGCGGCGCGAAAAGCAGGCGCTGGCGTGGATGTGGGAGCGCATCGACGCCGGTCTCAAGCAGTCGTTTCGCAAGCACCCGCAGGTACGGCACTTGTTGCCGCAATTGCAGCAGGATGTAGCGGCAGGGCGAATCGCAGCATCTACTGCGGCAAGAAATCTGCTCTCAGCGCAATCAGGACAAGCGCTATCAGCTATTGAATAGATAGCAAATCAAACAACTCAGGCTCACTCAAAGGACGACCATGCAAGACATCCTCGATCAACTGGAAAAGAAGCGCGCGCTGGCCCGCCTGGGCGGTGGACAAAAGCGTATTGACGCGCAGCACGCCAAGGGCAAGCTCACGGCGCGTGAGCGTATCGAGCTGCTCATGGACGACGGTACCTTTGAAGAATGGGACATGTTCGTCGAGCACCGCTGCACCGACTTCGGCATGCAAGAGCAGAAGATCCCGGGCGACGGTGTGGTGACGGGCTACGGCCTCATCAATGGCCGCCTGGCCTTCATCTTCAGCCAGGACTTCACGGTGTTTGGCGGCGCGCTGAGCGAGACCCATGCCGAGAAAATCTGCAAGGTCATGGACCAGGCCATGAAGATGGGTGCGCCGGTGATTGGTCTGAACGACTCGGGCGGCGCGCGCATTCAGGAAGGCGTAGCCAGCTTGGGGGGCTACGCCGACGTATTTCAGCGTAACGTGCTGGCCAGCGGTGTGGTGCCGCAGATCAGCATGATCATGGGTCCGTGTGCCGGTGGCGCGGTGTATTCGCCCGCCATGACAGACTTCATCTTCATGGTGAAAGACAGCAGCTACATGTTTGTCACCGGCCCCGAAGTGGTCAAAACCGTGACGCACGAAGAAGTCACGGCCGAGGAATTGGGCGGCGCCAGCACCCACACCACCAAGAGCGGCGTGGCCGACATGGCCTTCGAGAACGACGTCGAGGCGATTCTCATGCTGCGCCGTCTGTACAACTACCTGCCGCTCAACAACCGCGAAAAAGCACCCGTGCGCCCGAGCAACGACCCGGCTGACCGGGCCGATAAGTCGCTGGACACCCTGGTGCCGGCCAACGCCAACCAGCCCTACGACATGAAGGAGCTGATCGTCAAAACCGTGGACGACGGCGACTTCTTTGAACTGCAGCCCGAGTACGCCAAGAACATCGTCATCGGCTTCGCCCGCATGGAAGGCCAGACCGTGGGCATCGTGGCCAACCAGCCGCTGGTGCTGGCGGGCTGCCTGGACATCAAGAGTTCCATCAAGGCCGCTCGTTTTGTTCGTTTTTGCGATGCGTTCAACATCCCGGTCGTCACGTTTGTGGACGTGCCCGGTTTCATGCCCGGCACCTCACAAGAGTACGGCGGCATCATCAAACACGGTGCCAAACTGCTGTACGCGTATGCTGAGTGCACCGTGCCCAAGATCACCGTCATCACCCGCAAGGCCTACGGCGGCGCGTACGACGTGATGAGCAGCAAGCACCTGCGCGGTGACGTGAACCTGGCCTGGCCCAACGCCGAGATTGCGGTGATGGGCGCCAAGGGCGCGGTCGAAATCATCTTCCGCGAGGACAAGAACGACCCAGTCAAGCTCGCCGCGCGCGAGGCCGAATACAAAGAGCGCTTTGCCAATCCGTTTGTGGCCAGCGCGCGGGGCTTCATCGACGACGTGATCCTGCCGCACGAGACGCGCAAGCGCATCTGCCGCTCGCTGGTGATGCTGCGGGATAAAAAGCTGGAAAACCCGTGGCGCAAGCACGGGAACATTCCGCTGTAAATCACGGCGCCCACCATGGCACGCTTCGACCCCAAAAGCTACTCGGGCCTAGATCGGCTTGGACGAATTGCACTGTCCGAGAGCTTTCACTTGCGCGAATTTCTATACAGTGAGATCGCTGTTCAGTACCAGTTGAGAAATGTTCCGGACAAAGGCGGCATCGATACTGCCGTAGAAGCCGGTTCAAAACTGTGCCAACTGTTGCTTGAACCGCTTCAACAGCAATTCGGGCGGATTCACGTTCGCTCTGGTTATCGCAGCCTCGAAGTGAATGCTGCTGGTGTTGGAAAACACAATTGCGCAAAAGATAACCGGGGGTTTCACACCTGGGACCACCCCAGCGAAAGCAACGGTATCGGTGCAACAGCATGTATTAGTGTTCCGCGCGTTTCCAAGGCAGTGCTTGCAGACAAAGTGGCCTACGAATCCATCGCCTGGTGGATATACGACCAGTTGCCCGCATGGAGCCATCTGGAGTTCTTTGCCACTGCGGAGCATTCCGATGAAGTGTGTTTCAACATTGGCTGGCTGGCCCAGCCGTTGAAAGCTATGACTTCCTGGCGAGGTAGGGCAAAAGAAGACTTGCTCAAACGTCTCCCCACAATCCAAGAGAGGGCAGTGCTTTCTCAATCGTTATTGAATGCCTGTGGCATCTGAACCTTAGATTCAGGAGTACTTTATGTTTTCAAAAATTTTGATCGCCAACCGTGGCGAAATCGCGTGCCGCGTCATCGCTACCGCCCGCAAAATGGGCATCAAAACCGTTGCCGTCTATTCCGACGCCGACAAGGAAGCGCGCCACGTCAAGCTGGCCGACGAGGCCGTGCGCATTGGCACTGCGCCCAGCCGCGATAGCTATCTGCTGGCTGACAAGATCATCGAAGCCTGCAAGCAGACCGGAGCGCAGGCCGTGCACCCGGGCTATGGCTTCCTGTCGGAAAACGAGGCCTTTGCCCGGCGCTGCGAAGAAGAGGTCATCGCCTTCATCGGCCCCAAGGCGCATTCGATTGCCGCCATGGGCGACAAGATAGCGTCCAAGAAACTGGCGCTAGAAGCCAAGGTGAACACCATTCCCGGCTACAACGATGCCATTGCAGGCGCCGAACAAGCCGTGGAGATTGCCAAAGGCATTGGCTACCCGGTGATGATCAAGGCCAGCGCCGGCGGCGGGGGCAAGGGCCTGCGCGTGGCCTACAACGACAAGGAAGCGTTTGAGGGCTTCACTGCCTGCCAGAACGAAGCGCGCAACAGCTTCGGCGACGACCGCATCTTCATCGAGAAGTTCGTGCAGGAGCCGCGCCACATTGAAATCCAGGTGGTGGGCGACAGCCAGGGCAACGTCATTTATTTGAACGAGCGCGAGTGCTCCATCCAGCGCCGCCACCAGAAGGTGATTGAAGAGGCACCTTCGCCCTTCATCTCAGATGCCACCCGCAAGGCCATGGGCGAGCAGGCGGTGCAATTGGCCAAGGCGGTGAAGTACCAAAGCGCGGGCACGGTCGAATTTGTGGTCGGCAAAGATCAGGACTTCTACTTTTTGGAAATGAACACCCGCCTGCAGGTGGAGCACCCAGTGACCGAGTGCATCACCGGCCTGGACTTGGTCGAGCTGATGATTCGCGTGGCAGCGGGCGAAAAGCTCCCGCTCACGCAAGCCGAAGTCAAGCGTGACGGCTGGGCCATTGAGTGCCGTATCAACGCCGAAGACCCGTTCCGCAACTTTCTGCCTTCTACCGGTCGCCTGGTGCGCTTTGCGCCGCCAGAAGAGAGCATGTTCCAGTCCGAGCCCGACAAAAAGCTGGGTGTGCGCGTGGACACCGGCGTGTATGAGGGTGGCGAGATTCCCATGTACTACGACTCGATGATCGCCAAGCTCATCGTGCACGGTACCGACCGCAACGACGCCATCCACAAAATGCGTGCTGCGCTCAACGGTTTTGTCATCCGCGGCATCAGCAGCAACATTCCGTTCCAGGCGGCACTGCTGGCGCACCCCAAATTCGTCTCAGGCGACTTCAATACCGGCTTTATTGCCGAGAACTATGCCCACGGGTTCGTTGCCGAAGATGTGCCGCACGAAGACCCGTTGTTCCTGGTGGCCTTGGCGGCTTTCATGCACCGGCGCTATCGGGCGCGGGCTACGGGTATCAGCGGCCAGTTGGCTGGGCACGAAGTGAAGGTGGGCGAAACCTTTGTGGTGGCCAGCCTGGGCGCCGAGGGGCACAACCAGTACCACGATGTCAGCGTCACTGATTTTGAAGACAAATCGGGCTCTAGCGCAGTATCGGTGGGCGGTAATAGCTATCAAATTGGAAGTACTGCAACACTGGGCCAGATCCGCGTGCAGGGCAGTTGCAACGGCATGGGTTTTACGGCCCAGGTGGAGCGGGGCGCAGGAAAGAACCCGCTGGCCCTGCGCATTGCACACAACGGCACACAGATCGAAGCCATGGTGTTATCACCCCTGGGCGCACGTCTGCACCAGCTGATGCCCCACAAGGCGCCGCCGGATCTCTCGAAGTTCCTGCTTTCGCCCATGCCAGGCCTGCTGGTTCATGTTGCGGTGCAGGAAGGCCAGAAGGTGCAAGCCGGTGAAAAGTTGGCCGTCATCGAAGCCATGAAGATGGAAAACGTACTGCTGGCCGCGCAAGACGGCATCGTGGGCAAGCTGGTGGCGGGCAAGGGCGAGTCGCTCACGGTGGACCAGGTGATTCTGGAATTCCAATAAGCAGCCGTTTCTTTTACACCAAGGGGGCCTCGTGCCCCTTTTTTGAGTCTTTTTGGCTTCTAGCGCTTATCTATCAAGCGCTAGTAGCTATTAAAATTATAGCTATCAGCACGTCTTCAACCGGAGAATATCCATGACACACACGAACGAACAACGTCCTTTCCGGGTGCTGGGCATCCAGCAGGTGGCCATTGGCGGCACCGACAAGCAGCGCATGAAATCCCTGTGGGTGGACATGCTGGGCCTGACGCAGACCGGTACTTTTCAGAGTGAGCGCGAGAACGTGGACGAGGACATCCTGGCCATGGGGCAGGGCGCCTGGAAGGTGGAAGTGGACATCATGCAACCGCTGGATATCGACAAAAAGCCTGCCGTGCACACCACACCGCTCAACCACATCGGCCTGTGGATCGACGACCTGGCGGCCGCTATGGAATGGCTCACCGCAAAGGGCGTGCGCTTTGCACCCGGTGGCATTCGCAAGGGCGCGGCGGGTTATGACATCTGCTTTTTGCACCCCAAAAGCAACGACGAGTTTCCGATTGCGGGCGAGGGCGTGCTGATCGAGCTGGTGCAGGCGCCCCCGGACATCATTGCGGCGCTAGGTTGACGCGCTGCGCTGCTGCTACGGCGCCGTTCGTGCGTCTATCAGCCGCCATCTTTTGGCTACCTGGTGGCCGAAAGATGGCGTTTGCGATGGGTTTTGTTTGGCAGCATTTGTTACTTCATCGTCCAGATTCAAGCGGATTCAGAAGGCAAAATTCCCTGAATCTGATAAGCCAATATCAAAAAATACTGGCGCAATTTGTAACTTTTAGATCGCAGCCAAGCCCCCTTCACCCGTAAAGAAATCTCCATGCAAACCCCATCAAACCATCAACCCGTGCAGGTGCATCTGCCCGTGCAAAGGCCAGCCCTCCAGGGCCCCTGGACAGTGGACGCCGTGCAGGCCCTGCTCGACAAACCCCTGCTAGAGCTGCTGTTTGAAGCCCAGACGGTGCACCGCCAGCACTGGCCTGCGGGCGACATCGAGCTGGCGGCGCTGCTATCGGTCAAAACAGGTGGGTGCCCCGAAAACTGCGGCTACTGCCCCCAGTCGGCCGAGTTTGACACCGGCGTGCAAGCGCAAAAGTTGCTGGAGGTGGACGAAGTGCTGCGCGCTGCCCAGGCGGCCAAGGATGCGGGTGCCACACGGTTTTGCATGGGCGCCGCCTGGCGGGCCCCCAAAGACCGCGACATCGATAAAGTGGCCGCGCTGATTGGCGCCGTCAAAGGGCTGGGCCTGCAAACCTGCGCCACGCTGGGCATGCTTGAATCGCACCAGGCGCTGGCGCTCAAACAGGCGGGGCTGGACTATTACAACCACAACCTGGACACCGCACCCGAGTACTACCAGGACGTGGTGAGCACCCGCCAGTACCAGGACCGGCTCGATACCTTGCAGCACGTACGTGCCGCAGGCATCAGCGTGTGCTGCGGCGGCATCGTGGGTATGGGCGAAGCGCCCGTGCACCGCGCCAGTCTGATTGCCCAACTGGCCAACCTCAACCCTTACCCGGATTCGGTACCCATCAACAACCTGGTGCGCGTTCCCGGTACGCCGCTGGCCGACAGTGAGCCGATCGACCCTTTCGACTTTGTGCGCATGATCGCTGTGGCACGCATCACCATGCCCCAGGCGCGCGTGCGCCTCTCGGCCGGGCGCCAGCAAATGGGCGAAGCCGTACAGGCCCTGTGCTTCATGGCGGGGGCTAATTCCATCTTTTATGGGGAAAAGCTGCTGGTGACGGGCAACCCCGATGCGGGCGCCGATAGGCAGTTGCTACACAAACTGGGGCTGAAAAGCCACCAGACGACGGAGGCACCCCTTGCAGGCGCTGTTGCAGCCAGCGGCTGTGGCGGCAATTGCCAGTGTGCGGAAGGCGCGGCGGCCTAATAGACCGGGAAGGGGGAAGCGTAAAAAACGGCTATACCAATGGTATGTTGGCCGTTTTTGCTACTAAAAAAAGAGCTTCCAGCGCTTATTTATCAAACGCTGGAAGCTCTTTTTACTAGATTAAGGTTTCTTCATCGGGCAGGTCTTGATGCCCAGCAGCGTATAGGCCGGGCAGAAGCCAAACAGGCCCGTGGCCACAGGTACCACACCAATCCAGCCCCACAAGCCCACCGTGCCGGTAGCGGCCAGGCCAATCAGCACCAGGCCCACTACCACGCGCAGCACACGATCCCAGCTTCCCACATTGATTGACATTTCATTTCCCTTTCGTTGATGGTGGCGACCCGATAGGGGGCGCCGTTTGGATTCATTTCAGTCGCACGCCCTCGGCATCAATCACCTGCAGCTCAATCGCAATACCCTGGCCCACACTTTGCGTTACGGTGCAGAACGCTTCAAACTGGTCTAGCACCCGATCCAGATGCTGCAGTGATGCAGCAGCCACCCCCAGCTTCAGCACCGCCGATATCTTGAGCACGCGCAGCCGTTTATCGTCATTGCGGCCCACTTCAGCGGTCACGGTGCACTCAATCGGCTCGGGTGCTTGTTTGAACTTGCGCAGCGCAAACAGCAACGAGTCCGACAGGCAGTTGCCCACGGCGGCAGCCAGCAATTGCACAGGCGATGGGCCCTGCCCGCCGCCCAGCGGTGCCGGTTCATCGGCGGCCAGGACGGGAATGCCATTGCCAAAATCTACGTTGAATTGGTAGTCTTTTTGTTGCCGCAGGGTGATCTGAACCAGGTTGTCGCTCATGCCAAAGCCTTTATCGTTGGAATGTTCAAGAAATCAGAGACGGCGGATACCGCGTCCTGTCTGCATTGCCACGGCGCCCACCGAGCCGCCATTGGTCGCTTTGGTATAGCCCATTTGCCGCAACCATTGCAAGGCCATGCCCGATCGCGCACCCGACAGGCAGTACAGCACCATGGGCGCTGACTTGTCGGACAGCAGCAAGGGCGCATCCTGCGCCAGGCGCTCTAGCGGCAGATGCACTGCGCCATCTACATGCCCCGATTCGAACTCGGGACGCGAGCGCACATCCACCAGCGTGGGGGCAGGGGGCGGCTCGGGGGATTCGTGCAACACGGTCATGGCGCAGTCTTTGGATCAGCAGCCGGGCTGTGCACCGAGCTTGCGCAGCATGGTTTCCATCAAACACCATTTGGTCAGCCCGCTTTGCATGATGTTGAGGCCCACAAAGGCGGTGAAGGCCAACCACCACTGGCTGACAAAGATCGGGCTGCCGGTAATGCCCAGAGCCAAAGAAAGAAGAATGAACAGGCCTGCGACCAAGTGGACAATTTGCCAGGATTTCATGGGATACCTCACTGTTTTGTTGATGTGATTATTTAGCCAAACAGCTAAATAGTCAACTGGCGTATTATGTGGGCGGGCCGGAACAGATGTGGTGCTCAACCGATCGAATGGCCTTGACCCCCAGCAAATCTGCCATGAAGAACCTGCCCCCAGAAGCCATCACGCAAGTTGCCGCGTACTTTCAGACGCTGGCGGAGCCCACGCGCCTGCGCATCCTGAACCTGTTGCGGGAAGGCGAGCACAACGTGGGTGAGCTAGCCCAGTTGTGCGGTTACACGGCAGCCAACGTCTCGCGTCACCTGAGCCTCATGACGCAACAGGGCTTCGTCGAGCGCGAAAGCCGGGGCACCAGCGTGTACTACCGCATCGCAGACCCGTCGGTGTATGCGCTGTGTGACCTCGTCTGCGACAGCATTGCGCGCCAGTACGAACGCACTGCCAAACAACAGCATGCGTTGTTTGGAAAAGGTGTCGTTTAGCGCGGCGAAAAGTCCTCCCTAGCGTCCTGCCTTACGGTGGGTACTGCCGCGACGGATCCCAGCGTCAACGCAGCAGCACTCCCAGGCGATCGCGTACCGCACCTTCCAGTTGATTCAACCGATTGACTTTGCCGACTTGCATTTCGTGGATGCGTAGGAGCCGTGTCGATCTTTGGGATCCGACCAAGAGCAGCGGTGGGGATGCAAAGCCTGGAGTCCCATTGGGGTTTCTGTTTTATTAGTTAACATAATATACATCGTATCTAGTCATGTGGGAGCTGAAGACTATGAAGTAGTTTGTCTCTGGTCTCCATTTCGTAACGGGCAAAAGTGCAGGCTTGCCCATTGATGGGATTGTCATCGTGATACTCCCTATTCAGCCCAGCTACCATTGCGCCATGAACACTGTCGCGTCTCCCTCATCCTCCATCCACTTCGGCCACGGCGGCCGCGTTTGTCTCATCACCGGCGCTGCGCAAGGCATCGGTGCGGCCTGCGCGCGGCGCTTTGCGGCCGAAGGCGCGCTGGTGGTGCTGGCAGACGTGGACGATGAACGTGGGCAAAGGCTGGCGGCTGAGCTCTCCGGCCTGTACGTGCACTGTGACGTGGGCAACAAGGCGCAGGTGGATCAGCTGGTGCAACAGGCGCTCGCCTGGCAGGGCCGCATCGACGTACTGGTGAACAACGCCGGTATTTTTCGGGCAGCCGATTTTCTTGACGTCACCGAAGAAGACTTTGATGCGGTGCTGCGCGTCAACGTCAAAGGCTCCTTCCTGGTGGGCCAGGCGGTGGCCCGCGCAATGGCGCAGGCCAGCCGCGGCACCATTGTCAACATGAGTTCTGTCAACGGCATGCTCGCTATCCCCAACATCGCCAGCTACAACGTCAGCAAGGGCGGCATCAATCAGCTCACGCGCGTGATGGCCCTGGCGCTGGCACCGCACAACATTCGGGTGAACGCGGTGGCACCCGGCACCATCGCCACCGAGCTGGCGGCCAAGGCGGTTCTGACCAGCGATGAGGCCAAGAACAAGATTTTGAGCCGCACGCCCCTGGGCCGGCTGGGCGAGCCGTCTGAGATTGCGGATGTGGTGGCCTGGCTTGCCAGCGATGCGGCCAGCTATGTGACGGGTGAGATCGTCACTGTCGACGGGGGGCGCATGACACTGAACTACACCGTGTCGGTGTAGCCACCGAACAGGCGCCCTCTTCTTTCATGGGCGTTGTCATCGAAGCGATCTGCCTGGTTTTCGATCTCCCGGCATAATCGCGGACATGAGAATCCTGCACACCATGCTGCGCGTTGGCAATCTCCAGCGCTCCATCGACTTCTATACCCAGGTGCTGGGCATGCAATTGCTGCGCCAGTCCGAGAACCCCGACTACAAGTACTCGCTCGCTTTTTTGGGTTTTGAGGGCGGCAACCCCGGCCAGGCCGAGATTGAGCTGACCTACAACTGGGGCACCGAGAGCTACGACCACGGCAATGGCTATGGTCATATTGCCCTGGGCGTGCCCGATGCCTATGCGGCCTGCGACAAGATCAAGGCCGCAGGCGGCAACGTGACGCGCGAGGCGGGACCTGTCAAGGGCGGCAGCACTGTGATTGCCTTTGTGACGGACCCCGATGGCTACAAGATCGAGCTGATTCAGCGGACTGAAGGCGCCAGTGGGACTGGTTTGCGCTGATTCTTTTTGCTCCTAATTTGGTAGCTTTAGGCG